>ENA-UOJG01000600-UOJG01000600.1-human-gut-metagenome-genome-assembly--contig:-C47-NODE-600-length-48524-cov-46.825105_pt1 | contig 48524 bp, 40 predicted proteins | sample MGYA00242340_ERZ723887 | MGnify/ENA metagenome assembly ERZ723887 | reverse complement strand
GTTTGTTGTCGCGGCATCTCATGCCGTCCGGCGTGGTGTAGGTGATGTACTTGCGGGTGCCCTCCCAGCGCACCGCGTAGCCCTCGGACTCCATCAGCGAAACGAAGGCGTCCTTGTCGGCGGCGTATTTCATGCACTCGTCGATGGTGTTCATGAGCCGCAGTTTCCAGCTTTGGCCCTTCAGAGCCGTGTGGTATTCCGCGCCGCTCATGCCGCGGGCTTGCTGCGTTGGCACGTCAAAGACCGGCAGACCCATCTCCAGACAGATCGCATCGTTGCGCCGCATCAGTTCCTGGATCTGCTCTTTCGCCATGTGCAGCTTTTTGCCGGTCTCGAAATTGACGGAGTTGATGACGCAGTGGGAGTGGATGTGCTCCCGGTCTACATGGGTGCAGACCAGCACCTCGCAGCCGTCGAAGTATTCCGCCAGCCGCCGCGCGGCTTCGTGGGCCTGTCGGGGATCGACCTCTGCACCCTTCGGAAAACTCTGCACCATGTGGTAGAACATCACGCCGCCGTCCTTGTGGTAGAGCAGCTTGGTGTTCAGGAAATCGTCGTAGACGCTCTGCGGCTGGCAGTTGATGCCGCTGACGAGCGGCTCGCCCTCCCATGCGGTTTTCTTTTCCTGCATGACGTAGAGCATCACGCCGCGCATGGCGGCGCGGGACTGTGTTCCTTTTTTGTAGTTTACGAAATGTACGATGGCCATACGGCTCACCGACCTTCCATGACTGACCGCAACGCGGCACTGACCTCGGACAATTCCTGCGCGGCCTTGTCGAGTCCGATGACCTGCACCTTGCCCATGTTGGCAAGGACGGTGAGGCGGTTGATGTTGCTGCCGATGCCCTTGAGCTGGCGGAGCAGTTCCTTCTGCTCATCGATGACAACGATCCGCTTGCCGAGACAGCAGGCGGTGACGTAGTCGCTCATGGACATGTGGGCCTTCGCCGCCAGCGCCCTGATCTTCTCACGGTCAGCGGACGCCATGCGCGTGCTGAATTTGATATCTTTTTTCATGTTTTTCTCCAATCGTAGCTAAAAGTGGGTGTGGGCTTCTGCCCGCAGCTTGGGGGTGTGGGGCCATGCCCCGCCCAGTGCATTTGGCAGGGCAGCGGCTTCGCCGCAGACCAGACAAATGCGATGCTGGCCGTCGTCCGAGTGGACGACGAATCTCTCGTCCCGCCGCAAGCGGCAGGACTCGCGCTCTCTGTCGCTCGTCCTCTTCCCACCGAAACCGCTTCGCTGGGTTTCGGCGGGAACCCTGTTGGGGGGTGATAAAACTTCCGGTTTACATTTTTCGGCGTTCCTGCATGGGGGTGGTATCACTACCCTCGACGTGCGCTTCATGCCGTTGAAACGCTGGACGCCCGTGGGTCACGACGGCGTATTCGCCGTTTTTATGCTGCCCCGGAATTCGCCCTGTGTGGGCAGAATATCCCCGCGGCGGGTACAACGCCACCCCAGCCCCAAACCGTGCACACAGCGGCTCACAGGACGAAACACGGGGCGTTTTCACCGCCTGAGACATCAGCAGGGTCGATAGGGTCAACAGCTTGGGTACCCTGTGCATCGTCACTTTCGGCACGGCGCAGCTCGATGAGCCGCTTTCCGTTGCTGCGGCGCACCACGGCGGAAATGCCGATTTTGCTTAGTGCGGCAACGCTTTGCAGGATCAGACGGGATACCTTTTTCGGCGTGATGCCCTCGCTGCCCGCAGGGTCGATCTGCGCGGACAGCTCCGTGGGAGTGCCGATAAATTCCGCGCGGTCACGCATCAGTTCAGAGAGAAGAATCACGATCCGGCCGCCCAGCAGCTCCGGCTGCGTCCGGCTGTCCGACACCAGCTCCCACACGTTTTCCACGTTGCGTTCCAGCGTCAGCTCACGATATTCAATGTCACGCCCGATGCAGGAAAGCTTTGCCTTGCCGCTGCCGCGCTTGTCTTCCACCAGCGTGAAGCTGGAATCCACCGCGCCGCTGATGGCCGTTGTGCCGGAGATGCGGCTGAACACATCGTCGGCAAGCTCCTTCCGCAGATGGTGGATCAGCAGAATGGCGATGCCGTGGGCATCCGCAATACGCTTCAGCACGGAGAGGTCACGGTAGTCATTTGCGTAGGTGTTGTCATAACCGGTGCCGCGGATCATTTGCAGTGTGTCGATAATGACCAGCACCGTGTCGGGGTGCTCAGAGAGGAACGCGCAGAGCTGTTCCTCCAGACCCTTGCCGAGAGTGTCACTGTTGGTGGTGAAGTGGACGCTGGCGGGGGCGTCCTCCGTGATCTCGAACAGGCGGTTCTGGATGCGGAGGGTGGAATCCTCCAGGCAGAGGTAGAGCGTGGCGCCCTGCTTCACGCCCATACCCCAGACGGCTTCGCCCTTCGCCACCGTGACGGCCAGCCACAGCGCCAGCCATGATTTTCCCACCTTGGGTGAGCCAGCAAGGATGTGCAGGCCCTGAGAGAGCAGCGTGTCCACCACGAAGTTCAGCGGCGTGAGCGGCTGACTCATCAGCGTTTCTCCGTCGATGGTCAGCAATCGGTTTTCTTTTTTCAATTTCGGATCCTCCTTAAAAATATTGCTCCCATCGGAACGATGAGAGCGAAAAAAGCAGAGGGGCGTTACCACGGGACGGCGCGTGGTTTCTTCCCTCTGCTTGTATTGTGGAGGAATTTATGCTATGCTGAGAAAAAGCATGGACGGATTAAAATTCATGTAGGACAGATTTTAGCGGGAGGGGTACGCATGGAGGGCAGCATCATTTTCTACACCTATGGCAGTACGCTGGAGCTATACGGTCAGCAGTTCACTGCCGGTATGCTGACAGCCGATCTGCTGAATCTGTCGCCGGACGAATATCGACCCATGAGCAAACGCATGAAGCAGGTCACCAGCCTTGCGGAAGAATATGAGCAGAGCGGGAGCATAGAGCTTTGGTGGAAGCTGAATGAGGAGCTGGCGGCGCTATGCGGAGTGCTGCGCCGCTACGCTGTGTTCCGCCTGCTGCTGGACGAGAGCGAGGACGCTTTCTTCTCTGTCATACGGGAGGTCACGGGGCAGTTCGATTTGTTTCCGAAAGAGAAGCATGAGCCGTCAGAAGAGATACAACGGAAACAACTTGAGCGCGTGGCGAATGAAATCTCCGCGCGCAGTGAAACGGTCAAGGATGTTCCACTTGACCTGTTCCATCCGAGCAAAGCAGCTTTAGAAAAAGGCGATGCCTTTTATTACGAAATGCTTCGTGCCATCGGTCCTACCAAGGACGCATGGCGTGATTACAAAAAGTACATCCGCCGTTATGAAACATATCTTCACGACATTCGCGCTTTCAACGGTACTATTCGGAATTTCATCAGCTTTAGTCTGTCCAAGCTGAAGCATAACAGCCCAGAGGACTATGCCGCAGCACTCTACGGCTTCTACAATGATGAACGCATTGCGGAAAAGCTCATTGTCAATCCCATCCGCAACAACGGCGACTGCTATACGACCCACGATGCCTACGAGCTTTCCTATGTGCCGCGGCCGCTGCCGGACGGCTCTGTCGCTATCTGTCAGGAGCATGTGACCGACAGCTTGCAGGCACTGATGAAAGCGGATTATATGCTGGCGCTGAACAGTGGGCACAACATCCGCCGCTGCATCATCTGCGGACGGTATTTTCTGCTCAAAAGCGGTGTCCACGCGCTATACTGCGAAGGGGCGTGTCCCCACGCGCCCGGCTACACCTGCCGGCAGTTCGGCACGGTAGAGTTGCAAAAGGAACTGGCGAAGGACATTCCCAAGGTCAAAGTCAAGGTGACCGCTTTTGCCCGCTTCACAAAGGATATGCAGCGGGGTGCGATCTCACAGGAGGATGCAAGAAAAGCCAAGGACTATGTGCGGGATCTGCTCTATGATGCCCTGCGCGACGCGAATATCTCCGTAGAGGCTTTCGAGCAGCGTATTTCCTCTGAGCGCGTTTACCAGCACTGCGGGATCACCAGAACGGCCAATCCGAGGGGCCGTCCGCCGAAGGAAAAGGCGGGTGAGCAATCATGACCAACGAGCAACTAATTCGCCAATATTATGACGGTGATGAAGCCGCGCTGGAAAAGCTGTACCATAAAAACATCGGTCTGATCCGCGGCATCGCCAAGGAAACCGCGGCGGAGTTCAACTGCCTGATAATGGAGCAGCATCATCCGAATCAATTTTCCGCGTATACGAAAACGATTCTGGACGATCTCTGCGGCGAGGGTGCGTTGGAGCTTCTGACACGGATTCAGAGCAGAGAATATGACGAGAGCCGCGCCGCGCTCACCACCTATCTCTACCCGCATTTGAAGGGGCGCATGACCCGCTGGCTGGAGCAGAATATTGGCTGTATGGCGTTGAGCAAGGACGAGATGACTGCCATTCGGCAGGCGCAGAGATTGTATCATGCCGCATGGAAGGATACCGGTGAGATCGCGGAGGAGTTAGGCGTCCCTGAGGCTCATGTCAGCCGATATATTCGCTACAACACCCATTTCCTCGGTGTGCATGACCTTGTCCCGGAGGGTTATGACGGCGATCCCTACGAGCGGCTGATGCCGGGGATGTTCTCCGTTTCGGCGGAGCAAGCCGTGTACCGCAAGGTCTGCATTGAGCTCCTCCGGGAGCTGTTCGACACCCTGCCGAAGAAGGACAGGGACATTCTCGGCAAGACCTGCGGCGTGTTCGGATACTCGGAGGCGTCCTTGAAAGAGATCGGGATGTATCACATGATGAAGGAGTCCGCCGTGGAGAAGGTAAAGAGCCGTGCTGTCGAGAAGCTGAGAGAATCCTATCCCGGCAGCAGGCTTCAAGTGTGGAGGACTGTTCATCGTATGCTGCGGAGGCCGATCCCGTTGCCGGGGGAGGACAGTGATCTGCGGCGCAATTTCCCGCAGTATGTCCGCGCCTTGGCGGAGGTCTATGGCGTGCTGAGCGAAGCCGCCTCAGATATGAATAACATCTCTGTATAGTCAGAACAGCAATACAGACTTTTGTACACCCTCTTATGGTAGCATCTATGCAAGCATCGAAACCGATGCTATACTATGAGAGGAGATGTCTTTATGCATTATTCCAAAACAAACAAGGTCTGCGCCACTTGCGCCTATTGGACCGGAAGCCGAAATCTGGTGAATTCCGGAAACTCTTCGGAGCCGACCAGCAATAGCGCCAAGTGCCAAATTCCAAACGGTTCCAATCGGGGCAGTACAAAGTTTTGCAGTTCTTCCTGCTCTAATTGGGCTAAGTGGCCGGTACTGAAGTAAAACGACACGGAGGGACTGCATTATGCTGACGGAAAAAGCCAATGCCATCTGCCTTTTGGAGGTTCTAAAGGAGTATTCCGATGCGGAACATATTCTGCCTATGCGGGAGATCATTGCAAAGATGCAGTCCCTCTACGGTATCAAAATCGACCGCCGCACCGTATACGGGGCTGTTGCTCTTTTGATCGAGCTCGGTTACAACATCTCCCTTTACGAGGATAACGGCGTGGGCTATTACTTACGGGAACGGGAATTGGAGCCGTCGGAAGTCCTGCTGCTGACTGACGCGGTATATTCTTTCCAGTTCATCCCGGCAAGGCAGACCGAGCAGCTTGTCCAAAAACTGCAAAAGCAGCTCAGTGTCCACCAGCGGAAAAAGTATCGCCATCTGACCGTCGCCCGGCAGGGACATAAGACCGGTAACCGGCAGGTTTTTTGGAATATTGAGCAGTTGGATGAGGCTATTACACGCAAGAAGAAAGTGACCTTGGATTACTTGCACTACGGATATGACAAACGGCAGCATCCTACGGCGACCTACACTCTCAGCCCCTATGAGATGGTGTACACCAACGAACACTATTACCTTATCTGCGTCCCTGATCACGACCCGCACACGCGGTTGTACCGCATTGACCGCATGGCGGACATACGTATTTTGGGCGAACCACGCAGTGAGACACCGGCGCAGAAGCAGGAGGCGCAGGACGCGGTGTACGCCTTCGTGGGTGCGCCGGAACGTGTCGTGCTGAACTGCGACCGCATCGTGCTGGATGATGTGCTTGACCGCTTCGGCACGGACATACAGGTTTTCGAGAGGGACGAGCAGACCTTCACCGCCGTATTGACTACCCCGCCGCGCGGTGTGCGCTTTTGGGCACTGCAATACCTCTCCTTTGTGGAGGTGGCAGAGCCCGCTTGGCTACGGCAGGAGATCATTAAGAGCATTGGGCAAAACTGGTATAGCACGGGAGAACGCTAATATGGGAAATCTCATTTCCGAAGAAACCCTTCATAAATTGGAAGCTGATACATCGTTCCAACAGCTGTCTCAGAAGATGTAAACGCTGAACATTTTTGAGGTCTTGGGTATTACAAATGCCGAGATCCGCCACAGTAATTTCTTGGCATGGCTTCTTGATCCCAACGGCAATCACGGAATGGGAGATAAGTTTTTGCGGGAGTTTGTCTCAAAGTTAGGGCAAAGAGAAGTGGTCCCCGAAAATGTGACAGTCTGTATTGTGAGGCGTGAGTGGCAGCACATTGACTTGTTGGTTTTATGCCAGAAAGAAAAATACTTGCTGTGTGTCGAAAATAAAGTGTTCTCTGAAGAACACGATAATCAGCTTCGCCGTTATCGGGACATGCTATTAGAAGAATACCCCGGTTACACCATGTCGTTTGCATTTCTATCTCCGGATGGAATTGCTCCGTTATCGGCAGATGACCAGCAATACTGGCAGCCAGTCAGCTATGCAGATATTTTAGACGCAATCGAAGGTGCGAAAGGCGGTAGTGCTCTTTTGCCGGAAGTAAATATGCTGTTGGATCATTATACAGCAGCTGTCAGGAGGCACATCGTGGGGGACGATAACATTAAAAAGCTGTGTCAGGACTTTTATGACAGACACAAAGAAGTGCTCGATACCATTTATGAAAACTGTAAAACCTCGCTCAACCCAATCTGTGAAGTAGCGGAAGATTGGTGTAGAGAAAAAAGCGAACAAGGCGAGTTGATTTTCAGTCCTCAGTGGTCCAATAATACATATACCCGATTTACAACCGAGACCATCCGAAAGTTGTTTCCCCAGCACACTAAACCCATCAGTGGCTGGAAAACAACAGATATGGCATTTTATGAAATCATCAAACGCGAAAACTATTTCAAAATCACGCTCTCATTGTGCAGCGACAATCTAACAGATGAGCAACGTGCGGCTTGTGACCGCGTCAGTCAGGCACTGAATCGTCCCGACAGAAAGGAAGATTGGCGATGGAAACGCATCCGGAATTGGCCGCGTCATACAATCGAGTCCGAGCCAAACAGCGAAAACTATAAAGAAGAAATCTATAGATACTTGAATACAAATTGGCGAGAAATACAAAAATTCGAAAATGATTTGCTCAATAAAACGGAGTAATCGCGCGGAACCCTGTACGGACATTTGTACAGGGTGCTGTGCTATTCTATCAGCAGAACAGAAATCGTACGAATGGTGCCGGGACGCGGCGCAAAGAAAGGATGAGCAACTATGAAATACACTTCTGCACAGGCAAATAAGCTGCTGAAAAAGCTGAATGACGAATATTCCGCCCTACTGGATAAAGAACAGCGCAGCCGGGATTTCCGCGCGGCGATGGGCGAGGACATTGAATCTGTGCGTCCCGCCTATGATTACGCAAAAACACAGGCGCGTCTTGAAGAACTGGAGGGAGCGATCCGCAGACTTAAGCACGCCATCAACCGCTTCAACACGACGCAGGTCGTGGATGGCTTCGGGATTACGATCGACGAGATGCTGGTCTATATTCCGCAGCTGACCAAGCGGAAGAGCAAGCTGCTTGAAATGAAAAGCAGGCTGCCCAAAGAGCGCGTTGAAGAGCAGTACGGCCGGCAGTCGAACATTATCGACTACACCTACACGAACTACGATCTGACGGCTGTGGAGGCGGACTACGAAAAGACCGCTGATGAACTGTCTCGTGCGCAGCTTGCGCTGGATACTGTAAATCAGCGGGATTCCTTTGAATTTTGTGAATGAACTCTTTCCGTCGCATCGAGCAACCTGTCAAAAAGACCGACAGTTTCATTTCCTGTCTGCGTTTAAGGTCATAGACGGGAACCCGTTATTCTTTTTGTTATCTGTTATGTCTGCCCAGGTTTAAGGATGGGGCCACCAACATTGATCTGGCACGGTACTCGACGCGAAAAAACTTTTCGGGAAACTGAAGTACGGTTATAAGTTCCCACACAGAATATGTTCTGCGCAAAGTTACGAGTTACTTTCTAAAATCGCAGAGCACCTTGACAGTTTCTACTTTATGGACTTATCATATTAATAAAATCAGCCCTTTGCAGTAGCGTACAACCTAAAGCCAATTTCTTTAGGAGGGACAGCGAGTCGCTGTCCTGGATTTCAAGGTTATCCGCATCGCATAGCGATGCCCAAATCTGATACGCTCCGGCGAATAGCCAATCACTTCATGATTCTCGATTCGCCTCCGCTTAATCAGACCATTTTGTACTGCAAAGGGCTGATTTTGGGGAGGACGCTACACATGAAAATAGAAGGAAGCTGTGTGACCTTTGAGCCGTGCGATGCGGCTTTTGTGAAGAAGTTCGGACCGTTAGAAGCAGCAAATATGGTTTTGGATTACCATTCTGTCCACCCCAATATGCCATTTCTTTATGATGCCGAGCAGCTGGCCGGTTTCTTTGGCATATGCTGTGGTGAATTAAACCATATTGTCAATCACATTCAAAAAGAGTATAAAAAGGCATTTCTCCCCAAAAAAGATGGTACTTATCGCAGCCTATACATACCAAGTATCAGACTTCAATTTTGTTTGGGCCCAATCAAGGATAGAATTCTTTCACAGCTCCCTGTTTCAAAATTTGCAACTGCTTATCAAAAAGGAAGCTCTACTCGCAAAAATGCAGAGCCACACATTGGGAAAAAGAACCTTCTAAAACTGGATATTACCGATTTTTTCGGAAGCATCTCTTTTGAGCAAGTCCTCTGCGCAGCTTTCAACACCCGCTATGTATCGAAGCAGGTCGGCTTTCTGCTGACTTCTCTGTGCTGCAAAAATGATGCTCTTCCACAAGGCTCACCAACATCTCCTGCGCTCTCCAATATCGTCATGCGTCGTTTTGATGCCCAGATCGGTCGCTGGTGTAACCAACGCCAAATCACCTATACTCGCTATTGCGATGATATGACCTTTTCCTCCGACCGTCCGCTTTATGGAGTCTATCAAAAAGTCAAAAAAACGTTGTTTGAGATGGGCTTTGAATTGAATGAAGCGAAAACACATTTCATCAGCAATGCTGACCGGCAGACAGTAACAGGCTTGGTCGTCAATGAAAAGCTCTCCATCCCCAGCAGCTATAAACGAAACCTGCGGCAGGAAATTTACTATACTTTGAAGTTTGGCATAGAGGACAGCATCGTATACGGTAATCGGTTGAATTTTCTCGAAGATGGTCAACCGATTCGCTGCCCTACATATATGACACACCTAATAGGAAGTGTGCAGTATGTCTTGCAAATCGAACCGGAAAATCGTTGGTTTCTAAATGCCAAGCAAAAGCTGCTGGACTATGCTCGTGCATATTTTAGAGACGAAGGATTAGGGGAGGAATACTATTTGCATCGCAGTCGGTTACGCGAAAAAAGATGAATAAAATGCAGGGCGGTGACCTCGGACTTCAGGATCGCATTCAGATTTACAATGCATCATACTCACATTACCAACCGTGTCATGCAGCAGCAGAAATTTCCTCCAGCAAGCTATAATCATGCTATACTTTTCCGGCAGAGTGTGCTATGATTTAGCAGATGTTCGGCCGGTCACGACCGAAATATCTTTTGAAGCGTTGGAAAAGATGCCCTTCCCTTATGATATGGAGGGCCCTGAAAATCTTTCACTAAGGTGACATACCCCTTAGGTTCCTGCGCCGCAAGGCATTGGGGTTCGAGTCCCCATGCCCGCACCAGAGAAAGAAGCGCATCGCTTCGCGGTGCGCTTCTTTCTGCCGTTTATGATCGCACCGAAGAAGGGAGGCGCGCCATGAAAAAAATCGTTCTCGGCATTCTCGCCCACGTGGATGCAGGGAAAACAACGCTTTCAGAGGGGCTTTTATACGCATCCGGCGCGCTGCGCCGCCTTGGCCGCGTGGACCACCAGGACGCCTTCCTCGATACCGATGCGCTCGAGCGCGAGCGCGGCATCACCATTCTTGCCAAGCAGGCGATGCTCACGGCGGGCGATACCGAGATCACGCTGCTCGACACGCCCGGACACGTCGATTTTTCCGCCGAGATGGAGCGGACGCTCTCTGTTCTCGACTATGCGGTGCTTGTCATCAGCGGAAGCGACGGCGTGCAGAGCCACACCCGCACGCTGTGGCGGCTGCTCGCGCGCTACAAGGTGCCGGCGTTTCTCTTCATCAACAAAATGGATCTTGCCGGCGCGGATGAATCGGCGCTGATGGCGCAGCTCACTGCGGCGCTGAGCGCAGAGTGCGTGGATTTCTCCGCGCCGCGCGGCGCGCGCGACGAGGCGCTCGCGCTGTGCGACGAGGCGGCGCTTGAGGAAATGCTTGCCCACGGCGCGGTCAGCGGCGGCTGCATCGCCGGAATGATCGCCGCGCGCAAAGTCTTTCCCTGCTTCTTCGGCTCGGCACTCCGGATGCAGGGCGTGGAAGAGCTGCTCTCCGCGCTCGGCGCGCTGACGCGCCAGCGGGACTATCCTGTAGCGTTTGGCGCAAAGGTCTTCAAAATATCGCGCGATGCGCAAGGCGCGCGGCTCACATGGCTCAAGGTCACGGGCGGGTCGCTGCGTGTAAAGGCTCCCCTCGCGTACCGCGTGCAGGAGCGGGAGTACAGCGAAAAGGCCGACCAGCTGCGCCTGTATTCCGGCGCAAAATTCCGTGCGCTCGACAGGGCGGACGCCGGCAGCATCGTTGCCGTAACGGGGCTGAGCCGCAGCTATGCGGGGCTGGGCCTTGGCGCGGAGGCGGAGTCGTCCGCGCCGCTGCTGCAGCCGGTGCTGACATACCAGCTCATCCTGCCGGGCGGCACGGACGCCCACAGTGCGCTTGCAAAGCTGCGCGAGCTGGAGGAGGAAGACCCGATGCTGCACATCGTATGGGACGAGCCTTCCGGGCAGATCCATGTGCAGCTGATGGGAAAGATCCAGCTGGAGATCCTGCACCGCCGCATCCTGGACCGGTTCGGGCTGGACGTAGCGTTCGGCGAGGGCAGCATCGTTTACCGCGAGACCATTGCCGCGCCGGTGCTTGGCGCGGGACACTTTGAGCCGCTGCGCCACTATGCCGAGGTCCAGCTGCTTATCGAGCCGCTGGCGCGCGGCGCGGGCATCCAGCTGGCATCGCGCGTACCGACCGATGCGCTGGATCTGAACTGGCAGCGGCTCATCTTCACGCATCTGCTGGAACGCGAACACGCCGGCGTGCTGACCGGCGCGCCGCTGACGGACGTGAAGTTTACGCTCGTCGCAGGCCGCGCGCATTTGAAGCACACCGAGGGCGGCGATTTCCGCCAGGCAACGTACCGCGCCGTGCGCCAGGGACTGATGCAGGCGGAGAATCTGCTGCTTGAGCCGTACTACGACTTTCGCCTTACGCTGCCGCCGGAGTGCGTGGGCCGTGCGATAACAGATCTGCAGAACATGGGCGGAACGGTGGATCCGCCGCAGAGCGAAGGCGAAGCCGCCGTCCTCACAGGCTATGCCCCTGTGCGGACGCTGCGCGACTATTTTGCCGAGGTTTCCGTTTACACGCGCGGACGCGGACAGCTGAGCTGCGCGGTGCGCGGGTATGAGGTCTGCCGCGTTCAGGATGAGATCGTTGCAGCGCTGGGCTATAACGCCGAGCGCGACACGGTCAATCCCTCCTCGTCCGTCTTCTGCGACCGCGGAGGAAGCGTTACCGTTCCGTGGAACGAGGTCGCGCGCCGCCTTCACTGCGACAGCGGCATCCAACTCGGCGAAGAGGAAGCTGGAGAAGCGCGCGCTGCGCCGCCGCAGCGCGGCGTTGGCGCAGGCGGCGCATACGCCGAAGACAGGGAGCTGCAGGGCATCTTCGAGCGCACCTACGGCAAGGTGGAACGCCATGCGTTTGAGCCGGCAAAGGTTCCCGCGCGCACAGCGCTCTCCGACCGCTACAGCGTCACGCTCCGAACAGAGGAAGCGGAATACCTGCTGGTGGACGGTTACAACATCATCTTCGCATGGGAGGAACTCAAGCGCATTGCCGCGCAGGACATTGCCGCCGCCCGCGGCGCGCTGATCGACATTCTGGCAAACTACCAGGGCTTTCGCCGCTGCCGCGTCATTGTGGTGTTCGACGCCTACAAGGTCAAGGGCAATCCGGGCAGCGTGCAGACGGTGCATGGCGTTAAGGTCGTTTACACCAGGGAGGCCGAAACTGCCGACGCTTACATCGAGCGCGCGACCTACGAGCTGCGCCGTGAGCGGCGCGTGCGTGTAGCGACCTCCGACGGCCCCGAGCAGGTCATCATTCTCGGCCACGGTGCGCTGCGCGTTTCCGCGCGCGCCTTCCACGCCGAGATCGAGGCGGCGCGCGGGCAGATCAGCGCCCTGCTGAGCGCTTATCTTGACCGTCCGCACACCGAGCGCACCGTGCGCAGCAACGCAAAGATCACGCAGAAATGACTCCGTCCGTGCCATCGCGCCGGCAGCCCGCGCTGCCGGCGCATTTTTTCGCAGAAAGTTCACAAACTGCCTATTGCAATTCGTTTTTAATCGTTGTATTCTTATCACTGTTGATTTGTATTGATAGTCATCAAATATTTACAATCCACCGAAAGGAGGACGGTTCATGCAGCCAAACGAAATTCAGGAGCTGCTGCTCGATATCATTCCGGCGTGGCATTACTGGTTTGCCCGCCCGTTCAAACGGATGCTGCACGAAGGCGTGAGCCTTGATATGTATTATTGCCTGCAAACGCTCCGCCGCCACAGCGGCAACATGACGATGACGGAGCTGGCCAACTTCGCCGGTATGCCCAAGCAGCAGATGAGCAAGATCGTGGACAAGCTGGTCGATGGCGGCTTTGCCGAGCGTCTGAGCGATCCGAACGACCGGCGCATCATCCGCCTGCGCCCAACGGAACGGGCCGACGAATATGTCCGGCAGTTCCTTGAGCAGGACGCGGCTCCCTACCGCCAGTTTTTTGAATATCTGAGCGAGGAGGAGTGCGAACGCTTCTGCGAAGCGCTGACCGCCATGCACGAGATCTTCCACGCGCAGCTTCAGCGGCAGGGCGGCAAGCCGCCCTGTCCCTGCGGCCCCGGGAAAGGAGAAAAAAGCCAATGAAAATGATCCGGCAGTTTACAGGCTGCATCCGCGAATTCAAGCGCCCCACGGTCTTTACGCTTCTGTGCATGGTCGGTGAGGTCGCCATCGAGGTGCTGATCCCGTTCTACACGGCGGACCTCATCAACGAGGTCAAGGCCGGCGCAGCGCTCGATGGTATCGTGCGCGCGGGACTGATCCTCATTCTGATGGCGCTCGTATCGCTCGGCTGCGGCGCGGCGGGCGGCTACTTCGGCTCCCGTGCAAGCGCAGGCTTTGCCCGCAACGTCCGGCACGACGTATTCACGCGCGTGCAGGACTTTTCGTTTGAAAACATCGACAGGTTTTCCACCGCGTCTCTTGTCACGCGCATGACTACCGACGTGAACAACGTGCAGATGGCGTTCATGATGTGCATCCGCATCGCCGTGCGCGCGCCGCTGATGTTCCTTTTCGCCATTGTGATGGCCTACATCATGGGCGGCGTCCTGGCCATGACCTTTGTCATCGTTATTCCGCTGCTCGTGGCCGGACTGCTGCTGGTGGCGCGCAAGGCAATGCCCGCGTTCCGGGCGGTGTTCCGCAAGTATGACCGGCTCAACGAATCCGTTGAGGAAAACGTGCGCGCGATGCGCGTGGTCAAGGGCTTTGCCCGCGAGGGGTACGAAAAGCAGAAATTTGCCGCCGCCTCAAGCGACATTGCCAAGGACTTTACCTACGCCGAGCGCGTGGTGGCGCTGACGAATCCGCTGATGCAGTTCTGCGTATACTTCAACATGATCTTCGTGCTGTTCGTCGGCTCCAAGCTCATCATCACCAATGGCGGCACTACCATCGACGTCGGCCAGCTTTCCGCCATGCTGACCTACGGTATGCAGATCCTGATGTCGCTGATGATGATCTCGATGATCTATGTGATGCTCACGATGTCCTACGAATCCTTTGTGCGTATCTGCGAGGTGCTGCAGGAGCGTCCGGCGCTTACAAGCCCCGAAAACCCCCGCACCGAGGTGAAGGACGGCTCCATCGACTTTGAGAACGTCAGCTTCAAATATTCCGCGCAGGCGAAGAAATTCGCCCTGCAGGACATCAACCTGCACATCCGCTCCGGCATGACCGTCGGCATTCTCGGCGGCACAGGCTCGAGCAAATCAACGCTCGTGCAGCTCATCCCGCGCCTGTACGATGTAACGGAAGGCTGCGTGAAGGTCGGCGGCGCAGATGTGCGCAGCTATGATCTGGAGGCGCTGCGCGGCGCGGTGAGCGTTGTGCTGCAAAAGAACGTTCTCTTCTCCGGCACGATCCGGGACAATCTGCGCTGGGGCAATGAAAACGCAACGGATGCGGAAATGGAGGAGGCGTGCCGCCTTGCGCAGGCGGATGAATTCATCCGCGCCTTCCCCAACGGGTACGATACCTATATCGAGCAGGGCGGAACGAATGTCTCCGGCGGGCAGAAGCAGCGGCTGTGCATCGCCCGCGCGCTTCTGAAAAAGCCGAAGATCCTGATCCTGGACGATTCGACTTCCGCCGTGGATACCCGCACCGACGCGCTGATCCGCGCAGGCTTCCGCGCCTATATCCCCGAAACGACCAAGATCATCATTGCCCAGCGCGTCGCCTCCGTAGAGGACGCCGACCTGATCCTTGTAATGGACAACGGCCGCATCGCCGACGCCGGCACGCACGAGCAGCTGATGGTCTCCAGCCCGATCTATCGCGAGGTCTACGAATCTCAGACGAATGGAGGTGAGCAGGATGAAGCATAACCGCAAAGCCGGTCGCCCCAACGCCGGCGCAGACAACATGAAGATGCTGGGGCGCACCTTGAAAAAGCTCTTCGCTTACTATCCCGTGCTTGCGCCCGTCACGTTTGCGTGCATCCTGTTCTCTGCCATTGTTTCCTCCATTCCCTCGCTGTTCGTTCAAAACGTGATTCAGGTCATTGAAAAGTGGTATGTCTCGCGCGACTGGGCGGCGGCAAGGCCCGAGCTGATCTCCGTGCTGACGCTGCTGGTCGTGCTGTATATCCTCTCCATCCTCGCCATTCTCGTTTACAAGCAGCTGATGGCCTATATGACGCAGGGCTTTCTCGACAAGCTCCGTCAGGAGATGTTCGGCGGGATGCAGGATCTGCCCATCCGCTACTTCGACACGCACCAGCACGGCGATATCATGAGCTTTTACACCAACGATATCGATACGCTGCGCCAGCTTGTTTCGGAGGCGATCCCCGCGTTCATCCAGTCCGGCGCGATCGTGCTGGTCGTCTTCTCCATCATGCTCTATTTCAGTCTCTGGCTGACGCTGATCCTCATCTGCGGCATCGTGCTGATGGTGCTGGTCACCAAGCACATCGGCGGCGGCAGCGCAAAGTTCTTCCTGCGCCAGCAGAAGGCCGTTGCCAAAACAGAGGGCTATATTCAGGAAACGATGACCGGCCAGAAGGTCGTTAAGGTCTTCTGCCACGAGCAGCGCTCCATCGAGGCGTTCGATGAGATCAACAACGCGCTCTTCGAGGACAGCTTCCGCGCCCACGCCTACGCAAGCGTGCTTGGCCCCATCATCGGCAATATCGGAAACTTTCTCTATGTCGCTCTGGCGCTGGTGGGCGGCGTGTTCCTGCTCATCGGGCTTCCAAACGTGAGCCTTTCCGGTAAGGCGCTGGATATCTCCATCCTTGTGCCGTTCCTGAATATGACCAAGCAGTTCACCGGCAATGTCAACCAGCTCTCCCAGCAGATCAACTCCATCGTGATGGCAGGCGCAGGCGCGCAGCGCGTATTCTCGCTCATCGATGAAACGCCGGAGGCAGACAACGGCTATGTAACGCTCGTTGACGCGGCGGTCGCGCCCGACGGCACGATCACGGAAAGCCCCGTTCACACCGGCCGCTGGGCGTGGAAGCACCCGCACAGCGACGGCACGATCACCTATACCGAGCTGCGCGGCGACGTGCGCCTGACGGACGTGGATTTTGCCTACGAAGAGGGCAAGGAAGTGCTGCACGATGTGTCCGTTTACGCAGAGCCGGGGCAGAAGGTCGCCTTTGTCGGCGCAACGGGCGCAGGCAAAACCACGATCACCAACCTCATCAACCGCTTTTACGATATTGCAGACGGCAAGATCCGCTACGACGGCATCAATATCAACAAGATCAAAAAGGCGGATCTGCGCCGCAGCCTGGGTATTGTCTTGCAGGACGTCAACCTCTTCACCGGAACGGTGATGGACAACATCCGCTACGGCAAGCTTGACGCAACGGATGAAGAATGTATCGCCGCGGCAAAGCTTGCGGGCGCGGACGATTTCATCACGCGCCTCCCGCAGGGCTACGCGACCGAACTCTCCAACAACGGCGCGAATCTCTCGCAGGGGCAGCGCCAGCTCATCTCCATCGCCCGAGCGGCGGTCGCCGATCCGCCGGTCATGATCCTCGACGAGGCGACGTCGTCCATCGATACGCGCACCGAGGCCATCGTACAGCGCGGCATGGACAAGCTGATGGAAGGACGCACGGTGTTCGTCATCGCCCATCGTCTTTCCACCGTAAAGAACGCCGATGTGATCATGGTGCTTGACCATGGCCGCATCATCGAGTGCGGCAGCCATGAAAAGCTCATTGCCGAAAAAGGCACCTATTATCAGCTCTACACCGGAGCGTTCGAGCTGGAATGAGCGCAGGCGCACAAAAGAGCGCGTCCCCGCAGGGACGCGCTCTTTTTCTGCATATTTGGCCAAGTCCTCCCGCTATAGTGTGATGAACGCAAATTTGAGGGAGGAATGTTATGTCTCGTTCGTTTTTCCGCACCTACGGTTTCCTGGGCGCGATGCTGCTGAGCATCGTACTCGGCTGCGCCCTGGGTGCATTCTGGCCGGGGGCCGTCTGCCTTGCGCCGCTGGGAACGATCTTCATCAATCTGATGTTCTGCATCGTGGTGCCGCTGGTATTCTGCTCGCTCGCAGGCTCCATCGCCTGCATGAAAAGCCCGAAGCGCGCAGGCAGGATCATGGGAACAACGCTGGCTGTCTTCATTGTTACCGGGCTGATCGCCGCAGCGGTCATGCTTGTGTTCATGCACATCTGCCCGCCGGTTCCGGAGCCGTGGACAGATGCTTCAGCCGGCAGCGTTGATGCGCAGGCGAGCCTTGCAGCGCTGCTCGTCAACTTCTTCACGGTCGAGGACTTTGCCGCGCTGCTCTCGCGGCGGGCAATGCTTCCGCTCATCGTTTTTTCGCTGCTGACGGGCTTCGGCATAAACCTCGGCAGCGGGCCGGACGGGCTGACCGCGCGGGTGCTGCAGGACATGACGAATTGCCTGCTCAAGGTCGTTTCTCTCGTCACCTGTTATGCGCCGGTCGCATTCTTTGGCTTTTTCGCATCGCTTGTGGCGTCCTACGGCGCGCAGATTACCGCCGCCTATGGGCGCGCGATGGCCGTTTACTACCCGCTTTGCCTTGCCTATGCGCTCGTCGCCTTCCCGCTCTACGCGCGCTTCGGAGGCGGCCGGGAGGGGGTGCGCGTGATGCGGCGGCACATCCTGCGCCCGGCGGTCACGGCGCTTGGCACCTGCTCGTCCGTTGCGACCATTCCCACCAACCTGGAAGCCGCCGAGGACAGCGGCATCCCCCGCGAGGTTTCCGACCTTGTGCTGCCGCTGGGCGCTACAATGCACATGGACGGCTCATGCTTCAGCTGCGTGCTGAAGATCGCGTTCCTTTTCGGCGTGTTCGGCATTCCGTTCGAGGGCGCGGGGCTTATGGTGAAAGTGCTGCTCACGGCGGTATTCAGCTCGGTCGCCATGAGCGGCATCCCCGGCGGCGGCTACATCGGCGAATACATTATCTGCACGCTGTTCTTCCCCGAGCAGATGGCCATTGCCTACCCCATTGCAGTAACGGTCGGCAACCTGGTCGATCCGCCGGCCACGATGATCAATTCTGCGGGAGACTATGTGGTCTCGTTCATCGTGGCGCGCTTTACCGAGGGCCGCGGATGGCTGGAACGCGCGCAGGCGGCGCGCCGCGCCGGACGGAGCTGATTCGTTCTATTGCGCAAAATTTTCCGTGCGCGCTGCCGCCGCCTGTGCTATAATATGCTTTAATCGCAAAAGAATCGCCCGTGCGGGATACCGTTCGGACAGAAAGAGGAACGATATGGAATTTGATCTGCCCATCGCGCGCATGGCGCGCGGCATCGACGTGGAGGGCTTCTATCTGCTCAAATCCGCCTTTTCCAAGGTAACGGCAAGCGGAAAACCGTTTTTGAGCGCCGTGCTTGCCGATGCGAGCGGAACGATCGAGGCAAAAGCGTGGGATTACAGCGGCCCTGTGGGAGCGGCCGATGAAGGAAAGGTCGTCAAGGTGCGCGGCAGCGTGTCGGACTACCGCGGGATGCCGCAGCTGACGATCGACCGGCTGCGCCTTGCCGCAGACGCCGACCCTGTGGACGTCTCCCGGCTGGTCAGCATCGCGCCCATCGACCGCGACGCCGCCTGGGCCGAGGTGGCGCGCATCGCCGCCTCCATCGCCGATGACGACTACCGCGCCGTATGCGAGGAAATGCTGCGCCGCCACGAAGCGGCGTTCCGCTCCATTCCCGCCGCCAAGAGCGTACACCACAGCTTCCTCAGCGGCCTGCTGATGCACACGCTGAATATGCTGCGCCTTGCCGATTTTCTTGCCGCGCAATATGCCGGCACCGTTGACCGCAGCCTGCTGCTGACCGGCACGTTGCTGCACGATTTCGGCAAGGAGCAGGAATTCACGTTCTCCGAGCTTGGCCTTGTTACGGACTACTCCATAAAGGGGCAGCTGCTTGGGCATCTGGTCATGGGCGCACAGGAAACTGCCGAAATCGCCAAAGCGCTCGGCATTCCGGAGGAAAAGTCTGTGCTGCTGCAGCACCTGCTGCTCTCGCACCACGGCGCGCCGGAATTTGGCGCGGCGGTGCTGCCGCAGTGCGCCGAAAGCGAGCTGCTCTCGCTGATCGACCAGATCGACAGCCGGATGGAGATCTACCGCGAGGCGCTTGAGCCGCTGCACGCAGGCGAATTCAGTCCGCGCGTCTTCGCGCTGGACAACAAGCGCGTTTACCGCCACGGCTGACGGATCCGGCAGCCAGAAAGGGCGTTCCCTTCCCCGGAAGAGAACGCCCTTTTCCATTATTTTCTTCCGCGCAGCGCGCCTTCACCGCAGGCCCTGCGCCCGCGCGCGCAGATACAGCACCGCCTCCAGCACGCCGCCGCCTACGGCAAGCGCCTTATCCGATACGGTAAAGCAATTCTCCACATTGCCGCGCGGATCCACATCGCCGGATTTCATCCCCTTGTAAACGCAAACGCCGTCGTCCAGCACGCCGCGCAGCACGCCGCTGATGCTGCATCTCATGGGCTGCCCTTCGACAAAGCCGATGATCTCTCCCTCCTTCACCAGATCGCCAATGCGGCGGATCGCAGTGAAGGTTCCTCCGCACGGCGCGCGCAGCACGCGCTCGCCGGCAAATCCGCCGATCAGCCCCGGGATATTGGTGTTGGGCAGGGCGCTGCCGGAGTAGATCACGCGGCCAAGCGTATGGCCGCGCATCGTTTCCACGACGGCATGGCAGTCCACCCCCGCCGTAAAGCCCGGTCCTACGCCCACAACAATGGGCGCATCGGCGCGCGCCGTCCCAAGGTTCCGCTTGGCAAGGATAGCGTCTACCTCCGCGTCCGGCGCAAGCGCCACGCGGCAATGGCATTCCGGGTCGGGCAGAACCGGGATCACGCCCCTGCGCAGCAGCGCTTTTGCCTGCGCGGCCGTCTCCGCGCGCACAGCGCGCACATCCTCCACCATCGCTTCCCCATAGGTAATGGCGCCGGCAAAGGCAACGGTGCGCCGGATCGCCGTGGGTACGGGCAGATCGGTCATCACCACGTCAATCCCGCTGCGCCACAATCTCATTGCCGCACCGCTGGCGATATCGCCCGCGCCGCGTATCAGCGTAAGCATACATAAACCCCCTTATGCAGGCTGCCCGCGACCACCGGGCAGGAAAAGTGCCGTGCCATTGCCTGCGCCGCCTCATATCCCGCAGCAGACTCGACCTTGTTGAGATATATCCGGTCGCCATAGCCCTCGGACCGGATCACGCGCGCGGCAATCTCCGGCGTAACAGCTGCATCCTCATCCGCGCCCGCAAGCTGCGCATAGAGTGCGCTGCGGTGGCACGTCTCACGGATGGGCCTGCCCACGCCGTCGATCCCGGCGACCACCACCACGCGCTGCGCGCACGGTGGAATGACCGGCTCGTGCGGCGCGTGCGCCTTGAGCGGAAGCATCCTGGCCCCATCCGCCTCCACGATGACATAATCGGCAAGGCGTGCAAGCGTCTCAAGGGGCAGCCCCGGCGCGCAGAGCTTTCCGTTTTCCTCCCGCCCCGCCACACAAAGGATGCGGCAGCGCGCAAGCGCGGCGCGCACCTCGTCCTCCGTAGCGTCCATCAGCGTTTCGCAGTGCGCAGGGCGGCGGATGTGCGTTGTTGTGGTCATAACGACCCGCCCGCTGCTTTCCAACTCTCCGGCCAGCGTTTCCATCAGCGTCGTCTTTCCGCCGCCGCCGATAAGCGCAGTCACGCCGCAGCCAACCCGCAAAAGCGGTGCGATTTGCATCTTTTTCTTCCTCCTCAGCGGCGTTTGGCACGGTGTTCGATCATCTCTGCGGCGATGCTGACGGCGATCTCCTCCGGCGTTTCGGCAAGAATGGGAATGCCGATAGGCGCATGAACGCGCGCAAGATCTGTCTGGGTGTAGCCATCGCCCAGCAGCTTCTCGTATGTTTTGGCGATCTTGCTGCGGCTGCCGATGCAGCCCACATAGGTCGCTTCGCTCCGCAGCAGCTGGCGGAGGATCTCATAGTCCGCCTGATGCCCCGGCGACATGACGACCACATAATCGTCCGGCGTGACGGTGACTTTGTCATAAATATTCTGAAAATCGCCGAAGATGACCTCATCCGCCGCCGGGTAGTTCTCCGGCTTTGCCAACTCCTCGCGGTTGTCGAACATCACTACGCGGAAGCCAAGCGTTGCCAGCACCGGCACGAGCGCGCGGCCAACGTGTCCGCCGCCGAAGATGCAGACCTTGCCCGCGCGCGCCAGCGGCTCTACATACAGCCCATCACGCCAGACAGCGCGGGCGGTAAAGTATTCCTGCTGATCCTGCGGGATCTCGCCGCGCGTCAGCACGCGGAACTCCCGCACGCGCTCCCCGTCGAGCGCAAGCAGCAGCCAGAGGTCCACATCGCGCGCAAGCTGCGCGCGCCAGGTGCGCAGCACCGCAATGTCCGCCTGCTCCTCCGGCCGGAACAGCTGGAAATAGACGGTCACCCGCCCGCCGCAGATCATGCCGATGCTGGCGACATCGTTGGGATGCAGGTCGTAAGACTTCAGCTCATTGCCGCCCGTGCGGATCGCCTCGAGCGCGCGCCGCGCGCACAGCAGCTCCACCGCGCCTCCGCCAACCGTTCCCAGCGTGGAACCATCCTCAAGAACCGCCATCTTTGCGCCTGCGCCGCGCGGCGAGGAGCCGGAGGACGCAAAAATGCTGCACAGCACCACCCGTTCGCCGCGCGCCAGCGCGGCGAGCATCGCATCAAGAATCTCTTTCATCACTGTTATCCTTTCAAAAAAATTACGGTTGGGCCTATTATAGCAAACCGCCTGCACAAAAGCAAGTCAATGCCGCAAAAAGGAGCGTCCTCCCGGACGCTCCCCGCGTTTTTTATTTGCCGCGCTCAATGCGCGCAAGCTCACCGAAATACTTGTCGTGCGTTTCCTGGTACGCGCGGTTAAAGCCCGGATCCTTGCCCTGGTGCAGTTCGTGGATATAGTCGTGGTGGCTGTTCATGATGTGCCGGTCGAACATGGAAAGCGTGAAAACACCCACGTTGGAACACTGGTCGGCAATGCGCTCTACATTGACCAGAATATCGAGGAACGTAAGCCCCGCATAAACGGTGCACTGCCCATCGCGCACGCGGCGGATGTGGTTGGAGCGCAGCGCGGCCACCAGATCGTCCACCACCTCCTCCACCGGCTCGATCTTCCGGGCGGCCTCGTAGTCCGTGGCGCCAAAGGCGCTGTAGGTGTAGTCAAGGATCTCGCCGAGCGCCTGCTTCAGCACGCGCAGCTCCTGATGCGCAACGGAGGAAAGGCTTGCGCTGCGGTCGATGAATTCCTGCGCGTTCTCCGTCAGGTTCACCGCATGGTCGCCGATGCGCTCAAACTCGCCGAAGCACTGGATATAGTAATTGAGCAGATCGTTGCCGTGTCCTGTGGGAACGTGGGGGGAAAGGCGGATCAGGTAGTTGTCCACATGGTCGGCCAGCTTGTCGATATGATCCTCGTTTTCGTTGATCACATTGATCGTATGCCGGTTGTACTCGTCAAGCACGTCCATCGCGCTCAGCACGCCCGCCCGGGCAAGGCGCGCCATCGTTGTGATCGCCTCTGCCGCGCCGGAAAGCGCAATGGCGGGCGAGGTAAAGAACTTTTCGTCCAGCAGAGAAAGCTCGTGATCGACATTCTCTCCAAGCTGCGCATCGTCCTTCACCAGCCGGCGGGAGAGCTTTTCAAACTGGCCGCACACCGGCAGCAGCGTCACCGCCGAGACAAGGCGGAATATGGTGTGAACGTTGGCGATACCGCCGGAAGTAAGCGCGCGGTCCCACAGCGGATCAAGCACGCCTAAGCCGTGCAGCACGAGCAGCGCAAGGATGACCAGAACAGACCCGGCAATATTGAACAGGATGTGGATCACACCCGTTCGTTTGGCGTCCGCCTTCGAGCCGATGGAGCAGACGATGGCCGTGGTCACGCAATCGCCGATGTTGACGCCGATGATGATGGCGTAAACGGAGGAAAACGTCAGCGCGCCGGTGGTGGAGATCGCCTGCAGGATACCGATGGTGGCGGACGAGCTTTGCAGCAGGAACGCAACGCCCGTGCCGAGCAGGAAGCCCAGCACCGGCTGGTCGGAGAGCTGATAGAACATATTGGCAAAGGCTTCCGACTCGGAAAGCGGGCTGACCGCCGCCGTCATGCTGAGAAGGCCTGTGAAGAGGATGCCGAAGCCCATGGCAATGCTGCCGATGGTATCGGACTTGCGGCTTTTTACCGCCATGAGAAAAATGATGCCGGCGATCGCCGCGAGGGGCGCGAGTGTAGAGGGCTTGAAAAAGTTGAGCAGCGAGGTCTCCGCGGCGTTCACATCGAGCAGGCGGATGATCTGGCCTGTCACGGTCGTGCCGACGTTTGCGCCGAGAATGACGCCGATGGACTGGTGCAGCGACATCACGCCCGCGCCGACAAGACCGGATGTCAGCACGATGGTTGCCGTGGAACTCTGGATGACCGCCGTTACGCCAAGACCCAGCAGAAATCCGACAAGCGGGTTGTTCGTCACCTTTTCCATTGCGCGCTTGAACGCATCGGACGACCCTTTTTTCAGTCCGTCGCCCATCAGACGCATCCCATAAAGAAACAGCGCCAGACCGCCGAAAAGGGTAATGATATTGAAAACCGTCATAACCGCAAGACCTCTATCTTTCGTTCTCTCTGCGCCGCCCGTGCGGCGCTTCGGGGCAAATGCCCAACTCTCACCAAATAGTATTTTATCAGGCGCATTAAAAATTGCAATCCTTTTCCTAATCTTTCCCGAATTTTTGCACTTTTGATTTAACGCTTGCATTTCGCCGCGCCCGTGCTACAATAAGCGCAGAATACAAAAGGAGGCTTTCTACCATGTTGAACGCAGGAAATCCCATCGGCGTGATGGACAGCGGCATCGGCGGGCTGACCGTCGTGCGCGAACTGCAGCGCATTCTCCCCGGCGAGGACATCATCTATTTCGGCGACAGCGCCAACTGCCCCTACGGAAACAAAACATCCGACCAGATCTTTGAGCTGAGCTGCCATATGCTCCGCTTTCTTGGCGATAACGGCGTAAAATGCACGGCAGTGGCGTGCAACACCATCTCCACGCTGGCGGATCGTCTGCGTCCCTGCTTCGATTACCGGATCATCAGCATTGTGGAAGAGGCCGCCAAATATGTCATCCGCGAAAAGCTCCCCAGCGTTGGCCTGATCGCAACGGAGTTCACCGTCGCCTCGGGAAAATATGCGGAGCTGATCCATCAGGGCGCGCCTGATTGCCGCGTTGTAGGCAAGGGTTCGCCGCTGCTCGCGGCGCTTGTTGACCGCGGCGACTTCAACCAGCACGACATCAACACTGAGATCCGCACGCAGGTGGACAACATCCTTGCGCGCGAAAAGGTGGAAAACCTGATCCTCGGCTGCACGCATTACCCCATCGTGGAGGAAAACTTCCGCGAGTGCTATCCGGAAATGAAGCTCATCAACCCCGCGCTGGAGCAGGCGAACGCCGTGAAGGCCTACCTTGCCGGAGAGAATGCCCTGAACCCGCAGGCAAAGGGGACCTTTACCATCTGCACCAGCGGCGACCCGCAGGTATATGTCAACGTCGGCAAGCGGCTCGGTCTCTTTGAGGCAAGTGAGCTGAAGGTCGTTCACATCTGAACAGAAACAGATAAAGCGGAAGGGAAAATCCCTTCCGCTTTATTGTATTGTATTTTTTGCGCGCCGCACGCATAATATGGCGCGAGGTGATCGCTTTGGCTTCTTCTTATCCTGCGCCGTCCTTCGAGGCGGCGCTCACGCGCGCCTTCGGCCCGCGCGCGGAATTCCGCAGCGTACTGCTGCACGCGCTGCGGCGCGGCGCAGGCGGCCGTGTAGCGCTCCTTCTGATGCCGGACGGCGCGCTCTGGCTTGCGGGCAGGCAGAATGACGCCGGTACATCCGGCGCCGTCCTGCTGGATATCGCTGCGCCGCGCGCACCGGCAGACGAAACGCTGCTCGCTCTGTGCGCGGACGTGATCGACTGGCGCGGGGCGGCGCGGCGCTATAATGCGCTGCTCGCCCGCCGCGGGCATTGGTCCGTACCCTGAGCGTCTATGAGAAAAGCGCCGCTTTTGCGGCGCTTTTCCTGCATCGTAAATGGTTGGCCTCAGTCAGTCACAATGATCAGAACTTTGAATGTTCCCGCTCCCATGTCGTTGCTGAATGTGACGACGGTAACGCCCGCCCTCTGCGGCACAATGGTAATGCCGACCGAGGAACTCCAGGAGTCTTCATCAAAGGAAATGCTCGCCGCATCGCTGGAACACTCCCACGAGACCGTTCCGCTCCCCGACCATTCCGTTGTGAGCGTCAGCTTCCGGTTCTTTTCGCCCGTTCCGACCACCGCAACGCCCTTGTCGGTCTTGAAAATATCGGATCCGTAGCCGAGGCCTCCAGCCTTCAGCTCGCTGCATACCGCGTCAAAATTGTCCGCCTTTGCCTGAAGCGAGGAGATGGTGCTGCTCTGCGAGGCGATCTGCTCTTCCTTTCTCATGACGCTCTCCTGCAGCTCTGCCACATCCGCTTCAAGCGCGCTGATCTCCTCCTGCTGAGAGGAAATGGTACCGCTGTGGCTGCTGCCCTGCATATAAAGCCAAACGTTTGCCGCAAGGGAGATCACGAGCAGCACCGCGCACACAATGAGCGGGATTCGCGCCGCCGCGCCGGACGGCTGCCTGCGCGCCGCTGCCGGAGACGGTGCCTGCGCTCCGCCGTTCTCTGCCGGAACGCCGGCAGGCGGCGCATCGGACTCGCCCGTGGGCGTATTTTCCCGGACTTCATCCGGTTTCTCTTCTCCGGCCGGCTTCGGCTCCTCCGGCGTGGGCGTCTCCGGCTCTTTCCAAACCGGCTCCTCCGGCACGGGAATCTCCGGCTCTTTCTGAACCGGCTCCTCCGGCACGGGAATCTCCCGAACAGGTTCTTCCGCGTGCGTCTCCTTTTCAGGCGCTTCGCTGACCGGCGTCAGCCGGACGCCGCAGTACCGGCAAAACCTGCAGCCTTCGGGAAGCAGACCGCCGCAATTTGCGCATTTCATGCTTTCTCTCTCCTCTTTTCTGGTACGGCGGAACATCGCCGCACCACCGGCGTTTCCATCCGGACAGGCAGCGTTCCGTGTTCTTTTTTATTATACCGCCGGACCTTCACCTGTCAAGACGGTTGGCAAAAACTGCTGCCATGCCGAATGCGCAGAGCTTTACAGCAGCGCAGCCGCGATCTGGCGCACAGTGTCCTCCAGCGCGCCGTTGTTGTCGATCACACGGTCGGCAAAGCGCGCATAGTGGGCTTTGCGCTGCCCGTACAGTGCGGAAAGATCTCCCGCGGAAAGAGGTCTCCCCTCGCGCGGCAGATGCGCCGGATCGCGCTCCAACCAGAAAATAATGCCGTTCTGGTGCAGCGCATCGTAATTCTCTTCCCGCAGCACACAGCCGCCGCCGGTGGCGATGACCGCGCCCGAGCGCTTGCCGAGGTCGGCCAGCACCTCGCTCTCCAAAAGGCGGAACGCCGCCTCGCCCTGTGTTTCGATCATGCGTGCGCAGCTCATACCGGCGCGCCGCTCGATCTCCGCATCACTGTCGAGCATCACGCGCCCCAGCCGCTCTGCAAGGCGCGCGGCGGCGGCGCTCTTGCCGCAGCCCGGCATCCCGATAAGCACAACATTCTGCATCCGCGCGCTGAGCGCCCGCCAGACGCGCTCGGTCTCGCTCTCATCGATGCAGCGGTTTTCAAACAGCTCCGCCGTGCGCTTCGCCTGCGCCGCCAGCATATAAAGTCCGCTCATGCAGGGGATGCCGCGCTTCTCTGCCTGCAGCACAAGCGCTGTGCGCGCAGGGTTGTAAACGATGTCCAGCACGCCCGTAAGAGCCGGAAACCGCGCCAGATCGACCGGCGATACGCCGTTTGCCGGAAACATCCCGACCGGCGTGGTGTTCACAATGATCTGCGCGTCCGCGCGGCGGTCCAGATTGCCATAGTTATCCGGTCCGCTGCGGGAGATCACCGTCACGTCTGCCGCGCCCAGATCGTGCAGCGCGGCGCAGACCGTAGCCGATGCGCCGCCGCTGCCCAGCACGAGCGCTTTTTTTCCTTCCACGGCAATGCCGCTTGCCTTCACCATGCCGGCAAAGCCGTAATAATCGGCATTATCGCCATAAAGCGAGCCGTCCTCCCGGCGCAGCAGCACGTTTACGCTGCCAAGACGCGCGGCCACAGGGGAAAGCTCCGCGCAATAGGGAATGACCGCCTTTTTATAGGGAATGGTGACGTTCAGGCCGTCAAAGCGCCCGCTTTGCAGAAACTCGCCCAGCTTTTCCGGCGCGACCTCGTAAAGCTCATACGCATAGTCAGCAAGCTCGGCATGAATGGCCGGCGAATAGCTGTGGCCCAGGTGTTCGCCAAGAAGTCCGCAGCGCTTCATTCAAACCACCTCGCTGTAGGAGCCGAGGTAGGTGAACTCCTCGCACAGCTCCGGCAGCTCGCCCATGAGCTGAATGAACTGCGGAGAGTAGACCGATGTTTCCAGATCGAAATAGAACATGAATTCAAAATTCCGGTCCGGCAGCGGGCGGCTCTCCAGCTTGTTGAGGTTGATGCCAAGGGCATAGAAGCGCGAAAGCACCTTGTAAAGAGAACCCGGCCGGTGTGGCAGCACCATCATCAGGCTCGTGCGGTCCGCGCCGGGATAGATCTCAAGATTTCTGGAAATGCAGATAAAGCGGGTAAAGTTGCTGCCCTGATCCTGCACGGATGAGGCCAGGCAGGAAAGCCCGTAAAGCGCCATACACGCGCGCGAGGAGAGCGCCGCCGCATCCTTTCTGCCGGACTCGGCGACCAGCTTGGCAGCCGCTGCGGTATTCTCGCAGCGGATGACCTTTACGTTCGGAAGGCCCTGCAAAAAGGCGGCGCACTGGCTGATTGCCTGCTCGTGGGAGTAGATCTCGCGGATATCCTCCAGCCTCGCGCCGGGATTGGCAAGCAGGTTATGGTCAACCTTCACGCGCACCGAGCGCACGATGCGGAAGTTGTGCTGCATCATCAGGTCGTAGACTGCGTTCACGCTGCCCGCCGTGCTGTTTTCCAGCGGCAGCACACCGTAGCGGCACAGGCCCTTTTCGATCGCGGCAAACACCGCTTCAAATGTGCTGAAGTAAAACGTATTTGGCCGCCTGAACAGGCGCTCGCACGCCTGCGCGGAGTACGCGCCCTCCACGCCCTGACAGGCTACGGCGGCGTCCTCCGGAAAAAGCGGCGGCGTTTCCCGGAGGGCTGCGGCGATCTTTTCCGGCAGCTCGCCGCCTGCGCCCAAAAACCTTCCCTGGCGGCTGCGGCTCAGCTCAAAGATCAGCGAATAGAGCGAAGCGGAGTATTCACGCAGTCCATCCGGCGTTTTTTCCGTGATCTCGCGCAGCTTTTCCCGTTCGCGGCGCGCGTCAAGCACGCGCAGGCCGTGTTCCTTCTTGTAGGCGGCGATCTCTTCCGCCGTTTCCATACGCCGGACGAACAACGCGAGCAGCTGCTCGTCGATGCCGTCGATCTCTCTGCGATAATCGTTCAGATCCATGTTGCTTTACCTCAGTTCCTTTCTGCGCCCAAGCAGCGCATCGTAAACCGCAACGGCGGCGGCAGCCTCCACGCAGGGAACTGCGCGCGGCACGATACACGGATCGTGCCGGCCCATGATATGGAGCTTCTCCGGCTTCATCGTCCGCAAGTCAACGCTCTGCTGCTCGCGCGCGATGGACGGCGTGGGCTTGAACGCCGCACGGAACACGATGGGCATTCCGGTGGTAATGCCGCCGAGGATCCCGCCGCAGCGGTTCGTCTCCGTGACGATCCTGCCGTCTTTCACGGTAAACGGATCGTTATTCTCGCTGCCGTGCAGCGCGGCAGCGGCAAAGCCTGCGCCGAACTCTACGCCCTTGACGGCGGGAATGCCGAAAAGCGCGGCGGCAATGCGGTTTTCCATGCCGCCGAACATTGGATCGCCAAGGCCCGCCGGCGCGCCAAAAATTGCGCATTCGATGACGCCGCCAACGCTGTCGCCCGCTTCCTTTGCCCGTGCGATGGCCGCACGCATCTCCGCGCCGCGCGCATCGCTGACGACGGGGAACTCTTTATCCGCAGTTGAGCCTGTCAGCTCACCTTCGTCAGAAATGCCCCCGATGGAGGCGATGCGGCTTACAAGCGTGATGTCCTCGCGTGCTAAAATCTGTAAGCAGATGCCGCCCGCGATGCACAGCGGCGCGGTCAGGCGGCCGGAAAAATGCCCGCCGCCCGCGCGGTCCTGATATCCGCCGTATTTGACCTCAGCGGTATAGTCCGCGTGGCCGGGGCGCGGCGTATCCGCCAGTGCGGCATAGTCCTGCGGACGGGTATTGGCGTTGCGGATGATCGCCGTGAGCGGCGCGCCGCAGGTATAGCCGTTCACGAGGCCGGAGAGAATTTCCGGCGCATCGGCCTCCTTCCGCGGCGTAGACCAGGCATTCTGGCCCGGCGCACGGCGGGAAAGAAAGCGCCGAAGCTCGTCCATGTCAACTTTCTCGCCCGCGGGGATGCCCTCGACCGTCACGCCGATGGCGGGCGAATGAGACTGGCCAAAAATCGTCAAACGGATGTTTTCGCCATAAGTACTGCTCATAGGCTCTCTCCTTTCAGGCGCGCAAAATCCTCCCAGAAGCGCGGGTAGGACTTCGACACGCAGCCGCCGTTGTCAACGGTAACGTCCCCTTCTGCGGCGCAGGCGGCAACGGCGGCAGACATGGCAAGGCGGTGGTCGTTTTGCGTTTCCACCACGCCGCCGCGCAGCGCGGGAACGCCGCAGATCACAAGGGCGTCCTCCCGCTCCTCCACGCGCCCGCCCAGCGCGCGCAGCAATCCCGCCGTGCTTTTGAGCCGGTCGGATTCCTTCAGCCGCAGCCGCCCTGCGTTTACGATGTGGGTCTCCCCTTCTGAAACGGCGGCCACAACGCTCAGCGCCGGGATCAGATCGGGAATGGGCGACGCGTCGATGACAGCGCCGCGCAGCGCGCCGCGCCTGACGGCGGCGCCGCTCTCCGTCTCTCTCACGTCTGCGCCGAACGCGCGCAGCACGGCCAGCACCGCGCGGTCTCCCTGCGCCGAGCGGAGATCCAGCCCTTCCACGCACACCCCTCCGGCCGACAGCGCGCCCATGCACAGGAAGAACGCCGCGTTCGACCAGTCGCCCTCTACAGCGGTGCGCGCGCTCATGCGGCACCGCTGTCCGCCCGGGATCGTCCAGACCGCTCCGTCTCTGAAGCAGCCGATCCCGGAGCGGCGCAGCGCATCCTCCGTCATAGCAACGTAGGCGGCGGACTCGAGCGGCCCGGTCACGGTCAGGGTGCTGGGCTGCGAAAGCAGCGGCAGCGCCAGCAGCAGGCCGGAAATATACTGCGAGGACACATTGCCTGCAATGGCGTAGTCCCCCGCACACAGCCCGCCGCTGCACAAAAGCAGGTCGCCGTCCTCTGCAAGCGTCATGCCGTGCGCCGTCAGGACGCTATCCAGCGGGGCCAGCGGGCGTTGGGGCAGCCGCCCCTCCCGGTGAAACGCCGCCTGCGCGCCGAGCGCGCCGCAGAGCGGCAGCAGAAAGCGCAGCGTTGACCCGCTCTCACCGCAATAAAGGTCGCAGCGCCCCTCAGGTATCTTTTTGATGGGAGAAACGAGAAAGCCCGTTCCCGTTTCTTCAATTTCTGCGCCCAGCGCGCGCAGGCAGGCCGCCGTGGCCGCGATATCGGCAGAGATCCCGTCGCAGACGATCTCTGTCTTCTCTTCGCCAAGCGCCGCGCAGATCAGGAGCCGGTGTGCCTGCGACTTGGACGCGGGGATGCGCACGCACCCTGTACGCGCGCCGGGCCGGATTGTCCGCCTCATCGGATCCCACCGTCCTGCATCCAGCCGCGCAGCTCTTCCACGGCAATGCTCTCCATACGCACCCGGCCGACCGTCTCCGGCACGATCAGGTGCAGCCTGCCGCCGGATATTTTCTTATCCGCACACGCAGCGCCGCAGAGTGCATCCAGCGGGCAGTCCGTTTCCGTTGGCAGCCCGTAGCGGCGCAGAAGCTCCAGCAGCCGCGCAAGCGTTTCCCCATCGCAGATCCCGCGCTTGACCGCCGCGCGCGTGACTGCCACCATGCCGATTGCGACCGCCTCGCCGTGCAGAAGCGAAAAGCCGCTGCACTGCTCCACCGCGTGTCCGATGGTATGCCCCAGATTCAGCGTGCGGCGGCGGCCGAGGTCGTACTCGTCCGCGCCGACGATGTCGCGCTTCATCTGCACGCAGACCTCAATGACGTGTTCGTACTGCTCGCGCACGGGCGTTTTGCAAAGCTCTTCAAAGAACGCCGCGTTTCCGAGCATTGCATACTTGATGATCTCGGCGCAGCCGCAGCGGTACTGCTCCTGCGGAAGCGTGGCCAGCACATCCGGGTCGCAGAGAACGGCGCACGGCTGATAGAAGCAGCCCGCCTGGTTCTTGCCCGTGGGCAGGTCAACGGCAGTCTTGCCGCCAACGGACGAATCCACCGCCGCCAGCAGCGTTGTCGGGATCTGGGCAAAGCGCATCCCGCGCTGGTAGGTCGCTGCGGCAAAGCCCGCAAGGTCGCCCGTCACGCCGCCGCCGAGCGCTACAAGGACGTCGCTGCGGCTGAAGCGCCGTTCGCCGAGAAAATGCAGAATATCCGCGTAGACCGAAAGATTTTTGCTCTTCTCCCCCGCAGGAAACGTAAAGGTTTCCACACGGAAGCCCGCCTTTTCCAGCGCTTCGGCCGCGCGCGCTCCATAGAGCGCGCAGACCGCATCGTCCGACACGATGGCGGCCATGCCGGGGGCTTCGCTCCCCCGGAGCAGCTCGCCCGCGCGGTCAAGCAGCCCGCGTTCAACCAAAACGTCGTATTCGCGCGAGGCCCTGATATGGATGCTGCGCATCAGCCGTCCACCTCTTCCTTTCTTCTCCTGCCCTCGTCCAGAAGGCGGACGAGCGTCTGCTCGTCATCGCTTTCCATGGCGCTTTTATATTCGCTCAGATGTTTGATGTAACTGTCGATCTCTTTGCATAAGAATTCTTTATTCTCCATAAAGAGTTCCGCCCACATACGCGGCGCGAGCCAGGCGACGCGCGTCATGTCCCGGTAGCTGCCGGCGGAAAACCCCTTGTGCCTGCTTGCCGTGGGGCTTTTGATGTAGGCGTTGGAGGCGATGTGCGCCAGTTGTGAGGTAAAGGCGATCATCTCGTCGTGCTGCTCTGCCGTGGTAACGGAAAAGCTGCCGAAATGCGCCGGCGCAAGCAGCTCCTTCACGCGGCCAAGCAGCTCGATATCGTCAAAGCGCGGCGGCACAAGTACCATCGGCGCGCCGCAGAACAGATCCGCGCGCGCATATTTGAAGCCGGAAAACTGCGTTCCCGCCATTGGATGCCCGCCCAGATAGGTCAGCCCATACCGTTCCGCAACGGGAAAGCAGGCGGCGCAGACTCTGCGCTTTGTGCCGCAGCAGTCGATCACAACGCTTCTGCCGCTGATCAGCGGCGCGTTTTTTTCAAACCACGCCGTCACCGCCGCCGGATATGCGGCCAGCAGGATAAGGCTGCACTCCGCCATTGTCTCATCCGTCAGCTCGCCGTCCACCGCGCCGCTGATCACAGCGAACGCCAGCACGTCCCTGTCCGTGTCAAACGCCAGCACGCGCCAGCCCGCCTCGTGATACGCCTTGGCAAACGAGCCGCCGATGAGTCCCAGCCCAACGATGCCAACGGTCATTTCGCCGCCGCCTCTCTCACGCGCGTCACCGCTCTGGCCACCTCGTCGTACTCCTCCGGCCGCAGGGACTGCGCGCCGTCGCACAGCGCGTGCAGGGGGTCGTTGTGTACCTCGATGATCAGCCCGTCCGCGCCGCAGGCGGCCGCCGCCAGCGACATGGGACGCACCAGGCGCGCGATCCCCGTGGCGTGGCTGGGATCGACAATGACCGGCAGATGCGTCAGCTCCTTGAGCATCGGCACGGCGGCGAGGTCAAGCGTGTTTCTCGTGTAGTCGTCATAGGTGCGGATGCCGCGCTCGCAGAGGATGACCTGCTCGTTGCCGCCGGCCATAATATACTCTGCGCTCATCAGCAGCTCCTTGAGCGTACTGGCGAGGCCGCGCTTTAAGAGGATGGGCTTGTGGAACCTGCCCAGCTCGCGCAGCAGGTCGAAGTTCTGCATATTGCGCGCGCCGACCTGGATCACGTCCACATCCTCGAAAAGCGGAAGATAGCTGGTTCCCATAATCTCGGTGACGATGGGCAGTCCCGTCTCGGCGCGGGCGAGCTTCAAAAGCTCGATGCCCTCGGCCTTGAGCCCCTGAAAGTCATAAGGTGAGGTGCGCGGCTTGAACGCGCCGCCGCGCAGCATATTGGCTCCGGACGCCTTCACCGCCTTTGCAACGGCAACGATCTGTTCCTCGGACTCAACGGAGCAGGGACCGGCGATCATGCAGAAATTGCCCCCGCCGACTTTTACATCCCCCACCTGAACGACCATGTCGTCCGGATGGAACTTGCGGTTGCAGCACTTGAACGGTTCCGTCACGCGCTTGACGGAATCGACGATCCCCAGCGAGCCGATCAGATCCATATCGACCCGGCCGGTATCTCCGATGAGGCCGAGGACCGTCTGGAACTCGCCCTCGGAAATGTGGACGCCGAGGCCCTGATTTTTGAGCCATGTGATAAGTTGGTCGCGCTTGTCCTGTCCGACCCCATGTTTGAGTACGACGATCATGATGATTCCTCCCTGCCAACGGCAAATGATTGAAAGAAAAATGCGGCGCAGTCCAAAGGCTGCGCCGCATCAGGCGATCTCTTTTCAGAGCGTTTTCCTGCATTTTTGCACTGCAAAACAGCCTTACTATGAATTCACAGTAAAGTAGTAATAATATGCAAAGGTGAAAATGCTCTTCATCGGTCGTTTCTCCCGTTTATGCAATACTGATGCGACCAGTATAAAAGCATAAACGAAAAAAGTCAACCGCCATTTTATACAAAAAGGAGGCACCGGGCCGCGCGGCAGTCCGTTCGCTCAGACCGCGCGGACGTCCGTTCCCCTCGATGCATCGGCCGCGCGGCGCTCATCAATGGCCTCCTGAAGGATCATGTCCTTCACCTTCATCAGGCGGATGGTATTCGCGCGTTCGTTTTCATCAAGCTTCATCGTGATATACCTGATGCTCTGCTGCATCTGCGGAATCTTGACATATTCGAGCGCGTTGACGCGCCGCCGCGTGCGCTCGATCTCATCAGCCAGCAGCTGCGTTTTCTTCTCCGCCTCAGCCAGGCGCAGCATATCCGGCAAAATATCGTTCAGGCCGCGCACCGCATCGTCCAGCTCTCCGCTGGTCTGTGCGAACCCATATGGATAAAGATCCGCGCCGTCGCCGCCCTCTATCCGGAACGCATAGCGCGGCACCTCCACGCTCATGGCGTTTTCCGTTGTCACTTCAAGCGAAACGCTCCTGCGCGGACACAGCAGCGCCTGCTCGAGCATCTCCGGGGACATCAGCGCACCCGCCGCAGCAAAGGAATCGTAGGCGCGCGCAAGCGCCTGCTCTACCCTTTCGCGCAGCGCACGGTCCTCGCGCACGGCCTCCATGAACTGCTTCATCAGCTCGTCGCGCTTGTCCCTGAGGAGCTTATGCCCGCGCTGCGCGGTGCGCAGCCTTGCTTTCAGGCGCGTAAGCTCCATGCGGGTGGGATTTACGATAATCGCAGGCACCTCTCTCCCTCCTTACTCCGCTTTTCCAAGATATTTGTCGATATATTCCGGCTTGATGCGCTTAAGCTCGCTGCGCGGCAGAATGGACAGCAGCTCCCAGCCAAGATCGAGCGTCTGCTCAATGGAGCGGTTCTCGTCCGCGCCCTGCGCGACATAGCGCTTTTCAAACTCATCGGCAAACTTTGCATAAAGCAGGTCGGTCGGGCTGAGCGCCGCCTCGCCGAGGATCGACATCAGCTCCTTGTTCTCCTTTCCGGCCGCATAGGCCGCGAAGAGCTGGTTCATCGTGCCGGAGTGGTCCTCGCGCGTCTTGCCCGCGCCGATGCCCTTGTCCTTCAGGCGCGAAAGGCTTGGCAGCACATCGACCGGCGGGTTGATGCCCCGGCGGTACAGCTCGCGCGAGAGGATGATCTGTCCCTCGGTGATATAGCCTGTCAGGTCGGGGATGGGGTGCGTCTTGTCGTCCTCGGGCATGGTGAGGATGGGGATCATGGTGATAGATCCGTCCTTTCCCAGCTGGCGGCCCGCGCGCTCATACATGGTGGCAAGGTCGGTATAAAGATATCCTGGATAGCCGCGCCGGCCGGGGACCTCCTTCTTCGCCGCGCTGATCTCGCGCAGCGCTTCGGCATAGTTCGTGATATCCGTCAGAATCACCAGTACGTGCATCCCGCAGTCGAAGGCCAGATACTCCGCGGCAGTGAGCGCCATGCGCGGCGTTGCGATACGCTCGACGGCCGGGTCGCCGGCAAGGTTGGTAAACAGCACTGTGCGGTCGATAGCGCCGGTGCGTCTGAATTCGTTGACGAAGTACTCCGACTCTTCAAACGTGATGCCGATGGCGGCAAACACAACGGCAAAGTTGCTTTCATCGGCGGAGGCGGGGCTGCCGCCGGTGACCCGCGCCTGCCGCGCGATCTGCGCGGCCAGCTGCGCGTGCGGAAGGCCCGAGCCGGAAAAGATCGGCAGCTTCTGCCCGCGCACCAGCGTGTTCAGGCCATCGATGGTGGAGATGCCGGTCTGGATGAACTCGTTGGGGTAGTTGCGCGCCGCAGGGTTCATCGCAAGACCGTTGATATCGCGCTGCTCATCGGCAATGACGGCGGGGCCGCCGTCGATGGGCTGGCCCATGCCGTTGAAGACGCGGCCGAGCATATCGCGCGACACGGCGAGCTGGAGCGGATGGCCCAGAAAGCGGATGCGCGAATCGGCGAGGTTGATGCCTGCCGAGGCATCAAACAGCTGCACGACCGCGCGGTCGCCGTTCACCTCAAGCACCTTGCAGCGGCGCGTGCTGCCGTCGGAGAGGATGATCTCCGCCAGCTCGTCGTAGGTAACGCCCTGCACATGATCCACGACCATAAGCGGGCCGGAAATTTCGCGGATGGTCTTATATTCACGGATCATTCTTCCTTCTCTCCTTTCTCGGCAATCGCGGCGATCTGCTCCTCCATCTCAACAAGCAGGTTCGCGTAGGCATCCCTGTACTGGTCGGCAGGCACGCCCTTGGCGCGGCCAATCTTTTCGCGTGCGGGAATGGCAAACAGGGCGGCAAGGCCGCCGCCGCGCTCTGCCGCGCCGCGGCAGAGTGTATCGTATTGCCGGATGAGCGCCAGCATACGCGCCTGCCGGTCGTATTCGGAATAGGCGTCGTTGTCGGCGAACGAGTTCTGCTGCAAAAAGTCCTCGCGGATCATGCGCGCGGCCTCGAGCGTGATCTGGTCGCCCGCGCTGAGCGAATCTTTGCCTACAAGCTGTACGATCTCGTTCAGGCTCGACTCCTCCTGCAGCATCGCCATCGCCCACTCGCGGTTTTCAAGGAACTCATGGCCCAGGTGTTCGCTGTACCATGGGCGCAGCGAGTCGAGGTAGAGCGAATACGAATTGAGCCAGTTGATGGCCGGAAAATGGCGGCGGTAGGCGAGGGACGAATCCAGCGCCCAGAAGACCTTGACGATGCGCATCGTCGCCTGCGATACCGGCTCGGAGAGGTCGCCGCCCGGCGGCGAGACCGCACCCACGGCGGTCAGGCTGCCCTGCCGCCCATCGCTTCCCAGGCACTTCACAACGCCCGCGCGCTCGTAGAACTGCGCCAAACGCGAGGAAAGATACGCGGGATAGCCCTCCTCGCCGGGCATCTCCTCCAAGCGGCCCGACATTTCGCGCAGCGCCTCCGCCCAGCGGGAGGTCGAGTCCGCGATGACCGCAACGGCATAGCCCATGTCGCGGAAGTATTCGGCGATGGTGATGCCAGTGTAGATGCTCGCCTCGCGCGCTGCGACCGGCATATCCGAGGTGTTGGCGATCAGCACCGTGCGCTTCATCAGGCTTTCGCCCGTGCGCGGGTCGATCAGTTCCGGAAACTCGCGCAGCACGTCGGTCATCTCGTTGCCGCGCTCGCCGCAGCCGATGTAAACCACAAGATCCACATCCGCCCACTTGGCAAGCGCGTGCTGCATAACGGTTTTGCCGCTGCCGAAGGGACCTGGGATCGCCGCCGTGCCGCCCTTGGCCACGGGGAAGAACGTGTCCACAATGCGCTGTCCGGACTGAAGCGGCGTGACGGGCGGGTACTTTTTCGCATAAGGCCTTCCCGTTCGCACCGGCCACTTCTGCATCATCGTGAGTTCTCCTGTCTCGCCCCTGTCAGTCTCGACCACGGCGACAACATCGGTCACGGTAAAGCTGCCGGATCTGATCTCCTTCACCGTGCCGCTCATCCCGGGCGGCAGCATGATCTTATGCAGAATGGACGGCGTTTCCTGCACGGTACCAAGCACGTCGCCGCCGGTAAGGCAGTCGCCCGCCCTGGCGACTGCGGTGAAGTCCCATTTTTTCTCGCGGTCGAGCGCGGGGATCTCTTCGCCGCGCGGCAGGAAATTGCCGCCGGTCCTCTGCCGGATGACCTCCAGCGGGCGCTGGATGCCGTCGTAAATATTCTCAATGAGGCCCGGCCCCAGCTCGACCGACAGCGGCGCGCCGGTCGTCACGACCTCCGCCCCCGGGCCAAGGCCCGAGGTCTCCTCGTAGACCTGGATGGCGGCGGAATCGCCGCTCATCGTCAGGATCTCGCCGATCAGGCGCTGCGCGCCCACGCGGACGACATCCGCCATGTTCGCCTCCGAAAGTCCCGACGCCACGACCAGCGGGCCGGAAACCTTAACGATCTTTCCCATAAGGCTTCTGCTCCTTTTTACAAAATATCCGCGCCGACCGCTTTCTCCGCCGCCGCACGCACGCCCGCCATGCCGATGCCGAGGCTTCCCTCCCTGCCGGGGATCAGAATAACGGCAGGCGTCAGGTCGGCGCGCCGCCGCTCGATCTCCGCAGGGATCTGCGCGGCAAGGGACTCTGTCAGGTAAATTATGGCGTAGTTTTCCTTTGTCATGCGGTGGAGAGCGGCTTTGGCCTGCTCGCCGTTTTCCGCGATACAGGTCTCCAGCCCCAGCGCCCGGAAGCCCAGTATGCTGCCGCGTTCGCCGATCACTGCGATCTTTTCCACAGTCCTTTTCCCCCTTTACAGATAGCTCAGGCGCAGACGCGCGCGGATCTTCTCCGCGTCGAGTCTTGCAAGCTTACCGGATAAAATGGTACGCACGGCGGCGAATTCCGCCTCCTTCGCGCCAAGGTATCCCATCACGACCTCTATGCCGAACGGCGTGCGCCGCGCCCGCTGCAAGTAGGAAATAAGCGCATCGTCACACGCGCGTTCAAAGGCCGTCAGGCTTCCGCTCCCGTCCAGCAGCGGCACAGCAAGCTCGCCCGCCGCGCGCAGCGGCCCCGTGCGCGTCAGCTCTTCAAGCCCGCCGCCGCGCGTGGACAAAAGCGTCTGCACCGGGATCCTTCCGCCGTGCAGCAGCGCCGCTCTGAGCAGCTCGTCGCCGCCGCCCATACGCCGGATACGGACAAGGGTTCGTAGATTTGCCGCATCGGTCGCCAGCGCAGCATAGCCAACAGCAAATTCGCTGCCGGTTCCGGCGGCAAGCTCTGCCAGCTCCTTGAAACAGGCGCGGTCAAGCGTCAGCTCCGCCGCGCGGAGGTCTCCGCCCTCTGCCTCCCGCTCCGCCTGCACCATCGCGCGGCGCACCGGAAGCGGCAGCGCGCTGGCATCGCCGCGCAGCAGCGCTCCAGCGTCAAACCTGCCGCAGTCAGCCGCAAGCGCAGAAACCTCCGCGCCGCTGCATTTCCCCTTGAGCGCAAGCTTTGCATTATGATAGTCGTACCGCAGCTGAAACATCTCCACAGCGCGCGTATCCGGCGCCATGGTCCTCAGCTCGCGGTAAAGCGCAGCGCGCTGCTGCGCGAGCGCGCGTTCGACCGTCTCCATCGTGCAGCGCTCCAGCGCATCGTAGCCGCAGTCGGAAAGCGTCTTCCAGCTTTCCTCCGGCGTGGGCGCATCCAGCATTCGCGCAAGCATTGCGTGCGTCAGCAGCCGCGCCTCGCGCGCGTGCAGCGCGGCGGAAAGGCGGATATAATCCGTGTTCCGGTATTGCTGCATCCTTCTCCCCCCCTATGCGCCGAAGAGGCGCTCCGCCGCGCCGCGTTCCGTTTTTCCGCGGCTGAGGGACAGCAGCGTTTCCATCGTGCAGTTTACGTTATAGTCGCGGCTCTCCAGCACAAAGCCCGCGCGGATCGGCGCGCACGTCTCCGAAAGCGTCAGCCGAAGCCCCAGCTCGCGCGATGCGCGCTCCGCCAGCTCCTTGCCGATCGCATCGTGATCCGCACGGGAAAGGACGAGCGTTTCGCCGCCGGAGGCCGTGTTTTTCAGCAGGCGCAGCAGCAGCTCGATATACTGTCCGCGCTCCATTGCGCACAGCCTGTCCAGCGCAAGGGCATAGGCCTCGTCCAGCACCTGCCGGCGCGACTCCAGCATCAGCTTGCGCGATTCCATCTCCGATGCTGAGCAAAGGCGTTCATAGCGCTCCCCGGCTGCCGAGCGCGCGCGTCCGGCCAACGTGCGGCGTTCGTCCTCCGCGCGTTTCTCGCTCTCTGTGCGAAGCGCACAGAGCTGCCGCTCCGTCTGCTCGTTCAGCTCGCTGAGCGCGCGCGCGGCGTCCGCTTCCATGCGCGCGGTGATCTTTTCCATTCCGTTCATCGCGTTCCCGCCTTTCCGCCCGAGTGTGTCAACCGATGTTGAAGAGCATGATGATGGATGCCAGCAGCGAAAGAATGGCATAAAATTCTACCACCACGCACAGCACCATGCCCTTGACCCAATGCTCCGGCTGGCGGGCAAGGATATTGATCGAGCCTGCCGCCACGCGGCCCTGCGCCACCGCCGAGATCCCCCCGCCGATGGCGATGGGCATACAGGCGGCAAAATAGCGCAGCCCCTCCTGCAGCGACAGATCCGCATACGTTCCGTTCAAAACGCCCATGCGCATCAGGCAGAGGAAGCCGATGACGAGGCCGTAAAGCCCCTGCGTGCCGGGAATGACCTGCAGGATCATCACCTTGCCGAACTTTCCCGGATCCTCGCACAGCAGCCCCGTACCCGCTTCACCGGCAAGCCCCGTGCCGCGCGCGCTGCCTGCGCCCGCAAGACACACCGCCAGCCCCGCGCCCAGCATTCCGATGGCAGCGCCCGTTGTCAGTTGAAAAATACCCATTTGTCCGTCCTCCTTATGGTCGTTTTCTTTGGTTATGTGAGATCGACGTATTCTGTTTCCAACGTCATCGGGCGGAAGGGCTTTCCGCCGTCAACGTAGAATTTGTTAAAAAATTCAAGGCATTGCAGGCGGAGGTCGTGTACATAGCAGCCCAGCAGGTTCAGCCCGAAGTTGAGCGCGTTGCCAAGCATCGAGATCACAACGAACACGGCTGCGTTTCCGGGCATTGCCGCCAGCGTGTTGAACACCTGCGCGATCACGCTGCCGGCCAGCATCAGCGCCATCAGGCGTGAATAAGAGAGAACATCGCCGAAATAGCCGGTTATATGGTTGTAAACCGAGGCAAATATCCCCGTGAGCTTTCCCCAGCCCTTTCCCTGAACGATCGGGCCGAGCAGCACCAGCGCGCAGCCGAAATACAGCGCGGCGGTTCCCTTCCCTATCGCCGCAAGCGCGACGCCGGCAAAGACGATCCACCATGTGACCTCCTCAAAAAGCGCATCGAGGAACCGCCTGCGGCGGCACTTTTCCACCAGGCTGATCGCCATACCCGCAACAATCTGCACAGCCCCCAGCGCCAGCGATCCGATCAGGATCGCCAGGATATCATCCATGGGATCGATCAGCTTCGGCAGCGCAAAAACGGTTCCGGGACGGAGCAGCGCCGCAAGCTGCGTAAGAAAATCTCCAAAAAATCCGCCCGTCAGCGCGCCCATGACAAAGGTGGACGCACCGCACAGCCCCAGCAGGCTGAACAGCTCTCCGCTCGTACCCTTCGGGCGGTATTTCCTCCCGATCACGGCAGAGGCCAGCATCATTAACAGTCCATAGCCCATGTCCGCCATCATAATGCCGTAAAACAGCACGAAGAACGGCGCCATCAGCGGATTGGGATCCAGCGTGCCGTAAGCCGGAAGCGAATACATTTCCGTTACCACATTCAGCGGACGCGTCAGGCGGTTGTTTTTCAGCTGCACCGGCACCTGCGGGTACTCGTCCTCCGCAGGATCGCGCAGCTCGAACGCGCAGGAAAACGCCGCAAGCGCTTCCTCCAGCGCGCCGCAGCGCGCCGCCGGTAGCCAACCCTCCAGCAAAAACGCTTTGTCCGTTTCCACAAGCCGCATCTTCGCCTCCTCGCGCCGCAGATCGATGGCGGCGCGGTCGCTCGCACGCAGCAGCAGGGCGCGCACCTCAGCGCGCGCGGCAATGCGCGCCGCAAGCTCCTGCCGCTCCCGGTCCAGCGCGCCAAGCCGCTGTGCGGCAAGCGCGTCGTTTTCCCTGGCCGTGCCGCGCAGCGCACGGAAGTTCACAGGAGAAAAGCCAAGCTCCCGCAGCGCGCCCTGCGCGCTCTCCCGCACGCTCTCGTGATATACGACAAGCAGCGCGCGCTGCGTCCGGTCCGCCGACGCCTGCCGCCACACAAGCAGCCCGTCCAGCGATTCTGCCAGCGCGTTGAGCGCATCGTCTGTCACCGCCGCGCCTACCGTCCCCAGCAGCGTGTGCAGCACGCCGTCCGTCCCCTCCAACGGCGCATCGAGCGAAAGCCATGGCAGCAGCGACGCGCGCAGCGCAGCTTCCCTGGCGCACTCGCTTTCGATCTCATTCAGCCGCCGCTGCCACTCGTTCAGCTCGTCCGCAACGGCATGGGCGCGCCGCTCATCCTCCGCGCAGAAAAACACCTCGCGCGCAACTGCCGCGCGTTTACGGAAAAGGCCCGCCTTCTCCGGTGCAAACCGATCCAGCACGGCAAGCGCGGCGCGGTACGCCCGCGCGCGTTCCTGCACCGCCGCAAGCTCCCGTCCGTCCGGCGGCGCGAAAGCAGAGCGCCCGGCGGCCTCCGCCGCCTCTACGCCGGAAACCTCTACGCAGCCCAGATCCTGCAGAGCCTTCAGCAGCGCTTCCCGCTCGCTCTCCAGCCCCATCAGGCGCAGGCGCTTCATCGTTACGATTGCCATTCGCCGTTCACAACCTCTTCCATGATCCACTGGGCCGCGCGCGCAAGATTCTGCCGCGCCGCCTCCTGCATCAGCCTGCACTGCTCGCGCGAGCGTTCCAACGTTCGCGCGGTCTGCTCTGCCGCGCGCCGCTCGGCCTCTGCCATCGCGCGCCGCGCTTCCACCTCGCCGTTGCGCTGATTGTCCTCCAGCAGGCGCGCACAGGCGCGCTGCTCCACGGCGATGCGCTTCTTCGCTTCCACCTGCGCCTCGGCGTATTGCTCTGCAAGGCGCTTTTCCAGTTCCTGCACGGCAAGCAGCTCTTCCATTGCCATTCCGGTTTCCCCTCTCGTTCAAACTGCGCTGGTGCGCTTTCTTGTAGTCGTATTATAGTATATATCTATAAATAAATCAACACTAAATTTTATCTATAAATGTATTACTATTTTAAATTCCTTTATATAGTTCTTATAGCACGAGACGACTTGGCTTTCCATGTGCATTCGTGCGGTTTTGTACAGGAACGTGCAGCTTTTACAAACCGTTCATGCTCCGTACATTATCCGTAGTCTGCCCGATTTTCCTCTTGCCACACCGTCCGCATCCGCATTTTTCAGCCGCCTGCGAACCGTCCTTTTCTGCTGCCGACGCAAAAACATTGCCAAAGCCGCTTTTTTTGCACTTTACACCCATATATTGGTATTGTATCCAAATATGATGCGCATATCTTGTGGGCATTTTCCTCAAACTTCCGCTTGCAATCTTCTTCCTGCTGTGCCATAATTGTGTTGTAGCTTCTGGTATTACCACAAGATATTGTGTTCACAATTAGGAAAGGGAGAGAGAGCAATGAAGGTTATCAAGCGGAACGGTGCGGAAGTCGAGTTCGATATCATTAAAATTATCGCCGCCGTCACCAAGGCGAACGATGTTGTAGAGGAAGACGCCCGCATGACGCCCATCCAGATCCAGCGCATCGCCGAGAGCGTAGAGCTTGCGTGCCAGGGACTCGGGCGCGCCCCCACGGTGGAAGAGATCCAGGATTTTGTAGAGCATCAGATTATGGCGCACGGCGCGTTTGAGGTTGCCAAGCGTTACATCACCTACCGCTATACGCGCTCGCTCGTGCGCAAAAGCAACACGACCGACGATAAGATTCTCACCCTCATCGAGTGCAACAACGAAGAGGCAAAGCAGGAGAATTCCAATAAGAACCCCGTTGTCAACTCCACGCAGCGCGACTATATGGCAGGCGAGGTGAGCCGCGACCTGACCAACCGCATCCTTCTGCCCGAGGACATCGTCAAGGCGCACGAGGAGGGCATCATCCACTTCCACGACACGGACTATTATGCCCAGCATATGCATAACTGCGACCTCGTCAATCTGGAGGATATGCTGCAGAACGGCACGGTCATCACCGGCACGCTCATCGAGCGCCCGCACTCGTTTGCCACCGCCTGCAACATCGCCACGCAGATCGTCGCGCAGGTCGCCTCGAACCAGTATGGCGGGCAGTCCATCTCGCTGACGCACCTTGCCCCCTTCGTCGATGTCTCGCGCCAGAAGATCAGAAAGCAGGTGCTTGCCGAAATGGAAGCGCTCGGCGTTGAGAAAAACGAGGACAAGCTCGCCGAAATTGTGGAAAAGCGCCTGCGCGAGGAGATCCGCCGCGGCGTGCAGACCATCCAGTATCAGGTTGTGACGCTTTTGACCACGAACGGTCAGGCGCCGTTTATCACGGTATTCATGTATCTCAACGAGGCGCGCAGCGAGCAGGAAAAGCGCGACCTTGCCGTTATCATCGAGGAAATGCTCGAGCAGCGCTATCAGGGCGTCAAGAACGAGCAGGGCGTGTGGGTCACGCCCGCTTTCCCCAAGCTCATCTATGTTCTCGAGGAGGACAACATCCACGACGACTCCCCCTACTATTACCTCACCCGCCTTGCCGCCAAATGCACGGCGCGCCGCATGGTACCCGATTACATCAGCGAGAAAAAGATGCTCGAGCTCAAGGGCGATGTATACCCCTGCATGGGCTGCCGCAGCTTCCTGACGCCCGACCGCTTCACCGATGCGGGCGTGGGCAACATTGCAAACGCCGGCAACTACGAGCCGGGCAAGCACAAGTACTACGGCCGCTTCAACCAGGGCGTGGTGACCATCAACCTGCCCGATGTGGCGCTCTCCTCCGGCGGGAACATTGAAAAATTCTGGTCGATCTTCGAGGAGCGGCTTGAGCTGTGCCACCGCGCGCTGCGCTGCCGCCACGACCGGCTGAAGGGTACGCTGTCCGATGCGGCGCCCATTCTCTGGCAGTACGGCGCGTGTGCAAGGCTCAAAAAAGGCGAGCCGATCGACCGGCTGCTCTATGATGGCTACTCCACCATTTCTCTCGGTTATGCAGGCCTTTACGAATGCGTAAAGTATATGACCGGCAAGAGCCATACCGACCCTTCCGCAACGCCGTTCGCCCTGTCGATCATGCAGAAGATGAACGACAAGTGCAAGGAGTGGAAAACTGCCGAGAACATCGACTACTCTCTTTACGGCACGCCGCTTGAGTCCACCACCTATAAGTTTGCCAAGTGCCTGCAAAAGCGCTTCGGCGTCATCGAGGGCGTGACGGACAAGGGCTACATTACCAATTCCTACCATGTTCATGTCACCGAGCAGATCGATGCGTTCACCAAGCTCCGGTTTGAAGCGCAGTTCCAGCATCTCTCGCCCGGCGGCGCGATCAGCTACGTTGAGGTTCCGAATATGCAGCAGAACCTTGAAGCCGTTTTACAGGTGATGAAGTTCATCTACGACAACATCATCTACGCCGAGCTGAATACAAAGTCCGACTATTGCCAAGTCTGCGGCTGGGACGGCGAGATCGAGATCGTGGAAGACGGCGGCAAGCTGATCTGGCGCTGCCCGAAATGCGGCAACACCGACCAGGACAAGATGAACGTCGCCCGCCGCACCTGCGGCTACATCGGCACGCAGTTCTGGAATCAGGGCCGCACGCAGGAGATCAAAGAGCGCGTGCTGCACCTGTAAGCCGCAGGACGGAGGAAACATCCGCAATGCATCGCAAGCTCTTCTGCGAGCTTTCGCCGCTCGCCTACCGCATCTCGATCAAAAAAAGCTGCGCGCTCCGTGCGCTGCGCGACTGCGTCTCCGGCGAGCGCTTTGCCGCCGCGCGCGAGGATGCGCCGCTGCCCGCACTCATTTGCCGGCACAGCTCCCTCATCCGCCGCACGCTCGGCGAGGTCGATCCGGTGCTGCAGGACAACAAGGCGGTCAATCTCTCGCTCGCCGCGCCGAAGATCAACGGCGTCCTCATCCGCCCGGGCGAAACGTTTTCATTCTGGCATCTCGCCGGGCCGCCCAGTGCCGCACGCGGCTACCGCGCAGGACTGGTCATTGCCAACGCGCAGACCGACGAGGCCGTCGGCGGCGGAATGTGCCAGTTCAGCAACCTCATCCACTGGATGGTACTCCATTCGCCGCTTACCATCACCGAGCAGCATCATCACGACCAGTTCGATCTGTTTCCCGACTTTGGCCGCCAGGTGCCGTTCGGCACCGGCACCTCGATTTTCTATAACTACCTTGACTACCGCTTCCGCAACGACACAGAGCAGACCTATCAGCTTCTCGTCCGCACGACCTCTACCCATCTGTGCGGCGAGCTGCGCGCGGAAGCGCCGCTTGCGGTCAAGTACCATATCACGGCGGAAAACGAACATTTTGTCCGTGAGGACGGCATCGTTTATCGCTGCGGCGAGGTATACCGCACCGCAGTGGATAAGGCCACCGGCAACACGCTCTCACGTGAGCTGCTGCGGCGCAACCACGCCCGCGTGCTTTACGATACGGCGGGGCTGAACATCCGAGATATGCAGCCCGGGCGTCCGCTGCTCCGATAACGCCAGCGGCGCGCTCTTTCTCCCATATAAAAAATCAGCCTCTCTTCCGAAGAAGAGAGGCTGATTTCCGTTCTGTTTCCGTTGCCGTCCCCAGCCATGAGTTCCGTCATCTCCTCGATACGCTCGAGGGGAAACGGCAGTCCGCACAACGGACGCAATGCTCACGGGCTTCATCGGGTCATTGTCCGCCGCATTGATCACGCTCTTTGAAACAGGATCCTGTTAAGGATGCTCCTCCAACGTCCCGGTCTGTTTCCCGCCGCTGTAAAGGTAACGGTAATCCTGCTTGAGGATATTGCGCACAAACGGGAAGAGCAACACCGCGTCTGCTGCCATCCATGCGCAGGGATCCGCCGTGCACAGCCCGTAAACCGCCGCCTGCGGCGCCGCAGCGCTGATCGTTCCGCCCGCAAGCGCCGCCGGGAGCAGCAGGCAGACCGCTACGCGCGCCACCAGCTCCGCCGCACCCGCGCCCAGCACAAACTGCGGCTTGCCAATGCCCTGCACGCAGTTGCGCGCCACAAAGATAAACCCAAGGAAGACGTACAGCGCCAGATCGACGTACAGATAGCTGTTGCCGAACCGGATCGTCTCCGCCGTCACCTTGTCAGCGCTGAGGAAAATGTGCAGATACGCGCCGTTGATGGTCAGCAGCAGCCCGATTGTCATTGAGAACACAGCCATGACAAGCATGATCGCCAGCGACTGAAGCGTTCCCCTGCGGATGCGCACGGTGTCGCCCGCGCCGAGATTCTGCGCAACAAAGCTCGTCATCGCCGAGCCAAGGCCGTTGAGCGGGGTCATCAGAAGGCTGTTGAGCTTGTTGGCGGCGCCAAAGCCGTTCTGCGCCGCGTTGGAGACCATGATGCCGTCCTGCATATCAAACTGCACCACAATGCTCTGCACCACGATAATGCCGATCGCCAACACAGAAAATTGCAGCCCCAGCGGAACGCCCTGTATGATATGCCGCGTCATATCGCGTCCGGTGATCTGCCAGTCCTCGCGCCGCAGACGAAGCTCCGGATACTTGCGGAACGCATAGAGAAAGCAGCCCGCGGTACTGATCAGCTGCGCCGACACTGTAGCGACCGCCGCGCCGGCAACGCCCCAGCGGAACACCAGAATGAACAGCAGATCCAGTCCCACATTGAGCGCCGTGGAAAACAGCAGAAAAAGCAGCGGCGTAGCCGAATCGCCCATACTGCGCAGAAAAGAGCAAATAAAATTATAGAAGAGCTGTGCGCCGATTCCGGCAAAAATGATCGCACAGTAGGTATAGGCCGCACGGTAGACCTCCGGATCGTTCGGCGTTACATTGATCCACGCGAGCATGGGATCGAGCAGCGCAAGCGCCAGCACGGTAAGCAGCACGGTAAGAACGGCGGAAAGCATGATCTGTGTGGTAAGCGAACGGCGCACGCCCGCCTGATTATGCGCGCCTACGTTGCACGAGGTGACCACGCAGAAGCCCGCGCTGACGCCAAAAGCAAACTGCAGGAAGATAAAAATAAGCGATGTTGTATCGTTGACACCGGCAACCTCCTGCGCTGTCAGCGTCTGCCCGACAATTGCCGCATCACTGATGGTATAGACCTGCTGAAGCAGGTAGGAAACGATGATGGGAAATGCAAACGCAAGGATCGTTTTCCAGCACTCGCCCTGTGTTAACTCCACCGGCTGAAACAATGCGTGAAACCAACTTTTCTTCATGGCACTCAGTCCTTTTAGCTTTACTTTAACGACTGGCCGATTATAGTCTCCCGCACAGTCGATGTCAATGCGGAAGTTGAACAAAACAAGCGCAGTTTTTGCTCAGGAATCCGCAAAATCGGCGCAAAAGCCACAATAAGTCCTCACCCAACAACGCCTCGGCGCTTGGCAAGCCTGCTCTGATCGCGGCAGGATTTCACGCCCACGCGCGAAGGCTGGCTCTCAGGGCAAATCTGCGGAGGCGTGTCCGGCAAAAAACAGCAAAAGAGGACATCCGTTTG
>ENA-UOJG01000598-UOJG01000598.1-human-gut-metagenome-genome-assembly--contig:-C47-NODE-598-length-48754-cov-15.225713_pt1 | contig 48754 bp, 45 predicted proteins | sample MGYA00242340_ERZ723887 | MGnify/ENA metagenome assembly ERZ723887 | reverse complement strand
TCGCCTGCCAGGAGATACACCTTAACCAAAGCGTATCAACGTGCCTGAAACAGCCGACATATTGGAGAACAGCATCTTGCAGGCTTCCCCCGGATTGCTGTCCACCCTGCTCAAAGACCATACGACGAGCAGGGGCGATGCCGTATGCAATATTTTCTGGGCGACTTTCGACTATAAACAGCTTGGCAAGGGGTATGGCTACCACGACCCGATATTGCCGGAACTTATCACGGGTTACAACGGTCTGGTCATCATGCCTCGTGTCTTGAAACATAGGGACACCCAATCAGCGCGTATCCGTGACATGGCGGAGGTGTTCACTCCTTCATGGGTATGTAACGCACAGAACAATTTGATTGACGAGGCGTGGTTCGGCAGGAAAGACGTATTCAACACAGAGCAAACGGCTGGGGACGGTTCTCATAGTTGGAAAACCAATCCCGAAAGGATTTCTTTCCCCGAAGGAAAGACGTGGAAAGATTATGTCCGTGACATACGCCTTGAAATCACCTGCGGCGAAGCCCCCTATATAGTCAGCCGCTATGATGCCACCACGGGAGCGGTCATACCGCTTACCGACCGCATCGGGCTGCTCGACCGCAAGTTGCGTGTGGTCAGCGAGAACGCTAAAACTTCCGGCGAATGGTTAGAAGCCGCGCAGGAAGCTTTCAAGAGCATCTATGCCTACGAATGGCAGGGCGACAGCCTGCTCATCGCCCGTGAATCCATGCTTGCCTCTTTTGTGGAATACTACCGTGCCAAGTTCGGCAAAGACCCGTTGGCGAAGTCTGTCAACTACATTGCCTACATCATCTCGTGGAACGTCTGGCAGATGGACGGGCTGAAAGGTGTCGTGCCTGACAGTTGCCACGACAATGTTCATACAGAAATGTCACTTTTCGGTGGCAGTAATGAAGTCTCAGTTCCTTGTGAGGGATGCCGCACAGACAACATCTTCAGGCACAACGGCACTTACTGCCTCATAAAGGACTGGCGCTCCAAAGACCCACATACAGGACGTAAAGGCAAGCGCATCCGTTTTATCGACCTCCTAAAATGAATGCCTATGAAATACTTTTCTTCCCTTAAACTGAAGCTGATATACGTGTTCCGCATCAACGATGCTGCACACGAAGGTTGCCTGAAGATAGGCGAGGCTACCTGTGACGATGAGAGCGTCATCGGGCTGGCACCGAACAGCAAGCCGCTGAACGAGGCGGCAAGAAAGCGCATCAACCAGTACACGCAGACCGCAGGAATACGCTACGAACTGTTACACACCGAACTGACGTTATACAACCGTAACGGCTTGCGCTCGTTCAACGACAAGGAGGTGCATGCCGTGCTGGAACGTTCCGGCGTGAAGAGGAAGGTGTTCGACAAGGAGAACAAAGCTAACGAGTGGTTTGTAACGACGCTTGATGTGGTAAAACGTGCCATTGCAGCCGTCAAGGAGGGCAAGGAATCCCTTTTGCCGGGAGAGGTGGTACGCGGATGCAACCCCATTGTGTTCCGCCCCGAACAACGGGAAGCCATTGAGAAGACGGAAAGGCAGTTCAGGAAAGGCAACCAGATGCTCTGGAACGCCAAGATGCGTTTCGGCAAGACACTCTCCGCCTTGCAGGTGGTCAAGAACATGGATTTCAGGCGGACGCTCATCCTGACCCACCGCCCCGTGGTGGACAGCGGATGGTTCGAGGACTTCGGCAAGATATTCTATGACCGCAACGACTTTGCCTACGGCTCCAAGAACAACGGGGAAAGCCATGAAAGCCTTGAACGAAGGGCAAAGACTGACGGACTGCATTATGTCTATTTCGCTTCCATGCAGGACTTGCGCGGCTCTGAACTTGTCGGCGGCAACTTTGACAAGAACAATGAGGTGTTCGCCACGCCTTGGAACTTGGTTATCGTGGACGAGGCGCACGAGGGAACGCAGACCGAACTCGGCAAGGCGGTGATGGCAGAACTGGTCAAAGAGGATACAAAAGTTTTACGGTTGTCTGGTACGCCGTTCAATCTCTTAGACGATTTCAAGGAAAACGAAATCTACACATGGGACTACGTGATGGAGCAGCGTGCCAAACTGGAATGGGACAAGACCCACTTCGGCGACCCCAACCCTTATGCGGCGTTGCCTGCCATGAACATCTATACCTATGACCTCGGACGTTTGCTCAAGGAGTTTGTCGATGAGGACGTGGCTTTCAATTTCCGTGAGTTCTTCCGCGTGAACAAAGACGGAGGCTTTATCCATGAGCGTGACGTTTCCGCTTTCCTCAACCTGCTTACCAAAGAGGACAAGGAAAGTTGTTATCCTTTCGCCAGCGAGGAATACCGCAATGTTTTCCGCCATACGCTGTGGATGGTGCCGGGCGTGAAGGAGGCAAAGGCGTTGAGTGCGTTGTTGCAGCGGCATCCCGTGTTCCAGCATTTCCATATTGTCAATGTGGCGGGTGACGGCGACGAGGACGAGGAAAACCGCGGTGCGCTTGAAATGGTAAATGAGGCTATCGGAAAAGACCCGGATGCGACACGTACCATCACCCTGTCCTGCGGACGCCTGACAACAGGTGTGAGCGTTCCGGCATGGACTGCCGTATTCATGCTTTCCGGCTCATACAACACGGCGGCTTCCAGCTATATGCAGACCATCTTCCGCGTGCAGACACCTGCCATCATCAACGGAAGGGTGAAGGAGCAGTGTTACGTGTTCGACTTTGCGCCAGACCGCACGCTGAAAGTCCTTGCCGAGACCGCGAAGATTTCCGCCAAGGCAGGTAAGACCTCGCAGGACGACCGCAAGACGATGGGCGACTTCCTCAACTTCTGCCCGGTCATTTCCATCGAAGGCTCGCGCATGGACAAGTTTGACGTACCTCGTATGCTGGAGCAGTTGAAGAAGGTCTATGTGGAGCGTGTGGTGCGCAACGGATTCGAGGACAACAGCCTCTACAATGGTGAGTTATTGAAACTGGGCGATTTGGAGTTGCAGGAGTTTGATGACCTGAAAAAGATTATTGGTCAGACCAAGGCTATGCCCAAGACCAATCAGGTGGACATCAACAACCAAGGGTTGACGGGAGAGGAATACGAGGAAAAGGAAAAGCTGGAGAAAAAGCCTAAGAAGGAACTGACCGAGGAGGAGAAGTGCAGGCTGGAGGAACTGAAAAAGAAGACGAAGAACCGCGAAGCGGCTATCTCCATTCTCCGTGGCATATCCATCCGTATGCCCTTGCTCATTTACGGTGCGGAACTGAAGGATGAGGACGAGGAAATCACCATTGACAACTTCGCCGAGAAGATAGACCCGCGTTCCTGGGAGGAGTTCATGCCCAAAGGTGTGAGCAAGCAGAAATTCAATGCCTTCAAGAAATACTATGACCCGGACATCTTCCGTGCCGCTGGCAAGCGCATCCGTGCGATGGCGAAAGCGGCTGACAAACTGAGTGTGGAGGAGCGTATCGGGCGCATCACGGACATTTTCAGCACGTTCCGCAATCCCGACAAGGAAACGGTGCTTACCCCGTGGCGTGTGGTGAATATGCACCTCGGTGATTGTTTAGGAGGATACTGTTTCTTTGACAAGGAATATGAGCATACCATCGACGAGCCGCGTTTCATCGACCACGGAAAGGTTACGAAAGAAGTGTTCACCCCTGACAGCCGCATCCTTGAAATCAATTCCAAGTCGGGTTTGTATCCGCTTTATATGGCTTACAACATTTACCGCGCACGGCTGAAAGACAGCACCATCTCCGCCGACACGTTGGAGGAAAAGCAGGCGGTATGGGACAAGACCGTTGCCGAAAACATCTTCGTGGTCTGCAAGACGCCGATGGCAAAGAGTATTACCAAGCGGACGCTGGTAGGCTTCCGTAAAGCAAAAGTGAACACTCGTTATTTCGAGGATTTAATCAACCAAATCAAGAACAAACCCCAGAACTTCATCGAGAAGATGGCAAAAGGACGCTCGTTCTGGAAAGCTAATGATGATGACAATATGAAATTCAATGCGATAGTGGGTAATCCACCGTATCAAGTTATGGATGGAGGAGCTGGTGCTTCAGCAAAACCTGTTTATAACTTATTTGTAGATATTGCAAAAAAGCTGAGAGCAGAGTACATAAGTATGATTATGCCCGCACGTTGGTATGCTGGAGGAAAAGGTTTGGACGAATTTAGGGATGAAATGTTAAAAGATAAGTCTATATCCTTGCTTGTTGACTATTTTGATGCAACAGATGTATTCCCACGGATAGATATATCCGGTGGCATTTGCTATTTTTTGTGGAATAAAAATCATCAAGATAATTGTAGGGTCATTACTAGTAGACAAGGAAAACGTAACGAATTGATCCGACCTCTTCTTGAGAAAGGGAACAATACTTTTATCCGTTTTAACGAAGCTGTATCAATCTTACGCAAAATATTGGTTAGAGAAAATGAGAATTTTTCCAAGTTGGTTAGTTCGCGTAAACCATTTGGAATAACAACAGACGCTCAACTGTCACAACAGCAGATTGATAGCGTTAAAATATACGCTTATCCCAATGATGGTTTTGTTAGACGCAATGAAGTGAAATCAAATATTGAATGGATTGACTGTTACAAGGTTTACATCTCTTACGCTTATGGAGAACGTGGTGATTTCCCCTATTTCGTTATAGGAAAGCCATTCTTAGGCGAACCCAACACTTGTTGTAGTGAAACCTATCTTGTAATTGCACCTAATGAACAAATACAGTATTGTATGAATGTCATTAAATATCTTAAAACTAAGTTCTTACGTTTTCTTGTGTTGCTAAAAAAGAATACGCAACATGCAACAAGCAAAGTGTATGCATTTGTTCCAATTCAAAATTTTACATCCAAAGGTGATATTGATTGGAGTAAATCAATTCCTGAAATCAACCAACAGCTTTATGTTAAATACAATTTAACTGATGAAGAAATTACATTCATCGAAAAGATGATAAAGCCAATGTGAAAACGGAAAACTCAACAATATCTTAATCAGCCTGCCTCTTTGCTGAGTTACAAAGAGGCAGGCTGTTTGCTATGCGGAATATACGTTTTCACTATTATTATACACAGTAATGGAATTCTCCTTATTGTTCTTTTAAAGCTTCATTCATGCGTTTTTCAAGTTCATCTCTAAAAAATTTAGGCTTTCCTCTAACAATTGAATTTATTTTTTTTATTCCATATAAGATGAAGTATAAAAGTTCACACACTATACTAGCAATTATATTTACAATAAACCCTATAGACTGCCCAGAATTATCAAAATTCAACCAGATAAAATTACAAATCCAGAGTATAACAAAAACGGCAGTTGGAATCCCCAAAAAAGGAACAATTATCCAATAACATATCTTTTTTTGATAATCAGATTTAATTTCGTTCTGTATTTTTGAACGTAATGCACGTGTTGCATCATCTCCTCTTTTTTGTTGCCTTTCTGCTTCTTTTTGAGTATTATATAATTCTTTTTTAGTGTCACTCAAATCATCTGAAATTTGTAATTTCCCCCGTGTAATAGCTCTTTCTAATTCAACCTTCAAGGTTTCATTATTTTCCCCTTTTAGTTTTTTTTCATGAATTTCCATGACAATTGTTTCCTTCTGCTCATCTGGAAGCAATGCTATCTGATGGTTCAAATCATAAATAGCATAAAGATCTTCTTGTGCAAACGTTTCTTTTGATGGTTGAAGTTCATTTTGTATAATAGACGCAAACAATTGCATATAATCATTAGCTTCAAAGCAATCTCCACCATTGTTTAAGGCTAGTACATTTATTAATGTACTTACTCTTAATGATATAGGAAGTCCATTTACTGCGGGCTTTATTTTGGAATAGTTATTTACAGATATCTCTTCTGACAAGATAAACCATTTTTCGTTGTCTCGTAAAAATTCGACTCCAGCTATCAAACCGACATCATGAGTAAGGGCAGTCTGTCGTTTATCTCTTCCTGTAGCTTTTAGAAATATAGAATTCAAGTGTTCTTTTTTATTTTCATCTTTCTGAGCTGTTTCAATATTGTCTATAAGCTGATTATCATCATCTATTACGTTAATAGGGAGGCATTCATTTAGATATTCTGGCAATATTCTAAGTCCTTCAAAAAAAGTTTCAAAGTCTTCCTTTTTTCTACATTGCAACGATATCGCACTTTGTGTAAAGTCATCAGTAGCAGAAGAAGTGAGTTTATAGCCCATTTTTTCAAGATTTTTTATTGTAACCTGCTTCTGACAATCTATTTTATGCTGATATTCTTCTTTAGTTATGTGCAATACTCCTATTTCTACTCCTAATTTTTTAAAAGCTTTTTCTATAGAAATCAGTGCGTTGTGATATTTACTTGCTTCTAATTTTATGAATATCAGGATATTTGTATCTAAAAGACATTTAGATCCTTTAAACACCTCAAGAGTTAATGCATCTACACCAGCCGTGTTACTTATAAGTTTTGCAGAAAAAGCAGATGTCCCATACTCCCATAGGTATGCTGTAACATCGGCTTCTTTTGAACATATAAAATCAAAAAATAATTTAGGCAAAGTGTCATAATCTTTCTTGTCAATACCTTTTATATTTCTTGTCCTTCTTATTATCATTTCACGAATACTATCTCTACTATGAATGATAGCATCTTTGGTTTTCAACAAATCAGAAATCCATTCATCGGAAAAGCATTTGAAAAAATGCAAAGACACATCTTGTAGCCAAGATGCAATTACATTGGGATCTGAATGTGTCTTGGAAAAAAAACGATTAATAATATCTTCACGTCTTTTTCTTGATGATTCACATGCGGCTTTAATCTGTTTTCTTTTGGAATCTGTTATATAGTACTCATTCTTTACACTTAATTTAATTTCATCTGTTGAACACAGTCTTGTTAGAATCTCTTGAAGAATATCCTCGCTAACTGTTTTTCTCTTTGTAAAGTCTTTATAAAGAGAGACTATCTCATTAAATGATAAGCGATGGTCTTTCGAGTATATAATCTTCACAAGGATTTGCGCAATGGCGCTATTGGTTAGAGTTCTTGTTTCTGATTTAACTTGTAAATAAATTGTACTTAATGTTTTATCCATATAATATCTAACTGAATTCAAATTATACTTTACTTGATATAGATCTTTATTTTAATTCGGGCTTATTTGTTCAATAGTTCTATCACCCGATGTATCTCAGAATATGCCTTCAAATCCTCTGGTGACTCCTGGCAAAGTTGGCACAGTTTTTCGGAATTTGACATTGCCCGTTCCAGATCACCGTTCTCTGTCAAGAATTTATAAAGGTTGGTTCGTATAAAATATCTTTTTGTCTTTTCATACCCCGGCATATATTTCTGCAATTCGGGAAGCAGTTGTTCGTAACTTTCATATCGCCTACAAACAACATTTGGCAAGAAGTGGAGCAGGAACCAAAATTCTGTGCAGGGATTCGTTTCTACAAACATCACCTTCTCTGCATACTTCTTCTTACTATACTCCTTCTTTGCTTTCTGATATAACCGCATTTCAGAAGGATACTGCAACAGCCTGTCCATATCAAACAGGCATACGATAAAATCATATTGCTTATTCAAATAGGATTCGACCAGCTTCAGCATATGATTGATGTCGCTATGCTGAGGAAAATCAGGTGCAACCTTGAAAGGATAGCGACACGCAACCCTCAAAGAATCAAAATAGAACCACTCCGTTTCCCCTTCGCCTATGATGGCAATACTTTTCGTCACAGTCCTTTTCATGTCATTCTTCATTTAGGTCAATATATTGACTGCCAAGGAACGGCAACTTCACTAATTTCCCTTGTTTGTAGGCATTATAAGGAGAGAGATTTTTATGCAATCCTAAAGAAGAGAGGCGTACGATTTGGGTCTCGCCCAATTCGTCTTTATCCGTAAACCATATTGTGTCGCGGCGAATGAAATCCTCATTAAGCAGATTGATGTCATGTGTTGTCAAGAGCATCTGAGATGGCCTATTGCTGTTTGCTAAAAACACTTTTAAGAAATAAGCCAACAGTTCGTAATGAATGCTTGTCTCTACTTCATCAATAGGTACAAACCGACTTGTCTTTAACAAGAAATTCAGAATCACGGCCATGCCCAAAAATCTAATTGTACCATTGGATTCGTATTCTTCGGACAAATCATATATTTTCTCGCCAGCCTTATGTTTGAAGGTTAGTTCCGCATTTGTAATTTTACCTCTTCTTAGCATTTCAGCTTTTGCCTCTTTATCAATAGGCGCATTCTGAATCAGCTGTTCCAATTCAGGGGTAATCAACTCTTCTTCTTCGTGCAACACCACATCTTCTATGTTGAAATCGGATGCTTTCAAGAAATTTAAAATGAACTTCTTCAAATCTCCTGTTTCGTCTTTATCCAATCGTGATTTGACATACCCAGAAAGCAACATGCCAGGAGCCAATACATCCTTTACATGGTTAGCAAAGTAATCGTACACATCATTCAACTTTGTCCGTTCCACATTGCTTTTGCCAAACGCAGCAAGCACACTGCAATTATTGATTGTATTCCCGGAAATTATTTCTTGGCTCTTCCGTGACATTTTCAGATTTGAACCAAATTCTATGATTGTGGAATCTGTCGCAGCATCATAACTGCGATTATATAACTTGGTAGGGCGAATGGAATCATAGACAACCAATGCCTCGGAATGGATATGCTTTGCATCCAATTCAAAGCTAAGAACATATTTAGATTGGTTGATATAGAATACCATTGACATCTTCGTCGTTTCATTCCTTGAAGTATCATCCAACATAAAAGGAACAACCCCCGTTTTCTCATTCCGGTCTTTAGGCATTCTTAATACCAGCATTCTGAAGAACTCAATCGCATTTAATACATTTGTCTTGCCGGAAGCGTTGGCGCCATAGATGATGCCTACCTTCAGCAATCTGACCCCCTCTTTAACCTCATACGAATATTCATCAGACATAAAAGTATCTGTCGTTGGTTCAAAACTAATTTTTTGAGCCGATTTAATGGAGAAAAAGTTTTCAACCGAGAAGTTTGCTATCATAATTGTTGTATTTATCTTATTTGCGAGCAAAGATACAAATAAAATGGCATATAACAAAATATAGTTTGGAATATCGTAGTAAAATTACAAATACGCTAATTAAAATGGAAAATGCAATTATTATATGTTGCTGATTCTATATTGAGAGAATATTGATTGGGGTAATATGAAAGGTTGTCAAAATCGTGCATGATGTTGAGCTTTCCAAGAAAAATCACTATCTTTGTCCTCAGCTAATCACCCACTTCAAAGCGATGAAGAATACAGAAGTTAGCACGTTACAAATCCATTACCTATTGCTAAAGTAATACATCACAACTAATTGAAAGATAATGGTTTGTATGCAGAACAAATAGTTGTTTCTAAATCGTTACCTGTTATTATCAAAGCAGATGATAACTTTCTTATTTTCAATTAGATATAAAATATATTGTGTCTTGCGGTGTCTCGCGGAATGAAATGTCACTCTTTTTCTGATATGGCAGATGTCGGCAAGCTCTTTAAGGTAAGCGTTGCTTTTCTGGTTTGAAATAGTTGGGAACAGGTATTCCGACTCACCTTTCCCGATGTAGAGGCTGACTATTTTTCTGGCCTGGGGAAGAAGTGGAATGAATGCTGGATGATTGGTCTTGGTTCTGTACAGATGGATATACATGCCTTTGTCAGAATCTGAAATGATTTGATCTTTCCTCAGTCTGCATATGTCCGAATAGGATATACCCGTGAAGCAACTGAAGATGAATACATCACGGATGGCAGCCAATCTGGGAATATCCAGCCGCTTGCTCATTATCCTCATTATTTCCTGCCTGTTCAGGTATTGTTTCTGGCTTTCCTCCTTCTTTATCCGGTAGGTTGAGAACGGATTGGTCAGGATAATTCCGCACCGGTATGCCCATAGAATTCCTTTTCTTACCATACTCATCATCTTGGCTGTCGTATTGATCGATAGCTTACAGTCAGTTCTGAAAAAAAGCTCCAGTTCGTATATCATCTGCCGGTCGAACAGTTCCAGTGCCACATCCTGCCTGCCCATTTTTTTACAGAATTCTTCAAGCCGTCTGTAGACCAGTTTATGCCTGTTGGAATGGGACATGCTGATTTGTCCGGCATGTGCCAGCCTGTCCGCATCTTTCACCTGTTTGTCAAATATCTCCAAAAGGGAAGGTGGGTTGGATCCTGTGGCCATGAAGCGTTGTTTCAGCATGCTTGCTGTAAGATGTTTCCCTTCCAGTTGGGCCTGTTGGTAATGATGCAGCAATGTGGAACTTACTTTGTCCAGGTATGCATTGATGTCGTGTGCTTCTGGATTCATGTCGGAAACACACCTGTTCTGCTTGTCCCAATGCTCCTGCAGGATGGATGTCTTCAGACTTATATCTGCGGCCTTGTTGTTGACTATGATGCGGAGCATGATTGTTGACTTGCTGTCTTTTTGAAGCTTTCTACGTTTCAGATAGAAATAGATGGAAAAACTATGTCTCATAAGAAATAAATATTAATTGTGTCCATATCACAAACGGATGCATAGGACACGGATAAGACATAGATTATGGTATTGAGTGGTGTAATATGTTGGTTATTAATGGTTTTGAGTAAAAACACTATATGAGAGAGGAATAAAATAAATGTGTGATTTTCAGATATTTATTTAGGTCATAGGAAAAGGTTCAAATCCGCTTGGGTTATGAACCCAGCGAAATACAAATCTTAAAATCAATATCTTAGCATACCACTACCTTTAAGGGGGTACGAATTGGACACTTTTTTGAAAGAACTATTGGCTTCCCTTGTCGGGATGGTGTCTGCCTTTATCTTGGGTTCAAAGATACGACTTTATTTTGAAATACGCAAATCGCTGAAAATAAATATTCTGCGGTTAGTGCAAGGTGCAAGCTATATATAGATATATACTTGCACCTTGCACTAATATTTATTTTTCTGTCTATTTTTCATTATCGTATCAAAATTCTCTTGTCCCCATTGTTTTAATTGCTCCAAATGAGGAATTAAAGTTTCACCGAACTCTGATACATAATATTCTACTTTGGGTGGTACAGATGGATATATTTTCCTATTTACTAATCCGTCTGTTACCAGTGAGCGTAAAACGGAAGAAAGCATTTTTTCCGAAATGGAAGGAATCGTTTTATATAATTCATTGAAACGCACTACCCCTGTTTCATGTAACTTCAATAAAACCACTAAAGCCCACTTATCACCCAGCCATTCCAGTATTGGAGATGCTGAACAAAAATCATAATCCAATTTTTTTCTCATTTTTTTCATCTTTAATGTTACTGATATTGAGAAACACTAACCTAAACGTAAGTGGCTGACAGATAGTATAGTTCTTCTTTTTTCAAAAGCAACATCCTAACTTTGCAATGCAAAAGTATAGAAAATAACCGATTTTTAATGCTTAATTATAATATATGGAACTATTACATTTTACAGGTCAGGTTTGGAGACCTCCTTATGAGGCAAGTTCTCAACTCTTACAAGTAACAGCCGGATGTACACATAATAAATGCAAATTTTGCAGTTTGTATCATGGTACAAAATTCCGCCTATCACCTATAACCGAGGTCGAAGAGGATTTGAAGGTAATACAGAAGTATCAGCCAAGAGCAAGACGTGTTTTTTTAACCGGAGCCAATCCTTTTGCATTAAGCTATAATAGACTATTGGATTTAGGGCTTTTGATTAGAAAGTATCTCAGATATTGCGAAAGCATCGGTATGTTCGCAAGAATTTCAGATATAAAGCCTAAAACAGTAGAAGAATTAAAAAATTTGCGCCATTTAGGTTTCGATAGTATCAGCATTGGTACAGAATCTGGAGATGACGAAACACTCGCAAGAATGGATAAGGGTTATACAGCCAATGATATTCTCGAACAATGCAAAAAATTGGAAGAAGCTAATATCAGGTACAACTTTGTGTATCTGACAGGTCTTGCTGGCAAAAATAAGGGGCAACAAAACGCTATCAATACAGCTACGGTGTTTAACCAGCTCCATCCGTTCACTATCAACTTCGTGTCATTAACTGTATTTCCCGAATCAAAACTATATCAGGAAATACAAAATGGGGAATATGTGGAAGCAACAGAACATGAGAGATTGTTGGAATTAAAGACATTTATCTCAAACTTGAATATAGAAACAACATTATTAGGTAATACCGTATCAAATACCATCCCGTTTGTAGGGATGATACCAAATGATAAGGTGAGAATACTTAACGAGTTGGATTTGGCAATAAGGCAAATTAGTGAACACGAATTAAAACAATACAGGGATAGTATTAAGTCCTTGTAAGAGAACCTATGATTATGAAAAAGAAACTGGCTAATATCTTGTCGGAAATAGATTTAGAGATAGATGAAATCGACCTTTACGGCTATGATATTATTCCAGTTTCTCTTGCTATGGTACATCGTTTACAGGGTATTTTATCCGATTTACGAAACGATTTGCAAACCTATGTATTCCCGTCAAAAGAGGAAGAAATATATTTCTTCAAAAACCAAAAACCGGAATTGTTAGGGCGGTTGTTGTATTTTCATAAAATATACCGCATTGAAGTACAATGTCCTACTGGAAGTAATGATGTGATTAGACTGTATTTAAACAAGGAGTTGGATAGCCTGACATATTTCTTTAATCGCAATTTGGATTTTTATCAGTATTATCGTTCACATTCTACGGTACATGACGAACTTTATTTCTTGCGTGGAAAAGTTGATTTTCGGTTATGCACAGACAGCGCACAATTTGACAAAGACCCTAATTTTTCAACCGGATATGATTATAAAGTCGCAAAAATACTTGCCAATGAAATGTTACGCATTTATCTGAACAAGAAATTGCAAAAACTTGAATGCGACAGTTACATAGAGGAAAAACAAACCATTGCTACAAAGATTCCTATTCGTTTTACAGGTAAAAAGAATGCCTTGATTGAATTAGGCTATGCACTTGTTTCTTCCGGCGATATAAATCACGGAAACATAGAGATTAAGGAGTTTATGGAATACCTCAGTTCCATATTCAATATAGACTTAGGCGGCTATTATGATGCGTATATCGCCATGAAAGAACGAAAAGACCAGACCGCCTACTTGAGTTTGTTGGCAGAAAAACTATCCAAACGTATGAGAGAAGATGACAACAAGAGATAATCATCTGATATTCTTATTCATAAAATACCGTGTTCATACCGACACGGTATTTTTATTTTCACCTTGTTTTGTCCTCAAAACTGCTTTGCTTTGTACTTCTTTAAGCCGAATTTTCTCTGAAAGTAGCCCCAAAATGTGCTAAAAATATTTTTACCATGACGGTATGAACCATGACTTTTAATCTTTTTCATACCCCGAACTTTGCAACAAAATCAAATAGTTAGCAATATGGATGTGATTACGATTGAATCAAAAGCCTATAAGGAAATAGTGGCTAAGATAGATGTGATAGCCAACTATGTGTTTTCACAAGAGGACACGAAAAACGAGGATGAAATCTGGGTGGACAGTTACGAAGTCTGCACATTCCTTCAAATCAGCGACCGTACTTTGCAGCGTTTACGTGCAAAAGGTGTAGTCGCTTTTTCTAACATAGGAGGACGGTGTTATTACAAGATAGGCGAACTGAAACGCCTGCTGGAAGAACGGCTGATAAAGAGTAATGATGAATGTATGCGTAACCTGATAACCAATCATGAATTGTATGCTAAGGAAAGAAGAAATACTAAGCAGGACAAATAACGGCTTGTCGGTGTTCAAACACTACCTGCCCGGCAACTGGCGCATCGGTCGGAACTTCCTCAATCCGCAGTACGAGGACAGCAAGGCTTCCTGCAACATTTACTTTGACCGACACAGCGGCATGTACAAGATGAAGGACTTCGGCGATGACAGTTACAGCGGCGATTGCTTTTTCCTCGTGGGGCAACTGAAAGGGCTGGACTGCAACCGGGCTTCGGACTTCATCGAGATACTGGCGACCATTGACCGGGATTTGGGATTGGGACTGGCTGCGGGCACTCCGATAGCCATACCCCAAACGAACCATAACCGGAAAGTATCAAGCAAGAGCGAAGAAACCTCCGAAAAGCCCGCCAAACCCTACCAGTTCCGGGAACAGAAGTTCACCCCCGCCGAACTGGAATACTGGCGGCAATACGGCATCACGCCCGAACTGCTGGAGCGGTACAAGGTCTGTTCACTCCGGGAATACCGCAGCGAAACGGCAGAAGGAAAGTCATACGCCTACATTTCATCAGCGGCAGAACCGATGTACGGCTACAAGGGCAAACAGCATATCAAGCTGTACCGACCGTTCTCCACGCCCCGCTTCCTCTACGGCGGCAGCTTCGGCGAGAACTATTGTTTCGGGCTGGAGCAACTGCCCGCCAAAGGCGATACATTATTCATCACGGGTGGCGAGAAAGACGTGCTTTCGCTGGCGGCGCATGGTTTCCATGCCATCTGTTTCAACAGCGAGACGGTAACTATTCCGGCAAACCTGATTTTCAGGCTGACTTTCCGCTTCAAACACATAGTCCTGCTCTATGATACAGACAAGACGGGCAGGGAAAGTGCCTGCAAGCAAGAAAAGTCATTGGCGGAGTTTGGCGTGAAACGCCTGTTACTCCCGCTTCCGGGTACGAAAGAGGAAAAGGACATCTCCGACTACTTCAAAGCCGGGAACACCCGTGAGGATTTCCTGAAACTGTTCATCGAATTTTTAGACAACCTGTATAGCGACACACTCATCATGCTTAAATCGTGCGAGATAGACTTCAACAACCCGCCTGCCAAAGCGCAGGTGATTATCTCGGCGGGCGATGTCCCGCTGGGTACGCAAGGCAACCTGTTCGGCATCACGGGCGGCGAGGGAACGGGCAAGAGCAACTATGTAGCCGCCATCGTGTCGGGCTGCGTATGCCCGGCGGATGCGGAGATAGACACGCTCGGCATCCACGTAACACCCAACAATAGGCGCAAGGCGGTCTTGCTCTATGACACCGAACAGTCGGAAGTACAGCTTTTCAAGAACGTGAGCAACCTGCTGGCACGTGCCAAACAGCCGGGCAAGCCGGACGAACTGAAAGCCTTCTGCCTGACGGGGATGTCCCGGAAGGAACGCCTGAACGCCATCGTGCAGAGCATGGACAAGTTCTATTACCAGTACAGCGGCATCCAACTGGTGGTCATTGACGGCATCGCCGACCTTGTAAAGAGTGCCAACGATGAAGCGGAAAGCGTGGCAGTGATAGACGAACTCTATCGGCTGGCGGGCATCTACAATACCTGCATCCTGTGCGTGCTGCACTTTGTCCCCAACGGCTTGAAGCTGCGCGGGCACTTGGGGAGCGAACTGCAACGCAAGGCGGCGACCATCCTTTCCATCGAGAAGGACGAAGAACCCACGCAGTCGGTGGTGAAAGCCCTGAAAGTGCGAGACGGAAGCCCGCTGGACGTGCCGCTGATGCTGTTCGCGTGGGACAAGGGAGCCGGGATGCACGTGTACAAGGGCGAGAAACCCCGTGAGGAAAAGGAGAAGCGCAAGGAAAGGGAACTGGTGAGCGTAGCCCGTGATATTTTCGGCAGGCAGACGCACATCACCTACATAGACCTTTGCGAACAGTTGCAGCAGGTCTTGGACATCAAGGAGCGGACAGCCAAAAGCTACATCCGCTTCATGCGGGAGCGGGAAATCATCCTGAAAGACCCGGCGAACCAGAGTTATTTCATGATTGGTCTCATTTAATCCGGCAGCTTATGTATATCGACAAGGAAAACTTCGAGGCATGGATGGAGCGCATCATGGACAGGCTCGACATGCAGGACAAAAAGATAGACCGTCTGCTGAACAGCCAGAACTGCTTGGACGGTGAAAAGCTGCTCGACAATCAGGACTTGTGCTTTCTGCTCAAAGTGAGCGTCAAGACCTTGCAGCGTTACCGGAAGAAAGGCATACTGCCCTACCTGCTGCTGGACGGGAAGTATTATTACCGGGCAAGCGACATACACAAGCTGATTCGTGAGCGCACGGATTAGCGGGTGTTTTTATCATCGTTCAATTATGTAATCCTGTTTTGTCGCGAGACAAGGCAGGATTTTTTGGTCTCATGCCAAATTGTTCCGGTTATTTGATTAACTTTGCAAAAGTTACATAGAGAATAACGGCGACGGGCGGCATCTTGCCGTGCTTTCGTCTTTATATATAACATATACGTTCGCCGAACGTCCCAAAGCGAAAACTGGCACTTTTCAAAACGAGGGGATATTCAGCGCAGGATATGCTATGCCTTGTCATAGCGTGGTCTTGCCTGTTCCTCGTTTAGGTATGCCAGTACCTCGCTTTGAAGCAGTGTAAGAGCCACGCTTTTTTTAGGTACTGGCGGACAGTTGGATAGGAATTATTAAACTGTTAAATACCGGATAAGATGAAACAAGTGAAAGCGCACATCGCCGTATCTCTGGACGGGCATATAGCCACGTTGGACAATGAACTGGACTGGTTGCCCGATGAAGTAAAAGCTATCGTCGGCAAACACTGTCAGGAAGCCGATTGCCTGCTCATGGGAGCGAACACCTACAACTATATCTTTGAGCATTGGGGCGGGTGGCCGTACAAAAGCCAGCGGTCTTTTGTCGTGTCGCACCACGATACCAATGTCACGCCGGGCTGCGGCGTGGAGTTTCTGACCGAAGAACCGCTGCGCAAGGTCTATGAGCTGAAACAGGCGCATGACATATTGGTGGTGGGTGGTGGCAAACTGCTTACCTCGCTGATAAAAGCCGAACTGTTGGACTGCCTGACCCTATACACCGTCCCGCTCATGGTAGGCAAAGGCATCGGTTTCATCGGGGAAACCTTCGGGTCGCAGTGGAAACTGTCGGAAAGCGGGGTGCTGGATGGCGGGGTTGTCCGTTCGACCTACTTGTTCGGGAAAACGGCATAAAAAACGCGCCCGGCTTGTTCTCCGGGCGCAATGGCACAATTCCATCGGATTGGCTACTTCTTCGGTTTTCCTTTCTTCTCCGGGAACGAGAAAGCGACATTGAACTGTTCGTCCAACACCAGCGAAGCGTCGAAAGCCTTGCCGTTCTTGCCCTTGAAGCCTTTAATCAGCCCGGTCTTGCGTTTCGTCACCAGTTCGACAATCTGTTTATCTGTAAGTTGTTTGTCGCACTTGTTGCGGAAGATGGTCAGCGTGCAGTCCACGTTGGAACACTTCGCCACTTTCGGGTAGAACAGGATGCGCCCGCTGCCGCACTTGGGACACGGGCAGGTCTCGCCGCTGGCGAAGGACAACTGCACCGACAACAGTTCCGCCGTGATTTGGGCGGCGTACACCTCGATGCCCTTGCGGAACGTGTCGGCATCCATGCTGCCCGCTTCTATCTTGGCGAGGGCGGTTTCCCACATGCCCGTCATCTCCACATCGGCAATCTTCTTGTCCTTGACAATCCGGTAAACGGCAAGTCCCTTGTCGGTCGGCACAAGGTTCTTCTTCTCCCGCACGATGTACTGGCGGGCAAACAGTGTCTCGATAATCGCCGCACGTGTGGCTGGCGTACCTATCCCGGCATCTTTTAGGCTGGCTTTCAGTTCGGCATCCTCCAGTTCCTTCCCGGCGTTTTCCATTGCCGCCAACAGGCTGCTTTCCGTGTGCAGCGGTTTCGGCTTGGTCTGCTTTTCGAGCAGATCCACGCCGGAAAGCGGCAAGGTCTGTCCCTCTTGAAGCGGCGGCAGGGTGGCGGTATCTTCATCTTCGGTGTCCTGCTCACTGAACACGGCACGCCAACCCGCTGTTTTCATCACAGCCCCTTTTACCGTGAAACCGGTATCTCCGGCGGACAACAAGGCGGTGGTAATGTCCTTCACACACTTGCCCGAAAAGGCTTCCAGCATACGCCCGGCTACCAGTTCATAAACCGCCCTCTCGTCTTTGGAAAGTTCACCCGGCAGGTTCTCGGTAACAATCAGGGCATGGTGGTCGGTTACTTTGCCGTCATTCACGCTGCGGCGGTTCAAGGTTGTGCCATTCAACCCGGCGGCATACCCGGCAAAACGGGGGTATCGCTCCAAAAGGGCGATGCGTTCCGGCATTTCCTCGAAAACATCTTCCGAAATATAACGGCTTCCGGTTCGGGGATAGGACATCACTTTCTTCTCGTACAGGCTCTGCGCTATGGAAAGCGTCTTGTCCGCCGAGAAATTCAGTTTCGTGTTGGCTTCCTTTTGCAGCGTGGTCAGGTCGTACAGAAGCGGCGGTTCTTGGGCGGCTTCTTTCCTCTCAACGGACTTCACCATAAATTGCCCGGCATCCTTTACCCGTTGCAGGGCGGCTATGGCTTCGGGCTGTTGTTCCCATCTGGCAGTCGATTGGGCGGTGAAACCAATTCCCCCGCTGGCGGTGCTGGCTTTGAGTTGCCAAAACTTGGTCGGAACGAAATTCTTGTTCTCCAGATAACGGTCGCATATCATCATAAGCGTAGGTGTCTGCACCCTGCCCAGCGAGAACACGCCCTGCCCGGCGGCTACGCTCAACGCTTGGGTGGCGTTTATCCCAATCAGCCAGTCGGCTTCACTGCGGGACTTGGCGGCAAGATAGAGGTTATCGTAACGTTCGCCCGGCTGCAAGTTTTCCATGCCCTCCCGGATTGCCCTGTCGGTCAGGCTGCTTATCCACAGCCGGACAAAAGGCTTGTGGCAGCTTAGGTAATGGAAGATGTAACGGAAGATTAACTCGCCCTCACGTCCGGCATCGGTAGCGACAATAATCCTGTCGCACTGGTCGAACACCTCCTTAATCACTTTCAACTGCTTCAACACGCCGGGGTCTGCCTTATAGCCTTTTTCGGCTTTCACCTGACGGGGGATTAGCTGGAAGTCCGCCGGGATTATCGGCAGGCTCTCCCTGCGGAAGTTCGCCACGCCGTAGGCTTCCGGCATGGCAAGCTGTATCAAGTGCCCGAACGCCCATGTTACCATGTACCCGTTGCCGGACAGATACCCGTCATTCCTCTGTGTCGCCCCGATGATGCGGGCGATGTCCTTAGCCACGCTGGGCTTTTCTGCTATCAATGCTATCATAGTTCCTTGCTTTTTAAGTGGTCATTACATTTTCATTCCTTTGGATTTCTTGGGCTTGTCCGCTTTCAGGTTTTTGTCCTGCGTTTTCTCCTGCTTCTCCTTCTGCTTGGCGGTGGGCTTGTCCTGACCCTGTTTCAGCGGCTCTTTAGCCTGCTTGGTGGCTTCGTTGGTCTTGCCCTCCGTATTGACCGCTACCTGTGTCCGGCTCTCGGCGGCTGGGGTAACGTCCTTCGCCTGCACCTTGTCGGGGAATTTGCCCTGTGCGCCGGGCTGCACATGCCCGTTGAACTCCACGCCCTGCCCGTCTTTTATTCCGGCTACCTGCCGTTGTGTCGGCTGTTGTCCCTGCTGCAAGGCTTGTACGGCTGACCTCGGTAGGAACTCCAAACCCCGCTCCACCGCACTGACTTGCAGGTAGGCACTGCGTTTCGTTCCGTCCTTGAATTGCAGGTTTTCCATCTTGACCGCTTTCCCGGCTTCAAAGGCGGCTTTCTGCTCCGGGCTCACTTTCACGCCGCAAACGGCATCGGGACATTTCCATTTGTCAGCCCGCATGTACTCCAGTTCGTGCGTGTACCTGTCCCGGCTGATGAATACGGGGATTTGCTCCCCGCTTTTCGGGTCTTTGATTTGTGCGATGTTTCCCAAATTGCCCGTGCCTTGCAGTGCGGTCTGTTCCGGCTTGGAAAACTCATGCCCGTTGTACGGGCGTTGCAACAGCTTCTCGTCCTGCTGTACGCCATGCAACTTGGGGACTACCGTTCCGTCCTTCGCCTGATAGAAAGAGAGCTTGACATCGGTCGGTTTGAGGTAGAAACCGCCTATACTGCCCGAAACAGTGTAGGTGTTACGGGACTTGTAGCCACGCATTACCCGGTCGAAGTCCTTCGTGTTTTTCAGGGTTTCGGCAGTTATACCGACTTTTTTCAGGCTCTCCCAGTCAATCTTCGCCGGGTCGAAGCGGTAGCCCTGCTTGGATTCCGGGTTGTCCGGTTTCGGTACACGGAGTGCTTCCGTCTGCCTGTCGCCCTCCGGCGTGGGGTTGCGGTGGTTGTCCTCGATAGCCTTCGCGTTTTGTTCCACCTCCGATGCCTTGCAGCGGAACAACGCCAGCCCTTCGGTATCCTGAAACTTGCGGTAGAAGTTGGCGACAAGGTTGCTGATGATGTCGCCGTTCTTGTCCACCTGCATGAACTCGCCGCCCTGTATCGGCGGCACTGTCTGCAAGTTGCCCTCCTTGTCGAATCCTTTAACGGCACTCACTTTCCCCTGCTGTTTGTCCAAGACCAGCAGCACGTCCTTTTCCTGCCCCTCTACGGGCGGGGTCATTCTGTTTTCGCTCATAAATCATTGAAATTAAACGGTTGCGGGAATAGTCCCGTCCAAAGGTAGCGACTAAATATGCTATATTTTGACGGATGGCAAGGGGTGTCCGGCTTTGTCCGGCTGTGGGTCGATTTGTCCGGGTAAAGGATAACTGCAACTAATAGTTGCAGAATTAAAAACAGGTAAAAAAAAGAGAGTGAAGTTAATCACCCTCTTTTAGATGAGCCATTTGTGAGCCATTTAATTGTTATGATAATAACTTATAATCAGTTATTTATGATAAGCTGCATTATACTTGTGATACGTTAGTGAGCCATTTGGGTACATAATAAGTTCCTTTGCCTACTTTTCCCTGCATTTCCAGCCAGCCATTCATCTGTTGGAGTATGCGGGATGCTGTCGGTTTGCTTACTCCTAAAATATGCTGTACGTCCGAGTTTGTAACACGCCCGTTCTTGCTGGCATATTCAATGACGGGTATATACCTTTCATCCACCCGTTGCGCCAATAACTGTGAACGCACGTCTGTATAATAGGTAATCATCAGTCCGCTTATCATTTCCAATTTGGGCGGCAGTAATTTATATGCGCTGACCGCTTCCAAGATACGCTTGTAGCCACGTCCCCAGCTTTCAATATCCCCGCTTCTGAAAAAGGCGTTGGCGATTATCGGGTTATAGGGTGCGGAAGGATGGCTTTCAAACAGCCTGTCGGTAGTCCAGTCCTCCGGCAACTGCCCGGAGTTCCAGAAAGTAATGTGGTCGGGAAATACGCTGATTTGGATGGGTACACCGCTGGCGTAATCCTTGTGGGCAATGGCGTTCATCAGTGATTCCCGGATGGCTTCCACCGGGAACTGCGGCGTTTCCCGCCGGGAAATGCCCTCGTATGAAATCCGGTAGATTAAATACTTGGTCTTTATCAAGTCCATAGCCTTGTCCACCTGTTCCATCAAAGCACCGTGAACTTCGTCCTGAAACTCCAGATTGCCTTTATCGTCCCGGAAAAAGCCTATCTTGATATATGCGCCGAACACATATCTTTCGGGGTCGGGATGGAACAACAGCACGGCAGCACGGTTCAAATGCCCGGCATCGTCAATCAGGCGCAAGTCCTGCAACAGATGCCCGGTCGTGTCATTCAACACCCCTTCGTCCACACGTCCGCTCCTTGCCGCTTCCTTACGGAAACGGTTCAGCGCACTTTCTGACAAGTCTTCCACTTTGGCTCTTTCTATGGGGAACTCGTCCCAATGCCTGCCTGTTTTCTGCATGATGAAACGGTTCAAAGCCGCACCTTTCAACTCCTGTTTCGTGCTGCCGCTGCGGTAATGGTACTGACCTTTGTAGTTGATAGGGTTTGAATAGGGCGGCACGTCAATCTCGATGTATTGCAGCCCGTTTTCTTCCAGCAGGTTCACATCGACCATGATGCCCAGCACATCACGCACCTTATTCGGTATGTCCTCCAGCAGCTTCTTGGCATCGGCAACGCCGACCACCCTGCCGTTGTCATCCGTGCCGATATATATCTTGCCGCCTGCGGCATTAGCGAAACCGCATACCCATTTCAAGTATTCGTCCCGCCAGTTTTCTTTCCATTCAATATTTTGGTTTTCACTCATATAATCCTTCGTTTATGCAAATGTACGAAAAATAACGGCGCACTTTTTATCAAGCCGACAATCTTTTGCTCTATACATTATATTATATAGGGCTATTCTTCCTCGTCTTTTATCAAATGGCATAGTGCCGGGTCATTCTTAATCCGGGTTATCTCGTCCTCGACAATCTGCCGGACTTCCTGCCGGATGCGGTCGTAATTGGCTTGTATCTCTTCCTGCATCCGGTCGTTGCCGTCCTTGTCGGTGAAGTCGATAATCTGCGGCAGCTTCACATACCGGGCGGTTTCCCGCTTCACTTTCTCGTTGTCCACCACAATTTCACAATGGAAAATCTTCTGCTCTATCCGCTCGTCGAAATTGTCCGCCACAGCCCCCACGAACATCCCTTGCGTGAGGTTGGATATTTTGCTGGCAGGTATCAGGCTGTCCATTTGGGTGCTTATCGAGGTGGACTTCTCCCGCTGGTTGATGGTCATACTCTGCCGCTTCTGCAACACCTTTCCGAAACGCTCCGACAATATCTTTGCCGTCTCACCGACCACTTGCCCGCTGAATACGTTGCCCACCGTGTTTTGGATAACCTTGCTTTCCTTGTCCCCATAGTCACGGGTAAGCTGACTGTAATCCTGAAAGCCCAGCAGTACCGCCACCTTGTTGCTCCGGGCGGTGGCTATCAGGTTGTCCAGACCCCGAAAATAGATAGTGGGCAACTCGTCTATTATCACCGAACTTTTAAGCTGACCTTTCTTGTTTATCAGCTTCACTATTCTACTGTTATATAATCCCAGTGCCGCCGAATAGATGTTCTGACGGTCAGGGTTGTTTCCGACAACCAAGATTTTAGGCTCTTTCGGGTTGTTTATATCCAGCGAGAAATCATCGCCCGTCATTACCCAGTAAAGTGCCGGGCTTATCATACGGGAAAGCGGGATTTTCGCACTGGCAATCTGACCCTGCAACTGTTCTTGAGCGTCTGATTCCCAAGCATCTACGAACGGAGAAAGATAGTTCTCCAGTTCGGGATAGCTGCGTAAAATCGTGAACACATCGGCGTATTTCTTGTTCAACAGTTCTATGGCATGGGGGAACGTGCAATACTTACCGCCTTGATAGATACGGAGATACCAGATTATAGCCGCCAAAAGGATAATCGGGCTTTCCACAAAGAAGTCACCCTGCTTGCTTATCCAAGAGCGGTTCAAGTTGAGCATTATCGTGTAACTGGCTTCGTAAGCGTCCGCAATGTCCGACATGAAGCTGGCGTTTATCGGGTTGCACCGATGGCTCTTGCGTGGGTCGTCAAAGTTGATAACGTAAAACTTCGGCTTTACCTTGTAGCCATCCAAGTGATTAAGCAGGTGATTATAAGCGATTTCCGATAAATCGGGGAACTTATAATCATAACAATACATCGAAAAGCCCTTCTCGATTTGCTGTTTTATGTAACTGTTTACCACGGCGTATGACTTTCCGCTGCCCGGCGTACCCAGCACAAGGCTGGCACGGAACGGGTTCACCACGTTTATCCAGCCGTTGTTCCACTTCTTTTTGTAGTAAAACCGTGTAGGTAGGTTCACGGAGTATTCATTTTCTATCAGGCGGGTTTCCTGCTGGAAACTCTCATTTTCCGTGTTAAAGACATCATCCATCAGGTTGTTCTTCAACAACCGGGACATCCATGTACCCGCCATGAGCAGGCAGATATAGCCCACAGACAGCGTGGCGATGTAAAACGCCGTGTCCGCCGTATGCGGAAGCGGCAGTTCCAGCAGCCACCAGTTGAAGAAGAACAGCACGACACCCGCCGCAAGGCAGCAGTAAATCTTCCCCCAAGTTATCTTCTCATCCTTCACGCCCTTGGTGCCGATGCACGACAGGGCGAGGAACACCACCGCAAAAAGTTTCGTCCAAAGAACAGACGAGAACAGCCCGGTGGTACGTTGGAAGTTCCATAAAATCTTGTCTATCACCTCAAAGGTTACTCCCCATCCTTTCAGGCTGGAGTAACAGAACCAGTACACGTTGATTCCCACGAATAGAATACTGACAGCCCGCATAAAGTCCATGACCCTTGCAAGCCCCCTCAAATCATCTTCCTGTTGCATAATCGTATGTTTTTATGTTAATCAGTTAGTCGATGCGCCTTGTACGCTTCTTTTTCTTCTTCTTTCTCTTTTGGCTGGCAGTGTCCTGTGGCTCATCACCGCCTGATGCACCGCCGAACAATCCTCCGAAAGCATCTACTACGGAAGCCACACCCGAAACAAGAGTTTCTTTTGATGCAAAATCCGGTTGTTCCTGATGCGTGGGCTGTTGTTCCTGCCGTATGCCCGTTTTCCTTTCATCGGAATACAAATCGTTGAACACGTTCGCCGAATACTCCTTGCCCAAACGTGAGCCGTTCAGCACCACCCGGCTGTCGTGGTCGATGAACGTAACGCCATAGATACGCCCGCTGTCGTTCCGGCGGAACACCACGTCAATGCCCTGCCGATTCAGTTCCCGTTCAAACTCCAACCGGGTGCGGGCTGTCCGCATGGCGGCGGCGACAATTTTCCGGGTACGCTCTTTCAGTTTTCCGTCCTTAATCACTTTACCAGATTTCTCCATCCTGCGCTGTACCGCTTCATACCCCACCGACTTGCCGATGCGGGATGCCTTTACCGGATTGCCGACCTTTTCGCCCTTATCGTCCGTGGCGGAATAGACAATGCCCTGATAGGGTCTGCCGTTTATTTCCCCCTTGACTTCCTCGGCGCACACGTTATAGGCGGCAAGCAACGCCCTGTACTCCCCGAACGACTGGAAGCGGTAGCCGTAGCAAGCCGCTTTCACGGTATTGCCGATTTGGTGCTTCACGTCCCCGGCGGCGTAATCCACCTTTTTAAGTTCCGGGCGTTCCGTCCGTTCCTTCTTTTCCGCCGGGTGCAGTTTGTATTTCCTTTCCAGTTCACGGGTGATTTGCTTGCTGCGTCGATGCTCGAATTTGTTATTCAGCGGTCTGCCGCTTTCATCCACCCGCAAGCCTACGATGTGGATATGATGGCGGTCGATGTCGGTATGCTTATACACCAAATAAGGCTGGTCGCCATAGCCCAGCTTCCGTATATATTCCCGTGCAATGTCAGACAGTTGCTGGTCTGAAAGCACGTCTTCCGGGTGCGGGTTTATGGAAATGTGGAGTATCGGTTTTTGGGTGGAAAGTTGCACAGGCATCTGCATCTCGAAGCTGCGCATACACTCGCCGATAGAGAAATGCCCGTCCTCATTCAACAACATTTTGTTGGAGAAAAGCACCTTTGCTTCCCCGTTATCCACCTTTTCCTGATTGTATGCCAGTGCGCCGAATATGGAACTTCCCGTGTTTATTTTGGCAACCATAGTTCCCTGCACTCGTTTGTCAGGTCGATAACCTGACGGTTCAACATAGCCAGTTCGGTAGTCGCTTTCTCCAGTTTATAGAGAAAAGCGAGTGCCTTTTTCTCCGAAAAGTTACTATTTAGAGCCTTTACCACTTGGTTGTAATTGACCGCTACCGCTCTGAATTGTGCATAAAATTCGGTCAGTCGGGCGCAATACTCGACCGCCGACTTGTCCACTTTCACCACCCGGAACGGCTCGCCGAAGATACGTGCGGCAATGAAACGGGACTTGCTCGTAACGCCCGACTGCTCCCATTGCGCGAGGAAGCGGGCGTTCTCCCGGTCATTCAGGTACAGCACATGGCGGTGCTTCGCCGGGTCTTGTAGGGCGGGACGACCGCCCTTGTTGTTTCTTCTTGTTTCCATACTGCTTTGAATTAAAAAATCACGACTTCGGAGTGGTTTTCACCCCGCAAGGGGCAAGGCGTTTTCAGGCACGGAAAACGGTTTCGCGGCACACGAAACACACCTTGCTATTTTCTGGCGAAAATCGAAAATCCGTCCCTGACGGATTGGGGTCAGCACAAGACGGCAAGCCTGCCATATCCCACAATCGGATTCCATATTTCCGCCCCTGCGGTTCGTTACTCCGCTGCAAAGTAACGGTGATTTATAATGCTGTAAAATAGCCGGTTGGTGGACAAACCGGGACATTGGGGGACAAAGCGGGACGCATCTGAAAACGGACGCTTTTTCTCCTTTTATTTGCAGAAGATTTCAAGATTGAAAGCAATATGGAGAGTCCTATTTCAAGCAAGAATGACTGGCTGGAAGCAAGATTTCAAGACAGCAGGATTGCAAGGTTTCAAGGAATAATGAAAGCAAGGAAACAAGATTGAAATAAAACAATCTTTCCACATTTCAAGAAAGCCATATAGCCGGATTGAATGAAATAAATAAACAAACCTATCAACCAATAATGAACGCAAGCAATATGGAAAACGAGAGAACACCCTTTTATGTCGCCTTCTCCACCCAGAAGGGCGGGGTCGGCAAGACCACCTTCACCGTGCTGGCGGCAAGCTACCTCCACTACCTCAAAGGCTACGATGTGGCGGTAGTCGATTGCGACTACCCGCAGCACTCCATCGCCGGGATGCGCAAGCGGGATGCCGAAACGGTGTCCTCCGACGAGGAATACAAGCGCATGGCGTATGAACAGTTCACCCGGCTGGGCAAGAAAGCCTACCCGGTATTGTGCAGCCCTCCTGAAAAGGCGATAGCTACTGCCGATGAATACGTAGCCGGAACGGGCGACAAGCCCGACATCGTGTTTTTCGACCTGCCCGGTACGGTGAACAGCGAGGGCGTGATAAGCTCCCTTGCCGGGATGGACTACATCTTCACCCCGATTTCCGCCGACAAGGTGGTGCTGGAAAGCAGCCTGTCATTTGCGGCGGCTATCCACAAGCTGCTGGTGAGGAACGAAGCCTGCCGACTTGCTGGGTTGTACCTCTTTTGGAACATGGTGGACGGTCGGGAGAAAACCGACCTTTATACCGCCTACGACAAAGCCATAAAGGAACTGGAACTGCCGCTGCTGAAAACCTTTATCCCCGACACCAAACGCTACAAGAAGGAACTGGCGGCTGACAAGAAAACAGTGTTCCGCTCCACGCTCTTTCCCGCCAGCCGTCCGCTGGTCAGGGGCAGCAACTTGGAAGAACTGATAACGGAAATGATGTATCACATTAAATTACAATGATATGACAAAGCAAAACGGCACTCTGCCGAAGATAGACGAGGATTTCATGCGTGAACTCATCTCGCAGGGTGTCCCAGTCAAGCAAGACAATGACAGGACGGATGACGTGCCGCAGGAAACGCTGGCGGAAACGGTGCAGGCGGAGAAACCGACACCCCGCAAGCGCAGGAACAGTCCGGGCGACTACCGGGAAACCTATTTCCGGAAAGTGGAACTGACCGACCGCCAGCCCTTGTACGTGAGCCGTACGACCCACGAGAAGCTGATGCGCATCGTGACGGTGATAGGCGGGCGCAAGGTAACGGTCAGCAGCTATGTGGAAAACATCTTGACACGCCATTTCGAGCAGCATCAGGACGAGATTAACGCCCTGTATGAAAGTAACTTTCAAAAGCCCGTCTGAATATGGTAGTCTATTGCATCTTAATCGGGCTGGCAGTGTACTATGCCGCCCTATGGATTTGGTATCGCCGTACCGACAACCGCACATCACAGGACAAAGCGGACGGTGTGCCATTTCCCCAAGAAGAAATTCCTGATTATACCCTGATAGGCGAAAGCCGCTACAAGGGCGGACAAATCAACCCACAGCCGGACAAAGCCGGACACCTCCCGCAAGCGGCTGAAAATGATACTATTTTTGCGCCGGATGCCGCCGGAACAGACGAAACGCCCGGCTATGGGGATGACGAACCGGACTACGAGGACGAGGAAATCGCCGGGTACATGGAGGGCGACGACACGGGTCGGGCTACGGGCGTGAGCTTTGACGAGCTGGGCGAAGCGGTGCGCACGGCGAACGCCGACACCTCCACCGAAGCGGAACAGCGGCAAGCCGCCGGGACGCTGGCGAGGATTGAGGGGACAAACCTCTACGATGCGGTGGTGGAGAACATCAACGGCGGGCTGGCAAGGGTGGCGGAACTGCTGAAACGCAATGAAGCGGAACTGGCTCCGGCAGCTGTCCCAACCGCTGCCGCCGACACGGGCAAGGAATACGGGACGTTCGACATGAACGAATATTTATAATATAATGTATAATTCAAACTCAATTCGCAATGGAAACGAAAAAGAAAATCATTCTGTCGGCGGCTCTCCTTGCCGCTGTGGTAAGTGCCTACGCACAGGGTAACGGGCAGGCGGGCATCACCGAAGCCACGAACATGATAACCAGCTATTTCGACCCCGGCACGAAACTCGTGTACGCCATCGGTGCGGTCTGCGGCTTGATTGGCGGGGTAAAGGTATATAACAAGTTTTCAAGTGGCGACCCGGACACCTCAAAGACCGCCGCAAGCTGGTTCGGTGCCTGTATCTTCCTGATTGTCGCCGCCACTATCCTCCGGTCGTTCTTCCTCTAATGTACGGGTGTATGGCAGAATATCCGGTAAACAGGGGTATCGGCAAGCCCGTGGAGTTCAAGGGGCTGAAAAGCCAGTACCTTTTCATCTTCGCGGGCGGCTTGCTCGCCGTGTTCGTGGTGTTCATCGTCCTGTTCATGGCGGGCGTGAACCAATGGGTCTGCATCGGCTTTATCGTGTCGGCATCGCTGCTGCTCGTGTGGCAGACGTTCCGGCTCAATGCCCGGTACGGCACATACGGGCTGATGAAGATAGCCGCCCGCAAACGGCATCCCCGGTTCATCATCAACCGCAAGGCGATACCCCGGCTGTTCACCTATAAGAAAAGAAAGGAGACCGACCAATGAGGAATACATTAAAGGCTACCACGCTGGAAAGGAAGTTTCCCCTTTTGGCGGTGGAAAACGGCTGCATCGTCTCGAAGGATGCCGACATCACGGTGGCTTTCCGGGTGGAACTGCCCGAACTGTTCACCGTTACCCGTGCCGAATACGAAGCCATCCATTCGGCATGGTACAAGGCAATCAAGGTGCTGCCCGGTTACTCCATCGTACACAAGCAGGACTTCTTCATCACGGAGAACTACCAGCCCGACACGGAAAAGGACGGGCTCAGCTTCCTGTCCCGGAGTTTTGAGCGGCATTTCAACGAACGCCCGTTCCTGAACCATTACTGCTACCTGTTCCTGACCAAGACGACCAAAGAAAGAAGCCGCCGACAAAGCGACTTCTCCACGCTCTGCCGGGGCAGGATTGTCCCGCAGGAGATTACGGACAAGGAAACGGTTACGAAGTTCGTTGAAGCGGTCGGGCAGTTCGAGCGTATCATGAACGACAGCGGCTTTATCACGCTTGCCCGGCTGACCGCACCGGAAATCACCGGGGAGGACGGACGGGCGGGCATCATCGAGAAATACTTCTCGCTCTCCCAGACCGACACCACCTCGCTAAAGGACATCGGGCTGTACCCGGAGGAAATGCGCATCGGCGATGACATCCTGTGCCTGCACACCCTTTCGGACGTGGAGGATTTGCCCGGCAAGCTCGGCACGGACTTCCGGTTTGAAAAGCTCTCCACCGACCGGAGCGATTGCAGGCTGAGTTTTGCCGCCCCGGTGGGCGTGCTGCTTTCGTGCAACCACGTCTATAACCAATACATATTTATAGATGACCACGCCGAGAACCTGAAAAACTTTGAGCAGACCGCCCGGAACATGCAGTCGCTCTCCCGCTACTCACGTGCCAACCAAGTAAACAAGGAATGGATAGACGAGTACCTGAACGAAGCGCACAGCAAGGGGCTTGTCTCGGTGCGCTGCCACTGCAACGTCATGGCATGGAGCGATGACCGGGAGGAAATCAAGCGCATACGCAACGATGTGGGAAGCCAGCTTGCCCTGATGGAGTGCAAGCCACGCCACAACACGGTGGACGTGCCCACGCTCTTTTGGGCGGGCATACCCGGCAATGAAGCGGACTTCCCGGCGGAGGAAAGTTTCTACACGTTCTTGGGGCAGGCTCTCTGCCTGTTCGTGGAGGAAACCAACTACAAGAGTTCGCTTTCCCCGTTCGGCATCAAAATGGCGGACAGGGTGAGCGGTCGCCCGCTGCACATCGACATATCCGACCTGCCCATGAAGAAAGGCATCACGACCAACCGCAACAAGTTCATACTTGGGCCGAGCGGTTCGGGGAAGTCTTTCTTCACCAACCACATGGTGCGCCAGTATTACGAACAGGGCGCGCACGTGCTGCTGGTCGATACGGGCAACAGCTACTTGGGGCTGTCCCAGCTAATCCATAACCGCACGCACGGCGAGGACGGGATTTATTTCACGTACACCAACGAGAACCCGATAGCGTTCAACCCGTTCTATGTCGAGGACGGGGTGTTTGACATCGAGAAGAAAGAGAGTATCAAGACCCTTATACTCACCCTGTGGAAGCGGGACGATGAAGCCCCGAAGCGGTCGGAAGAAGTGGCGTTGTCCAATGCGGTAAGTGCCTACATCGAACGCATCACGGGGGACAAATCGGTAACGCCCTGCTTCAACACGTTCTATGAGTTCGTGCGGGACGAGTACCGCCGACAACTGGAACGGAAGAACGTCCGGGAAAAGGACTTTGACATCGACGGCTTCCTGAACGTGCTTGAACCGTACTATCGTGGCGGCGAATATGACTATCTGTTGAACTCGGACAAGGAACTGGATTTATTGCATAAACGATTCATTGTCTTTGAGTTGGACAATATCAAAGACCACAAGATTCTGTTTCCGATAACGACCATCATCATCATGGAAGCCTTTATAAACAAGATGCGCAAGCTAAAGGGAATAAGGAAGTTAATACTGATTGAAGAAGCGTGGAAAGCGATTGCGTCGGCGAACATGGCGGATTACATCAAGTACCTCTACAAGACCGTCCGGAAGTATTTCGGGGAAGCGATTGTGGTCACGCAGGAAGTGGAGGATATTATTTCCTCGCCCATTGTGAAAGAGAGCATCATCAATAATTCGGACTGCAAGATTCTGTTAGACCAAAGGAAATACCTGAACAAGTTCGACAGCATACAGAACCTCTTGGGGCTGACCGACAAGGAGCGTTCGCAAATATTGTCCATCAACATGGCGAACCATCCCGGACGGAAGTACAAGGAGGTGTTCTTCTCGCTGGGCGGCACACAATCGGCGGTATATGCCACCGAGGTATCATTGGAGGAATACTACACGTACACGACCGAAGAAAGCGAGAAGATGGAGCTGTTCGCCCTCGCCGACAAGCTGGACGGCAACCTTGAACTGGCTATCAAGCGGCTGGCGGAAAGCAAGCGTAATCCACAATCATCAACAACTTAAAATCAGGAATATGAAACGTACAAGCAAGTTTTTGGCACTCTTTTCCTGTGTCCTGTTGCTGGCATCCTGCAAGGATGACCCGGAAAAGCAACTGGAGCGGATGCAGGGTGAATGGGTACACGTCAAAGGTCGCCCGGCTTTCACCCTTTCGGGAAAAGGCGGCACATACAATGTTACCCGGAAAGCGAATATCCGGGGGAAAGTTCTGGAAACCTCCTATCTGATAACGGAACACGGCGGGAAGCTGTTCATCGAGACAGGCTTCGCCATCCTCCTGACCTATGACAAGGAACGAGACCGGATAATCCTTTCGCCCGGCGGAGAATACAAGCGAGTTTCAAACATTAAAAAAGGGACAAGATGAAAAAACTGTTAGTAATCGTATCTATATGCCTGTGTGTTGCAGGCAGGGCAAACGCCCAATGGGTCGTGTCAGACCCCGGCAACCTCGCCCAGAGCATCATCAACTCCGCCAAGGAAATGGTGGAAACGGCGGGGACGAAAGCCAACACACTGAACGGCTTTCTGGAAACGCAGAAGATATTCCAGCAGAGCAAGCAGTTTTACGATGCGCTCAAATCGGTGCATGACGTGGTGAAGGGCGGCGTAAAGGTAGGCAAGTCCATCGCGCTGGTGGCGGAAATCTCCGAAATCTACGTGCGCAACTTCCAGAACATGCTGGCTGACCCGAATTTCACGGCGGACGAGCTTGCCGCCATATCCTCCGGCTACGCCATGCTGCTGGATGAGAGTTCGGACGTGTTGCAGGACTTGAAAAACGTGGTGAACGTCACGGGCATGTCGCTCTCGGATGCCGAACGGCTGGCGGTCATCGACCGGGCGTACAACAGCCTGATGAATTACCGCAACCTCGTGAACTACTACACCCGCAAGAATATCTCGGTGTCCTACCTGCGGGCGAAAAAGAAGAACGACACCGACCGGGTGCTGGCTCTCTACGGCTCGGCGGATGAACGCTACTGGTAACATATAACAATCGGTATGCCTATGTTATTAGCGGTGGAATTTGACAACCTGCACCAAGTGCTGCGGGTGCTATACGATGAAATGATGCCCCTTTGCGGCGACATGACGGGTGTCGCCAAAGGGATAGCCGGGCTGGGCGCGCTGTTCTACGTCGCCGCCAAGGTGTGGCAGTCGCTCGCGCGGGCGGAAGCCATAGACGTGTACCCGCTGCTCCGTCCCTTCGCGCTGGGGCTGTGCATCCTGTTCTTCCCCACGTTCGTGCTGGGGACTATCAACACGGTATTGTCGCCTGTGGTAAAAGGCTGCAACCAACTTATGGAAACGCAGACCTTTGACATGAACGAATACCGGGCACAAAAAGACAGGCTGGAATACGAAGCCCTGATGCGAAGCCCGGAAACGGCGTACCTCGCTTCGGACGAGGAATTTGACCGCCAACTGGACGAACTCGGCTGGTCGCCCTCCGAGATGGTAACGATGGCGGGCATGTACATGGACAGGACGGCGTACAACATCAAGAAGTCCGTCAGGGACTGGTTCAGGGAACTGTTGGAGATACTCTTTCAGGCGGCGGGGCTGATTATCGACACGCTGCGCACGTTCTTCCTGATAGTGCTCTCGATACTGGGTCCGCTGGCGTTCGCCCTTTCCGTCTATGACGGTTTCCAAAGCACGCTGACCCAGTGGATTTCACGCTATATCTCGATTTACCTGTGGCTTCCCGTGTCGGACTTGTTCAGCAGCGTGCTGGCACGCATACAGACACTGATGCTCCAGAAGGACATCGAGCAGCTTTCCGACCCGAACTTCATACCGGACGGGAGCAGTACCGTGTATGTAATCTTTATGATTATCGGCATCGTGGGCTACTTCACCGTTCCGACAGTGGCAGGCTGGATTGTGTCAGCCGGGGGTACAACCGCATACAACCGCAACCTGACACGTGCGGGCGCACTCACGGGTGCGGCGGCAGGTGCGGCAACCGGAAAGATTGCAGGAAAACTTCTCAAATAACCAACTTCAATTTTTAGAATATGGAATTCAAGTCATTGACGAACATCGAAACGAGCTTCCGGCAAATCCGGCTCTTTGCGCTGGTATTCATCTGCCTGTGCGCACTGGTCACGGGCTTTGCCGTGTGGAACTCGTACAGCTTCGCCGAAAAGCAGCGGCAGAAGATATACGTCCTCGACAACGGCAAGAGCCTGATGCTGGCTCTCTCACAGGATATGGCACAGAACAGACCGATTGAAGCGAAATCGCACGTGAAGCGTTTCCATGAGCTTTTCTTCACGCTCTCGCCCGACAAGGACGCCATCGAAAGCAATGTCAGGCGTTCGCTGTTCCTCGCCGACAAGAGCGCATACAATTATTACAAGGACTTGTCGGAAAAAGGGTATTACAACCGGGTGATTTCGGGCAACATCAACCAGACGGTGGAGATAGACAGCATGAAGTGCGACTTCGACCAGTACCCTTACCGGGTGGACACCTATGCCCGGCAACTGATTGTCCGGGAAAGCAGCCTGACGGTCAGAAGCCTTGTAACCACATGCAGGCTCCTGAACGCCACACGCAGCGACAACAACCCGCACGGCTTCATCATGGAAGCGTTCACCATCACGGAGAACAAGGATTTGCAGACCATTAAACGATAAGCGCATGGAAACAAGAAAGAAAAAAGGTTGCATCGGAAGGGTGCAGGACTGGGCGGATGAACGCCTGCGCCGGATGTGCGGGCGCATCACACAGGGCAAACGGCTGGCGGTCATCCTCGTGATGTTCCTCCTGTTTGGCGGCTTGTCCGTCTATATCACCGTTTCGTCCATTTACCACATCGGGAAACGGGACGGGCAAAGGCTGCAAATCGAGCATATCAGGCAATTTCCGCTGCATGGCGGCGACAGTATCAACCCATTAAACAGACCGGAATATGGAAGAAACACGGAAGAATGAGCCGGGCGGACAGCCCGCAAAGGAGAAGAAGCCCAAACGGGAACTCTCCCCGAAAGAGGTGCAGCAACGCAAGAAGATGATAGTCTTCCCGCTGATGTTCCTCGCCTTTGCCGGGTGCATGTATCTGATATTCGCGCCCTCCGGCAAGGACAAGACAGACGTGGAAAGCGTGGGCGGCTTCAACGCCGACCTCCCGCTGCCCGCAGAGGATGGGATTATAGCCGACAAGCAGACCGCCTACGAGCAGGCGGTGGTGAGCCGCAAGCGGCAGGACAGAATCCAGTCCTTGCAGGACTTCGGCTTTACGCCTGACGGTGAAGCGGAAGGACGGCAAGGAAACGCAGAACCGATGCCGGAAGATGATCCGCAGCCCGCAAGGGGCGGCGGTGCTTCTTCGGCGACCGCTTACCGGAACATCAACCGCCAGCTAAGCACGTTCTATGAACCGCCAGCGGCGGATGAAGAAAAAGAGGAATTGAAACGGCAGGTGGCGGAACTGACCGAACGCCTGCAACGGCAGCAGACCGCCACGCCCACTGCGGACGACCAGCTTGCCCTGCTGGAGAAGTCCTACGAGCTTGCCGCCAAGTACGCTGGCGGCGGGCAGAACGGGCAAATGGCACAAGTCTCGGTAGCGGGTAACATTGACCGCAAGCCGGATGCGGTGGCGGTGCAAGCTGTCAGGGAAACGACCGTTTCGGGGCTGAGCCAGCCCATGAGCGATGCCGACTTTATCCGGGCGTACAGCCAGCCACGCAACTACGGTTTCAACACGGCGGTAGGAACGGGCTACGCAATGGGCAGGAACACGATTGCCGCCTGCATCCACCAAGACCAGACGCTGATTGACGGGCAAAGCGTGAAACTCCGGTTGCTGGAGCCGATGCAGGCGGGCAGTATCGTCATCCCGAAAAACACCGTCCTGTCGGGTGCGGCGAAGGTACAGGGCGAACGGCTCGACATCACCGTGTCCTCGATAGAATACGCGGGCAACATCATCCCTGTGGAACTCGCCGTGTTCGACACGGACGGACAAAAGGGGCTTTCCGTGCCTTCCTCGATGGAGCAGGAAGCCTTCAACGAAGCGATGGCGAACATCGGCAGCGGGCTGGGCACAAGCATCTCCTTTACGCAGAACGCCGGGCAGCAGGTGGCGATGGACGTTACAAGGGGGCTGATGCAGGGCGCATCGGGCTACCTCGCCAAGAAGTTCCGCACCGTGAAAGTGAAGCTGAAAGCCGGGTACAAGGTCATGCTTTACGCCAAACAACAGTAATCCAACAACAAACCACTAAAAATTTCCAATCAAATGAAGAAGTATTTTGCAATGTTCGCCCTCCTGTTGGGCGTGTGTGCGGCAAACGCACAGGAAACAGACACCGTGAGGTACGCGGCGGGCAACGACCTGTACCAAGGCATCACCCGGAAACTCCCTTACCGACAGATGGTAACGCCCTACGGCGTGGAAGTTACCTTCGCCAAGACGGTGCATATCATTTTCCCCTCCGCCGTGCGCTATGTCGATTTGGGGAGCAACCATATCATAGCGGGCAAGGCTGACGGAGCGGAGAACGTCATCCGGGTGAAAGCCACGACAGAGGGCTTTCCGGGGGAAACGAACTTTTCCGTCATCTGCGAGGACGGAAGTTTCTATTCATTTAACGCCAAGTACGCCCGTGAGCCAGAAATGCTCAACATCGAAATGAAGGACTTCTTGGAAAATGAAGATACGTCCGACTTCTCGCATACCCGGATGAACATCTACTTCCGGGAACTCGGAAACGAAAGCCCGCTCTTGGTGAAGCTCATCATGCAGAGCATCTACAAGGAGAACGACCGGGAGATACGGCACTTGGGCAGCAAGCGTTTCGGCATCCAGTTCTTGATAAAGGGCATTTACACCTACAACGGGATGCTCTACGTGCATACGCAGACGAAGAACAGTTCCGCCGTGCCTTTCGACACGGATTTCATCCGGTTTAAGATTGTCGATAAGAAAGTGCCCAAACGAACCGCCATTCAGGAAACGGTACTGGATGCGGTACGCAGTTATAATGAAGTGATAGAGATTGCCGGGAAAAGCACGGTGCGCACGGTGTACGCCCTGCCTAAATTCACCATCCCGGACGACAAGCTGCTGATGGTGGAACTCTACGAGAAAAACGGCGGTCGCCACCAAAGCATCCGGGTGGAGAACGCCGACATCGTGAACGCCAAGGAGATAGACGAACTCAAAATCAAGTGAACATGAAACGGGGTCTATTCATTATCATGATCTTTGCGTTGTGCCTGCATTTCAACCAGGCACGGGCGCAAAGATACCTGCCGGGCATGAAGGGCTTGCAGGTGACGGCGGGCATGGCGGACGGGGTGCATTGGAACTCCAGCACGGATTTCGCCTACCACATTGGGGCGGCGTACAGCTTCTATACCAAGAACGCCAACCGCTGGGTGATTGGCGGGGAATACCTGCACAAGAAATATGACTACAAGGATATGAGAATACCCGTCGAACAGTTCACGGCGGAGGGCGGCTATTACCTGAAATTCCTCTCGGACAGGCGCAAGACCTTATTCCTCTCGCTGGGGCTTTCGGCTCTCGCCGGGTATGAGACCAGCAACCGGGGTGACAAGCTGCTGCCGGACGGGGCTACGCTCTCGGATGAAGATTGCTTCATCTACGGCGGGGCTTTGACGCTGGAACTGGAAGCCTACCTGACCGACCGGGTCGCCTTGCTCGTGAATGCGAGGGAACGGATGCTGTTCGGCTCGGACATCGGCAAGTTCCATACGCAGGTGGGGCTGGGACTGAAATTCATCATCAATTAACCGCTATATATGACAATGTATATGAAGAATGTAACGTACAAAATCCTCATGGGCTGCTACATCGTGGCATCCCTCGTATTGGTCTGCGCCTGTAATGACGGGCTGGACATTCAGCAGGCTTACCCGTTCACGGTGGAGACGCTGCCCGTACCCAAGAAACTGAAAGTCGGGGAAACCGCCGAAATCCGCTGCCAGTTGGTGCGGAGCGGTCGCTACCAGCCGACCACCTACCAGATACGCTATTTCCAGCCTGACGGAAAGGGAAAGCTGGAGATGGACGACGGCACGGTGTTCCTGCCCAACGACCTGTACCCGCTGGAGAAAGAGACCTTCTGGCTCTACTACACCTCGGCATCGACCGACCAGCAGACGATTGACATCTATATCATCGACAGCTTCGGGCAGATGCAGCAGGTCTCGTTCTCGTTCAACAATGACAGCGGGGAAGAAGAACCGCTCCCGTGAGTTGCCCGGCACGTTTCCACCGGGTCGGGCGACTTTCTTGGGACACTCCTTTGGGGAATATCGGCGGGGTTCTTTGCTATCTTTATTTCCCGGCACTCATGAAAGAAAGTAGCGGCGGCATCTCGCCGCCATTCTCCATCAACTGATTTTAAGGTTCTTTACGGGCACATATTTCTCTAACCACACCTTGACCTGTTCAAAGTTATATTCGCCCGTTATGACCACCGTATGGTCGTTTATGGCTACAAACCGGACACTTTCATAGCTGTTTACCCAGCCTTGCAGGGAACAAACGCCCCACGTGTCCGCGTCTTTGAAAACGCTGCGGTCTATTTGGCTGATTGGCTCGCCGAAAACTACTATCATGGTCTGAAAGTCAGGCTTGTCCTCCAGCAGCCGCAAATGGTGCAGCGTGCCGAACTCGTCAGACTTGCGCCCCCATGCCCAGTCCTCCGTGTAGAAATCATCGCCCCACTGGTGCGGATGGTCGAAACGCACTTTCACGTTTACCGAATATTCGTTTTCCTCCGTGTCCTCGATAACGCCCGTTACCATCATGCCCGTAAAAATACACTCGCACCGCCTGCCGATTAGGTCTTTGCTTACTTCTGTCGTTTTCATGTCTCAAAATTTTATGGGTTATTATTCTGTTCCTTCTTCGCTATCCATTCGTTACGCCTGTGGCGGCACTCCGCCAGCGTCTTAGCCACTGTCGAAAACAGTTCCCCGTCCGTATGGCGGTAGTCGTATTGGTAGAATGTCCGTCCCTTAAACGCGCCCGAACGGAATTTCACGTACTTTTCTTCTCCCGGTGTCTGGGTGATGCTCACCCCGTTTCTGTTCAATGATTGCATAAATTCCTGTTTTTTTTGTTGGTTACGAATTTGTTATTTTGGTGGGCAGGGCTTTGACACCCTGCCCGAATAATCCTTTCACGCTGCCCGGAACACAAAGCCCTCGTCCATCCAATAATCACACATGAACAAGTCACGAGCGAACTTTTCATAATCGAAATAAGACTTTGCGAACTCCGGCAGGTCGTAACATTCCTCTACAATCCGGTAGGCGAAATCTTCTTCATCGTCATACTGCCCTTGATACTCGTCCCAGAAATTCTTAATAAGGTCGTCGGCATCTTCCTCGCTCAAATCACGGCTTTTGTAGTTGCACCACACGAAAAAGGCTTCCTGCTCGGTGTCGCCCAACTGCTCCACCGCATCCCGCAGGGTGAAGAAGTTCTCGGAAATCCAGCTTTCGCCGATTAACCCCTCCGGCACGTTCTCCCAGTCCTGAAACATAAACTCGGCATCTTCTTCGTCCTTGTGAAGCTCCCGGCAGGCTTCGTAAAACTCTTCCTTGTCCGCGTAATCCGACAAGTCCAGCCACGCGCCGAACAGTGAACCGTTGTTATACTTGCCATAAGTGCCTACATAAACGCTCGCTTCTGATAATGTTGCTGTTTCCATATCGCTGTAATTTTAAGTTTTTAATTTTTTATGCGGATTCGAGAGGTGAGGGAGTTGAAGTTTCACTGAACTTTTTCCTGTTTCCCGTAAATCCGACCTTTTTTTTTATGCGTCTTCCGGTCGGGTCGGTCGTTTTCGTTTCACATAGGCAGGTTTGCGAAGTGTCCAGAGCGGGCAAGGTTTCGGCAAAAAATACCTCGCAACGAATGTCGCAGGGAAGATTTTTGCACGAACCTACGGCTTGACCTTTCCGGCTCGTAAGGACACGTAGCTACCTTTGCCTATTGAAACGTGAAAAACGACCTTTCGGCAGGAGGACTGCATAATGGGAGGGTTTACCGAAAGGGAAACGGGATAAAAGTTCTTGTTCCCTTCCATCCGTTAGGGAACACTATGTAAAGCGGGCGGGAAAGGCAAGGGTGTCGGAAGCCCGTCTTTCGATACGCTTGTGCGGGTTTCCGGAGGCTCTTTTCACGAAAAACAGTCAGCCATGCCCCGCACGGCTGGCGTTTCGGGGAATGTGCCGGAGGAAAGGGATATAAAAAAGCGGGTAGCCCGGCGGACTGCCCGCAAGATAAATGAAAACTACTTGTTGGAATACTAATTATTAAGCCAAAATCGGTTATTAAAAAATTGGCTTTCTTTTTTGTATAAAATGATTATTATAACGACAGGAATTAAGTAAAGTGATACAAATTTGACTATGTGTAAGAACCATTATATTATACTTCGCTTGTAAAAATCTCTATCTAATGACCGTTCTGAGTTAAAAACAAGACAACCTTTCCTTTCTATTTGGGAGAAAAATAAAAGATTTATACAGCCATACGACACTGAAAAAAATCCTAATGACTGATTGGGGGTTAATCAGAGGAATATAGTCTTTGTTCCTAATTCTTTATGCGCAATCGAAGCAAGTAAGTGCGTCTTGCCCGTTCCTGTTGGCATCTGTACCATCACAGATTGGCTTTGCTTCCAAGTACCAAGGGCATGTTGTCTGATGTTCTCTTAGTAACTGCGAAATATGCATGCATTGATTCTCATATAGAGAACTCAACTGCGAATTGTGATGTTTCACAATTTATTGTTAATGTTAATTTTGAATCTTAGTATTATCTCTTTTATTGAGGTCAAAGTATTGTCGATTACAGGCTTGATAGTACTATTCAAATAAATGTTTCCCCTACTAAGTGATACACAGTCATATGAATCTTCCACTCTATTATATTCTGAAGAATCCGTCAAAAGTGTATCCAGTTTTCGTACTTGATTGATGAATTCCTCCTTCTTTTTGCTTTGTTTTTTAGAAAAGTCAGGGTTCCTTTCTTCAATCATCTGCCATAATCTAATGAAACTTTTCCTCATCCGTCTTATGTTGTACACCGTCACGTTATAAGAGAGAATAGTGTCTTTAGCACATTTATCACCTAATGGCTCTAAAATATTGATGATTGAATTAAGTTCTGCTATATAAATATCTTTTTCTATTCTTTTGTTCTGAAGTCCTTTTTCCACAGCCCAGACAACAATACCTGCTATAAACAGATCTGTTATAACAGCCAATATATCTATCAGATTTACATCTTTTTCTAAAGTAAGAAAAGAGCAATCTTCAAACAAAAGACAGGCAATCCATCCAAGCACTATTCCAATAATAAGAGATACTATTATGACAACTATTTTACCTATTCTTGTGTTCATTTGCCTTATTCAAATAAAACATGATGTCATCTTTATATGAAGGGTCTTCATCCGATATTATTTCTATAGTTGCCATAATCACATTATAGCTCACATTGTTGTGCCTGATTAATCCTCCAAAAGCTTCTTCTAAGAAAGAAGTGGAATATCCCGCTGAACCATCCAAGTTAACAATAAGTTTACAGTGGGTGATTATAGCCTCATTTAATTTGGGAAGCAAAAAGTTCTCCCTGAACTCTTCACCGGAAAAATCCCCTTCACTTTTATACCTTGCCCCAGGACATCTTGAAAAGTCCTTGGCTATATTCAATTTTATATCTGCCATGGTAGTGATATCGTATTATCGTTAATTTTGAATGATATGAATGTGCCTTGAAATTCGTTCTTTATAGTGTGATAATCTTTCTTTTCCACATTGATATAGGCTCTGTTGGATATGATGCATAAGGAAGAAATCTTATTTCCTTTGCACAACTCATATATTTTGGCAAGTCCCTTACCCCTATAATAGTCACCAGATTGCGACCGATGAAGCTCACCTTCAAGAATCAACTTAATCAATTCGACCTGAGATTTAGCGAATGGATTCAGTGACTTTAATGTGTTCCACGCTTTTTGCAAAGGGTCGTTTGTTGCCTTGTTTTCCAAACTGTTATATATACCCATACCGAAATCAATGAAAGAAAATGTTGCGCATTTATCTTTTTTATTGTGTTCAACAGACAACCACCAATGTTTTTCTCCTTTTTGTAAGCTGGCATGATCAAAAGTGTTATGCATCAATTCCACTAAAGTCTTTTGAGCACCTTGGCATCTTCTTGGTTCTCCCCATAACGATTTGCTGGCACTTTCAATTAGCCTGTCAGCTAACGAGGATGCTACGGCTTTGCTTCCATGTGTGTATATTTTGCTGTTCTTTTCATTAAACTCATAATTCTCCTCATCCTTATATTGATTAAACAAGTATTTGAAGAACCCAGATTGTATGAGTACATCTCTCACGCACTTATCCATAGGATGTGTACCATTGAAATCTATATGCATCGACTTAAACCGAACCATACTAGACAGCAAAACCACAATGGCATCAGTAGTCATTTGGATTACGCGTTCTAAATGTACCAATACTTTTCGTTTTTTGTCAAGACATTGCTTAAGTTTTGCAAGAAAATCTAGCACTTTTGTTTCATTTTCTACTAATGACATACACGACGGTGCCCAAACGTGGCAATAATCAGGAAAATTTTTTCTAATTTGAGACAGTGAATAATGCCAACCGTTTTTTCCTGATTTACCATTTGATTTCCTCCTCTTCCGCAGGTTTCTCTCTATTTTTTTAGCTCGAATCTTTTGAAGCCTTACGAGGAAACTTTTGCCTTTATATCTTCTTCTCATATAAATTCATTTATTGCTGAAAAGGACTCTCATTGAATATATCTTAACGTTAATTTAGCCAATTATAAATATCTGGCAAATTGGTAATTAGCAAAAATTATTGTATCTCGTTAGTGCTAAAAAACAAAGAATTACAAACAATAATTGCCATACTCACCGAGGACAAAGTTATAGAATTATTTTGTATGGCAGATGATTTTTGCAAGTTTTTTGATACAATGATGACAAAATTGAATTTTTCCCTTGGCCTGGCATTGATTTTCCGTCTAATCTTGGCAATTTTCCCATCAGTGACAGCACAGATGTCCGTCTCCTCTATATATTGCCTGACCAGCTTGTTCCCGTTTTCAATGGCTCTTTTCTGCCATGCGCAGTATGAGTCGGCAAAGACACCAGCACGTGAAGTTTCTCGGTTATCCATTCATGTTCGGCAAATTTACTGCCGTTGTCCGTGGTGATGGACTTCAAGGTATCTCCCTTGTATGGCAGGAGCAGCCGCCACACGACCTTTGCTAGGGGCTCCGCCTTCTTGCCGTGTTTGAGTCTCTCCATGAGCAAGAAGTTTGTGCTCCTTTCCGTGAGCGTGAGTATGGCATTGCCATTCTTGTCCACGATGAGATCCATTTCTCAGTCCCCGAAACGCTTCCCGTCGGCTTCTGTCGGACGATCGTATATGCTTGTGCGGTTACGGATGTTCGTGCCCTTGGTCTCATGCCTGCGGGATATTTTACGTTTATCTCGAATTGGTCATTAGGATATCTCACTGCCATACAACATTGAGAAATCCTAATGACCGATTCGGATTAAATAGAATCTCGTTACCGAAACCGTTACCTGTCTGTTTCTGATTTGTCATAGGTAACGAATCCGATTCTGCGGCGTTGCTTCTGCTCTTGGGACTGGCTCAAAAGCTGGGTCAATGCCTGATAGATGTCGTTGAACTGCGCATCGGTACTGACTTCCAGTTCCTCGATGCGTTTCAACAGTTCTTCATACCCTGCGACCATCTGACGCATCAAGACAAATGCCCGCATGATGGAAATGTTCACCTCGATGGCGGTCTGGCTGCGCAAGACGGATGAAAGCATGGCTACGCCCTGTTCGGTGAAAGCCATAGGCAAGGTTGCGCCAAAGTTGTAATCAGAGGGTATCACATTTTGTGATACCCCTATGGATAACAACAAGTTGGCTTCCTCTTTCGAGAGGACAAACATAAAGTCGGACGGGAAACGCCCGATGTTACGTTTGACCGCCTGTTTCAAAGCTCGTGTTTCCACTTGATAGAGTTCCGCCAAATGGAAGTCAAGCATCACCCGGCAACCCCTGACTTCAAAGATTTTGTTTTGAATGACCTGCAAATCCATAAACTTCAAGATTTTATTGTGATTAAACGCTTGTTTTCCTTTCATTCAGCCTTTGGGCGAACATATCCATGTCAGCACTCAGTTTCGTGTCGATGATTTTAGCGTAAATTTGTGTGGTTCTGATGTTTGTGTGTCCCAACATCTTGGAAACGCTCTCAATGGGTACGCCGTAACTGATACTGAGGGTCGCGAAACTATGCCGGGCAACGTGATAGGTGATTTTCTTGTTTATGCCGCACACCGTTGCAATTTCTTTCAAGTAATCGTTCATCTTTTGGTTACTGATTATCGGGAGAATTTTGCCGTCAGGCAGTTTCCCGTCATATTTCTGCAAGATGGCTTTAGGAATATCCAGCAGGCGGATATTGGACGTTACGTTTGTCTTGTGCCTTTTCTTGATTATCCACAAGTTTCCGTCAAAGGAAACCTTGATGTTCTCCGCCCGCAACTCGCACACATCCACATACGACAAGCCTGTATAACAGCTAAAAATGAACATATCACGCACCTGTTCCAGCCGCTTGCTGGCAAAGGTTTTCTGATAAATGCGGTCTAACTCGTCCTGTTCAAGATACCCTCTCTCCACATACTCGAATTTCAACTTGTATGCCCCGAAAGGATTAAAGTTTATCAAGCCCAGATTGTGGGCGAACAGCACAACGGTTCTGAAACGCTGCACAAACTTCATGGCGGTGTTGTGGGTACATGGATAGTTCTCACGGATGAACAGGTAAAAGCCCTCAATGAACACCACGTTTATCTCTCGGAAGCTGATGTCCTCCACATGGTAGTTCGTGCGGATATATTCGGAAAGACGGTTCTTTGTGAGTTCGTACCGGGTGTATGTCCGGTGCGTGGCGGTCTTTCCTACTTTCAGTGCATACTGCTCGTTGTGCTGTGCGAACACTTGCAAGAGGGTCTTAGCTTTTTCCTCTTTGCCTAAAAAGGTGTTGCGTACCTTTTCAGCGGTAACATAACCGTCCCTTTCCAGTATGGTCTGGTAGTGCTTGTACAGGGTGGCTTTGATACCGTCCAGCATTTCATTCATGCGGGTAAACTCCGCTCCACGTCCGGACACCTTTCCCGTCTTGGCTTGCCAGTTCTTGGGATTGACTTCAAGTTTAGTGTTGAACTGTGCCAGTTTCCCGTCAATGGTAATACGTGCCATAATAGGCATATTACCGTTCTTTTTTACCTTGTCCCGCTTCAAGAAGAACAATACTCGGAATGTCGATTTCATACCTCATTTTTTAAGTTACAAAACTACTTTTATTAACTCATAATGAGATAAATGCAGGGTCGCCAAATCCCGACAACATTTCGCCATTTTCAGTCAAATCGTACCCCTTTTTTGAAGATTTTGTCAGGGGTACGAATAAGCCACTATTTTTTGTCTGTCAGTGACCTTTTAGTGGCGGTTAGGATAGCCAAAAGGCAATAAAAAAGCCCCACAAAATATTGATTTTGTAGGACTTGTCTTTTTGTTGTCGCCTTTTGGCTTTTCTTTTGGTGATCCGCTTGGGGCTCGAACCCAGAGCCCCAATCTGCCTTGGAGTAATTGAATGGAATGTAATATGTTTATTATCAGATGTTTGAACCTGTATAGTTTGACATTGCTTACAAAAATAGGTTCAGTTCCTACATAATTTGCTGGTGAACCTTGTAGAACATTAGTATTCAACCAGATACATTGGACTACTAAGTGCGGGCTTTTCAAATAACTACCTCTTTCGATTTGCATCAGGGAAAAATTTGACATTACGGAGGTAGTGTTTTTGGGTTCGCCGGAACGGACAGGAAAAGCCGATTATTTCCGTTCCTTTGGGGAAGTCCTACATTCCGCAGTTTTGGCATGTCCGTTCACATAAATACGGGCTTCTTCACGGAATCTTTCACGTTCTGGTGTTCCGGGTTTGCCGAACTGGACATCCATGAAATCGTCAATGTTTGTTAGACCGTTTTCTTTTAAAATCTCTTTTTCTGTCTTCATGTTCCAAAGATAGTTCTCTTGATTGAAAAGGACAAGTTTTATGGTGCAAAATTGTGAAGAATGGTGTGATAAGATTTTTGAATTGCACAATAATATGACCTGATGTTTGTTTCACATGGCCGTTATAGACTCAGCTTACGGCATAGTGTCACCGTATCTCCGATGGATGCTGGCTTTATGTTAGCATAGTTGTGAGCGACCTTCAATATTGTAGAAACAATATAAGCGGTAATATTATTTTGTAAAGTTGTGCATCTTAGTGTTTTTTTATATATTTGTTTCGATCAACTCTATGTTTGAGACATATAATATATTTAAAAGATGCAAGTTAATATAAAACAAGCAATAAGGCTTTTCTTTTCAAATCCCTCTTTGAATATAAAAATATTTTAGATCACTTAGAGCCTGTTTACAATAAAAGTTTGATATTGAAAGAGTGTTTCTTCTTTCCGCGAAAATGATTATTTTTAAGTTACCACACTTGAAATAATTATGTATTCGACGGATTTAGAAGAAACACAGTGGCAAGTTATCAAGAAAATCTTGAACCTGCAAGAAAGAAAGCGAAAATATGATTTGCGTGAGATATGGAATGCCATTTTCTATCTCGTGAAAACGGGTTGCCAATGGCGTATGCTCCCCTCCCATTCTGCCCCTTGGGAACTGGTTTATTACTATTACCGCAAATGGTCTTCTTTGGGTGAATTTGACTTGTTGCAGAACCACTTACGTGAGAAAGTCCGTGTCAAGAAAGGTCAAAAAGCCGAAGCGGGCGTGGGTATTATGGACAGTCAAAGTGTCCGCTGGGGTGACAACCGTTCTCTTAATGACATTGACGGCAATAAGAAGGTGAAGGGCATTAAGCGTCATGTCGTCGTGGATAAGAACGGTTTCCTGATAGCTGTCATGGTAACAATAGCTTGCGTACATGACGGAAAGGCCGCTTACCTGTTGGCCAGATGTTTGAAGGAGCTTTGTTGCAATATCAAAGTTATCTTGGCGGATGCTGGATATAGGGGCGAAGTGGCTGCTAAAATCAAAAAGGCTTTCGGATATGCGCTTGAAGTCATAGTAAGCGGAGACAAGTCAAACGGCTTTAAACCAATAGGCAAAAGATGGATTGTGGAAAGGACTTTTTCATGGTTTGATAATTATAGGAGGCTCTGCCGAAACTACGAATTTACGTTCGATTCGGCAGAGGAGATGGTGAAACTTGCGGCGATAAGAATGTTGCTGAACAAAATTTAAACAGGCTCTTACTTAACCCAAAATAACGGATGGATAACAGTTGATCCGTTTGCCAATTATCATATCCATATGAAAGCTGTGGACCGCGGTTATCTGACGGAAGAAGAATTACTGACCTATTGGTTATGTGAAACCAATAAGGCAGTACTTAGTGGTTTCAGTTCATTATTTATTCGTTTTAGATAAAAGATCATGTAGTTTCCAAGCATCACTTTTTATGTTCAAGCGAACATAGCAAGTTGTGTTTGGGGCTACCGAAAATATTTTCGGTGCTCAAAACTACTTGCTAAAATATTTCCCTCCAAAGTCATAAATAAAAGTAGTTTATATTGAATGATTGAAATCAAATAAATTCATTACATTTGCATATAATTCAATTTAATGATTGATATGGAGGATATAAATAGACTCAAAATAGTTTTAGTCGAAAGGAAGAAAACAGGAAAGTGGCTGGCGGAGCAATTAGGGAAGAATCCGTCAACTGTTTCCAAATGGTGTTCTAATGTTTCTCAGCCAGATTTGGCAACACTTATTAAGATTGCTAATCTGTTAGAAGTTGATGTCCAAGAACTGATTATTACTACAAAACTATAAATTGTATTTCAAATATTCGAAATAAAGCAAAAACATTATGGACACAAGGTAAGGCTATCTTAGAGAAGGCAAAACGAGAAGTAGAACGAATGATAATAGGAGAATAATATTAAAAAATCATAGTATATGAACGGACAATATGCAATTAAGGGGTATATCTATCAGTCACTGGTCGCATTGTTGGATTCCTTTGAATATGATTGGGTGAGTATTTGTGTGGAACCTAATGATGAATCTGAAAAGGTTGATATTCGCTGGAATTATTCGGATGGGAGAATCATGGTCGTTCAAGTAAAATCATCGAAAAACCCATTCCATCTTTCTGCAATTAAAAAATGGAGTGAAGAATTAAAGAATTCAACGCCTAATGCTAATGAGTATAAATTAGTATTGATTGGGAATATTGCAGAAAATGTTGGTAGTAAAATTGACAATATCGTTATTGAAAATAAGAATATGTCGATAGATGATTTTCAATCTATCATAATGCAAAAAATCAATAGTTTTTATGAGGATAATGGTAAAACTATTATATCAGCAAAATTATGTAAGCTATTCGCTAAAGCGTTAAACCACATAATTCTTGAAAACTCAGTCTCAGGGAAAATCGTTCAGAAAGATGAATTTAAAAAATATTTATTAGACAGTTTCTGTGCCATAGAGGATCAGTTAAAGAAATCTCCATTTTCCTTGATATTACCAGATAACCCGAAACAAAATGAGGATATTCAATCCACTATTATGATTAATATACTCAAACTTTTTGGGTGGAGAAATATGACCAAAGATGAGAATCAATCATTATATAATGAAAAATTAGGCAAGGATGTTTCATATTCTTTAGATTATTGGGCAGACTATGAATCTCCACTAAAAAATAATAGTAAAGATCTATTGTATATAAATTCTAACTTGAATATTGACTATTCTCAAGATATACACACAGAGATAAAAGAAGGCTTGTTTTGCTTTGATATTGTAAGAGATAAACTTGTCAAACAAAAAAGGGTTGCAGTTGATGGCTCTTACGAGTATTATGTTAATTTTATTTTGTCATTAGCTGATAACGATCAAGGACAGACTATTGTCAATGGTTCTAGTTTGTTTAAGGGAAATCTATTAAATAAAAATGTAACTTACTATCTTATAGATAATGCAAAACTGAATTTTTTAATAAGTTCAATTATTACAGCAAAAAATTACAGACCATCGATGCCTGTTAAATTTCTATATCCTATTACAGAAGATAATTCTGATACACAGAAAATTGGTAAACGC
>ENA-UOJG01000594-UOJG01000594.1-human-gut-metagenome-genome-assembly--contig:-C47-NODE-594-length-48920-cov-26.067390_pt1 | contig 48920 bp, 46 predicted proteins | sample MGYA00242340_ERZ723887 | MGnify/ENA metagenome assembly ERZ723887 | reverse complement strand
ATCTTCTCTCTCGACATGGGCGCGCTCATAGCGGGCGCGAAGTACCGCGGCGAGTTCGAGGAGAGGCTCAAGGCCGTGCTGGAAGAGATACGCCGCTCCGAGGGCGGGATAATCCTGTTCATAGACGAGCTGCACACCATCGTGGGCGCGGGCAAGACCGAGGGCAGCATGGACGCAGGCAACCTCTTGAAGCCCATGCTGGCGCGCGGCGAGCTGCACTGCATCGGCGCGACGACGCTCGACGAATACCGTAAATACATCGAGAAGGACGCGGCGCTCGAGCGCAGGTTCCAGCCCGTCATGGTCTCGGAGCCGACGGTCGAGGACACGATAAGCATACTGAGGGGCCTCAAGGAGAGATATGAGATCTTCCACGGCGTGCGCATACACGATAACGCCTTGGTCGCGGCGGCGACGCTCTCGAACAGGTATATAACCGACCGTTTCCTGCCCGATAAGGCCATAGACCTCGTGGACGAGGCCTGCGCCATGATAAGGACGGAGATAGACTCCATGCCCTCCGAGCTGGACGACCTGAGAAGGAAAATAATGCAGCTCGAGATCGAGGAGATGGCGCTCAAGAAGGAGGACGACAAGCTCTCGAAGGACCGCCTGGCGAAGCTCTCGGCAGAGCTGGCGGAGCAGAAGGACAAGTTTAACGCCATGAAGTCCCGCTGGGAGGCCGAGCGCGGCAGCGTGGACGAGGTGAAGAAGATTAAGGCCGATATCGAGCGCATCCACGGCGAGATAGAGTCCGCACAGATGGCGCTCGAGTACGAGAAGGCCGCAAGGCTCAAGTACTCTGACCTGCCGGCGCTGGAAAAGCAGCTGGCCGAGGCCGAGCAGAGGGCCGAGAAGCGCTCCAGTGAGAACACCCTCATACACGACACGGTCACCGAGGAGGAGATCGCGAACATCGTAGCCAAGTGGACGGGCATTCCCGTCTCGAAGCTGGTCGAGGGCGAGCGCGAGAAACTGCTGCACCTCGACGAGGTAATACACAAGCGCGTCGTTGGCCAGGATGAGGCCGTGAGGCTCGTTACCGAGGCCATACAGCGCTCGAGAGCCGGCATCTCCGACCCGAACAGGCCGATAGGCAGCTTCCTCTTCCTCGGCCCCACGGGCGTGGGCAAGACGGAGCTGGCAAAGAGCCTGGCCGAGTGCCTCTTTGACGACGAGAGGAACATGGTGCGCATAGACATGACCGAGTACATGGAGAAGTTCTCCGTCTCGCGTCTCATCGGCGCGCCTCCCGGATACGTCGGCTACGACGAGGGCGGCCAGCTCACGGAGGCCGTGCGCCGCAGGCCGTATTCGGTCGTGCTCTTCGACGAGGTCGAAAAGGCGCACCCGGACGTGTTCAACATCCTGCTGCAGATCCTGGACGACGGCCGCATCACGGATAGTCAGGGACGCACGGTGGACTTCAAGAACACCATCATCATCCTGACGAGCAACCTGGGCAGCCAGTACCTGCTCGAGGGCATCATGCCCGACGGCAGCATCTCGGAGGAGGCCCAGTCGGCGGTCATGCACGAGCTGAAGGGCGCCTTCAGGCCGGAGTTTTTGAACCGGCTGGACGAGGTCATCATGTTCCGGCCTCTGACCCGCGAGAACCTCGGCGGCATCATCGACATCATGGTCGAGGGCCTGAGGAAGCGCCTTGCGGACAAGGGCCTGTCGCTCGAGCTGACGGACGCGGCAAAGGACCTCATCATAGCCCGCGGCTACGACCCACTCTACGGCGCGCGCCCGCTGCGGCGCTGCCTGCAGTCCGGCGCCGAGACGCTCATTGCCAAGAAGCTGCTCTCCGGCGACCTCAACGCAAACTCCACCCTGGTGCTCGACGCCAGGGACGGCGAGCTCTGCTGCGATGTAAAATGAGTTCAAACAAGGCAAGCCCCGGGTCTGTAAACAGGCCCGGGGCTTATTCAGCCTCAAACATACAGCATTTTCCCCGCGTTCTGCCCGAAACATAAGGCAGTCATCTTCCGCGGGAACCTGTACTGCTTGTGGACGTTATCAACTCAGTCAAATACAGACTCCGTTTTTACGTTCAGGACCTCACCGGTCACAGAGTCAATGGCATATTCGTATTCCGTGGTATCCCGGACGAAGCTGACCTCGTAGTATCTCAGCCCGTCGTCGTGCTCATAGTCGCTCTTGAGAGCGCTGACTTCGTTCCTTGAAAAACCCGCGTGCGCCAGAGCCGCGTCCTCTGCAGCCTTTCCGCCGATACGGTCCGTATTATAAAACACAAAATACCAAACCGCAGCTCCTGCCACCAGCAGGACCACCAGAATAATAACTATCGTAAGAGTAAGTTTCTTTTTCATTTCAAACCTCCTGAATGTTCCTTCGCCATGATTTTAGCCGGGGTACATTAGAGGCTCCTTAAACCCAAAAAAATTTTGCCGGGACGCCTCGGCGTCCCGGCTCCATTTATGCCGACTGTGCGTCTTCCTCGCGCTCTCGGAAGAGCAGGGTGACGCACCAGAGCGCAGCCAGACCAACAAGCGTGTATACCACGCGACTGACCGTGGCCGTCTGCCCGCCGAAAAGCCAGGCGACTATGTCGAAGCGGAACAGGCCGATGCTGCCCCAGTTCAGACCGCCTATTATTGCAAGTACCAGCGCAATGCGATCCATTATCATGCCTCGCAGCCTCCTTTCGGGCTAATTTCGTGCATAGCTTGCCCGCGGCGCGCAAAAAATATTCACACGACAAAACTAGTGCTGTTTCGACCTTTCTCGCTCTTGCATTGCCGGCAAAAATGAGCTATCCTTGCATCACAGCTTATCCAATTGCCGCTCCGCCGCTGCGGGGCGGTATGCGGGGACCCGGCTCATATCTTTATCCCACAACCCTGTTTTGGCGGACTGGTCAATGACCGGCCCGCCGCTTTTTTTCGCTGCGGCTTTTCCGCGCGCAACATTTTTCGCGGGATTTTTGCCAAAGGTCGGGAGTATGATATGGACAAGGACGGGCATTGAGGAGGAATGACGATGCAAACGCTTTTGGCCAGGCCCAGGCTCGGGCGCGGCGGGATCAGCCAGATACCCGTCGGCGAAATAGACCCGAACCCCAATCAGCCCCGGCGCGTGTTCGACGGCGAGGCGCTTCAAAGCCTTGCAGCCAGCATTGCGGAATACGGCCTTATCCAGCCCATCACCGTGCGGCTGCACTACGGGCGCTACGAGCTCGTGACCGGAGAACGGCGGCTGCGCGCCGCCAAGCTCGCGGGACTTTCGCGCATCCCCTGCATCGTCCTGGACGTAGACATGGAGGAGTCCGGTCTGCTGGCCATGGTCGAAAACCTCCAGCGTGAGGACCTCGACTTCGTTGAGGCCGCGCGCGGCATCGCCAACCTCATAAAGCTCTTCGACCTCAGCCAGGAGGAGGCCGCGCGCAGGCTCGGTCTCAGCCAGAGCGCCGTCGCCAACAAACTGCGTCTTTTGAAGCTCCCGCCCGACATACTGGCCGCCCTGCGCGACAAGGGCCTGACGGAGCGGCACGGCAGGGCGCTGCTCCGTCTCGAAACGCCCGAGGCTCAGCGCGCAGCGCTCACACAGATCCTGGAACAGGGCTTCAACGTCGCCCAGACCGACGCTTACATAGATTCCCTCCTTGCTCCCACCGCAGATGCCCGACCGAAACCCCGCCGCGCCTTCGTCCTCAAGGACGTGCGCATCTTCCTCAACAGCCTCAGCAAAAGCCTGGACATCATGAAACAGGGCGGCATCGCCGCCGGCATGAAAAAACAGGAGACGGACACGGAACTGATCGTCACGATTTCCATCCCCAAAGGCAAATAAATTCCCCCCGAAAAGGCCCCGCACACAAGGTGCGGGGCCTTTTCTATGTTATTTCTCTTCCGCAGGCTCCGGCTCTTCCTCCTCGGGCTCGGGCGGAGCCCAGAAGCGGCCGTACATCGTTGCGTATTTCCTTATCTTAGCTGCAAGCTCGGGCGTCGCCTCGCCAGGCTTCATGCGCCAGCGCCAGTTGCCCTGCGCCGTTCCGGGGACGTTCATCCTCGCCTCGGCTCCGAGGCCGAGATAATCCTGCATCTGCGCCACAAAGAGCCGCGCCACAGAGGACATGCCGCCGCGGATGACGCCCCAGTTCACGCCCTCTTCCTCGTTCAGGCCGAGATAGAGGCCCGCGTATTCCACGTCGTCCCGCTTGCCGCCCTTATACCACTGCATGAGCGTCTCATTGTCGTGCGTGCCGACGTAGCAGACGCAGTTCGGCGTATAGGTGTGCGGCAGGTAGTTGCTCGGCTCCCTTGAATCGAAGGCGAACTCCAGCACCTTCATCCCCGGGAAACCCGAGTCGCGCAGAAGCTTCTCGACCTCAGGCGTCAAAAAGCCCAGGTCCTCTGCGATAAACTTCGTGTCATGGAACCAGTCACGCAGCACGCCCACGAGGCCCATGCCTGGACCGGGCATCCACTTGCCGTTTTTCGCCGTCTCCTCGCCGTATGGTACGCTCCAGTAGCTCTCGAAGCCGCGGAAGTGGTCTATCCTGATGACGTCGTAGAGCTTCTTCGCGCCCTCGATGCGCCTTATCCACCAGCCGTAGCCGTCGGACTTCATGTGCGCCCAGTCGTAGATGGGGTTGCCCCAGAGCTGCCCGTCCTCGCAGAAGTAGTCGGGCGGCACGCCGGAAACGCAGGTGGGTATGTTTTTCTCGTCCAGCAGAAAGCTCTTCGGGTCTGCCCAGACGTCCGAGGAGTCGAGCGCGACGTAGATGGGCAGGTCGCCTATTATCTCTATCCCCAACGAGTGGACGTACTCGCGCAGCTTATCCCACTGCTTATAGAACATGTACTGTATCCAGGTGAAGAGCCGCACGTCCGCGTCAAGCAGCGTCCTGTAGTGCTCCAGGCTCGCCGGCTTGCGGAGCCGGATGTCCTCGTCCGGCCAGAGCGTCCAGGACACCATGCCGAAGTGCCGCTTGAGCGCCATGAAGAGCGCGTAGTCGGGCAGCCAGCCGGCGTTCTGTTCGCGGAATCGGGTTATCTCGCCCGCGTCTCTGTCCCAGCCGCGCGCGCAGGCCAGGCGCAGTATGTCAAAGCGGTTATAATATATCTTGCCGTAATCGACGTTCATGGGGTCGTCGCCCCAGTCCACGGCCTCTATCTCCGCCTTGGTCAGCAGTCCGTCCCCGACGAGCATATCGAGGTCTATGAAATACGGGTTGCCCGCATAGGTCGAGAACGAGGCGTAGGGCGAGTCGCCGTAGCTCGTCGGCCCCAGCGGCAGCAGCTGCCAGGCCTTCTGGCCCGCCGCTGCGAGAAAATCTGCGAATTTATAGGCCTCCTTACCGAAGGTACCTATGCCGTACTTTGACGGCAGCGAGGATATCGGCATCAAAATGCCGCTTTTCCGTTCCATTTCGGCTCACCCCTTGACGGCGCCTGCCGCGACGCCCTTGATAATGTATTTCTGGCAGGAGATGTAGAAAATGATTATCGGCAGGATGCTCAGCAGTATGAGCGCCATGGTAGCGCCCATGTCCACGGAGCCGTAGCTGCCCTTGAGGTACTGGATGTGGATGGGAATGGTCCTGTAGTCCTTGCTGAGCACGAGGTAGGGCAGCAGGTAGTCGTTCCAGACCCACATAGTCTCCAGCACGCCGACAGAGATCATCGTCGGCTTGAGCATCGGGAACACGACGAGGAAGAAGGTCCGCAGCGGCCCGCAGCCGTCTATGGCGGCGGCTTCCTCTATCTCGATCGGCATGGACTTCACAAAGCCCACGAACATGAACACCGCAAGCCCCGCGCCGAAGCCCAGATAGATCACCGGTATCGTCCAGGGCGTGTTGAGCTTGAGCGTGTCGGCGGTCTTGGCCAGCGTAAACATGACCATCTGGAAGGGTACGACCATCGAAAACACGCAGACGTAGTACATGAGCTTGCAGAAGCGGCTGTTCACCCTCGAGATGTACCAGGCCGCCATCGACGTGCACAGGATGATGAGCGCCGTCGAGAGTATGGTTATAGTGAAGCTGTACTCGACGCACTTCCAGAAATTGTAGTTGCCGAAGGTGACGCCCTTGATGTAGTTGTCGAAGCCCATGAAGGTCTCGGCATTCGGCAGCGCGAAGGTCTGCGTATTTATGCCGGTGTTGCTCTTGAAGGAGTTTATGAGCACTATGACGATGGGCATGACGTAGAGTATGGCTATGACCGCGAACAGGACCGTGAGGAGGTTCTTATTCCTCCGGCTTTTGCTGAGGCTGCCCTTCATCACTGCTGCACCTCCTTCTTTCTGGTATAGCGGAGCTGGATGAGCCCGATGGCCGCGACGAGAATGAAGAAGAGCACGGCCTTTGCCTGGCCCACGCCCCTCGAGTTGGCGTTCTGGTAGAAGCTGTTGTAGATGTTCAGCGCCAGCATCTCCGTCGAGTGAATAAAGGATCCGTCCGCCTGGAAGATATAGGGCTGGCCGTTATTCAGCGCCAGGTTCTGGTCAAAGAGCTTGAAGGAGTTCGTCAGCGTCAGGAAGGTGCAGATCGTGATGGACGGCATGACGCAGGGGATGGTGATCTTGGTCAGAGTCTTCCAGCCGCTCGCTCCGTCAATCCTCGCGGCCTCGAGCAGGTCGTCGGACACGCTCTGCAAGCCGGCGATGTAGATTATCATCATATAGCCTATCTGCTGCCATGCCATGAGTATGAGCAGGCCGATAAAGCCGTATTTTGTCGAAAGCAATATGGACGTCCCGTACCGGATGAGTATGCCGTCGAAGATCATGGACCAGATGTAGCCCAGGACGATGCCGCCTATGAGGTTCGGCATGAAGAACACGGTACGGAACAGATTCGAGCCCTTTATGCCCCGGGTCAGCGCGTAGGCCACCGCAAAGGCCAGGACGTTTATCACAACAAGCGACACGACGGCAAAGAGCGCCGTGTACCAGAAGGAGTACATGAAGGAGCTGTCCGTCAGCGCCTTGATATAGTTGCCGAGACCGATGAACTCGGCGTCAGAAGTCGTCCTGAAGGTGCAGAACGACAGATAAAAGCCCTTTGCAAACGGGTAGACGAAGCCTATCAGAAAGGCCGCCAGCGTGGGCAGGAGGAAAACCGGGAACCACTTGCGTATGCTGCCGCTGAGCATGTTGCCGTTTACCGCAAGGCTGTGCCTTTTCCTCTTTTTAGTTTCCATTGTCCATCCCCTCTTTTGGAAAGGGGCGAGCGGCGGCTGCCGCTCGCCCCTGGTATGAGCTTGCTTTCCCTTTCAGGGGAGAGGCTTACTGATTTGCGTACTGAGTGGCCCAGCCCTGGACGAAGGCGGTGACGACGTCGTCCCAGGAGCCGCCGCCGACGGTGTACTGGGTGAGAGCCGCAACGACGGCCGCACGCCAGGTGTCAACGTTCGGGGTGTAGTTGAAGGCCCAGGTCACGGTGTACTTGCCATCGGCTATGTACTCGTTGGCGTTGTTGAAGAACACGTTGGAGCTCTCCTTGGCGTTCTTGAAGGGGATGGGGCCGAACTGCTCGGCCATCATCGTGGTGCCCTCCTCGGAGGTCACGACCCAGTACATGAAGTCAAGAGTGGCCTGGATGTCTTCCTCGGAAGCCTTGGCATTGACCGCCCAGCAGTTCTCAGTGCCGCAGCAGAGGCCGGCGTCCTCCTCGCCCTCAACGCCGCAGTAGATGGGGATCATGGCGAGGTTGGCGGGGTCCATGCCGAAGTCATTGACGAGAGAATCGTACTCCCAGGAGCCGTTCTGATAGAACACGGCCTTGCCCTCGCCGAACTCGGCCTTGGACTGGTCGCTGGTGGCGGTGGTGAGCTGAGCCGGGGCGGTGTCGCTGTTGGCAACGTAGAGGTCCCAGATCATCTTGAAGTTGTCGAGGTAGGCGCCGGTGATGGTGGCGGGCTGGCTGGTCACGCCGTCGTCACGGAACTCGTAGAAAAGCGGCATGTTGGCCAGGTGGCCGGAGAAGCGCCAGCTGGAGGAGCTGTCAAGGCCGGAGGAGGAGAAGGCCGCGAAGGCCAGCTCGCCGGTGGCGTGACGCGCAGTGATGTCCTCGGCAATGGACTTGAGGCTCTCGAAATTCGTGATGTCGGAGAGCTCGTAGCCGGCCTCGGCCAGAAGCGCGGTGTTCACGATGATGCCGAAGGCCTCGTAGCAGTAGCCGATGCAGTAGACTTCGCCGTTCTCACCGAAGAGGTTGAAGTCGTCGGTGGTCATCTCCTTGTAGACGGCGGTGTCGGTCAGGTCGTAGCAGTAGTCGCCCCAGGTGTCCAGGCCGGCCTGGTTGCCGCACTGGAACAGGGTGGGCATGTCGCTCTTGTCCATCTCGGCGGTCAGCGTGGAGCTGTACTCGCCGGAAGCCGCGGTGACGACCTTGACGGTCACGCCGGTCTGCTCGGTATAGAGAGCGGCGAGCTCCTGCCAGGCGGCGTCAGCCTCGGGCTTGAAGTTCAGGTAATAGACGCTGCCGGTCGCGGTGCTGTCGCCGCCCTCGGGAGCGTCGCTGGTCTGGGTGTCGTCCCCGCCGCTCGGAGCGTCGCTCGGGTCAGTCGCGGGCTCGCCGCAGGCCGCCAGCGCGAATACCATCACGAGAGCGAGAAGCAGTGCAAGAAACTTCTTCATTCTTTTGACATCTCCTAATTTTTATTTATTTCCTCGGCGCTTCGCCGGAAAATACTGATCAAACGGCTCTTACCGAAGCCCCGGGCCTAAGTTCGGTCTCAAGCATGACCTGCCTGTTGCCGCCGCGGCCCTCTATCATATCCAATAGTATGCGGACGCTCTCCGCGCCCATGCGCTCCCTCGGCTGCACCAGCGTCGTGAGCGTCGGCCGGGTGTACTCGGAAAACTCCAGCCCGTCTATGCCTATCACCGAGCAGTCCCCCGGCACGCTCCGGCCCCGGTCCTCGAGAGCCTTGATGGCCGCTATCGCCATCATGTCCGATATGCAGAATATCGCCGTGAACTCCGCCCCGGAGTCCAGCAGACGCATCGTCGCTTCATATGCGTCCCTCATGCCGAAGCTGCCCGCACAGGCCACCAGCGCCGGGTCCGGCTCCAGGCCGAATTCCCGCAGCGCCTTGGCATAGCCGCGATAGCGCAGCTCGCTTATCGAGCGGTCGTCCGTCTCGGAGACCAGCGCCGCTATCCTGCGATGCCCCAGCCTGTGCAGTTCCCGAACCGCCCTCGCCGCCGTCTCCGCGTCCTCCACGGATACCGAGGAATACACGCTCCTCGAAAGCGTTCCGAAGCTGTTCGTGAACGAACAGCACACGAAGGGGACCGTAATGGTGCCAAGGTCCTCCGCCGAATAGTCCGAGCGCCCGCCGAGCAGGATGAGCCCGCGCAGCTTCTTCTCGCGCTCCATGCTCGCCCCTCTGGCGACCTCGTCCTCCGAGATATCTATCTGCTGCATGACCATCGTGCAGCCCGCCGCGTCTATTTCGCGCTCCACGGCCTTTATGATGTCTGAATAAAAGGGGTTCGACACTCCCTTTACTACCAGGCCCACCGCGTCCGAGCTCAGCTTGACCAGGTCCCGTGCGCTGTTATTCGGCACATAATTGCTGCTGCGCACCGCCTCGAGCACCGCCGCCCTCACCGCCGGGCTCACGTCCGGCCTGTCGTTCAGCACCCGCGAGACCGTGCTCACCGAGACGCCGCACTGCCTTGCTATGTCCTTGATAGTCATTTTCCACACTCTCCCCGGGCTGCTTTCGAAAACGTTCCCGGTAACGTTACCAACTCTTTGAGACAACTTTAACACATTTGTGCTAATTGTCAACATCAACCATGCCTCATTCGCATTTTTTGGCGACTTATACAGATTTTACCCCTGCGCTTTTGAGCATTTCGCGTAGAGGCGGAAAAATCTCGCCAGGCCCTTGACAAAGCAAGTTAGTTGTATTAAACTCTATGGCGTTAGGCGATGCTAACTCATGCTAGGCGCGCCTACAATCCAGCAACGGGAGTGAACGCTATGCTGCCGCTTTCCATGGCCGACAGGGGCGAGCCGCACACGATCTTCAAAATAGGCGGTAAAGACGAGGTGAGGCGTCACCTGGCCGAGCTCGGCCTTGTCGTGGGCGAGCAGGTACAGGTCGTCAACCAGCTCGGAGGCAATATCATCCTCCAGGTCAAAGACAGCCGCATCGCGCTCGACTCCGGGCTCGCGCAGCGAATAATGATCGTTTAACTAAGGGGGGTCAAAAGTGAAAACACTTAAGGACGCAAAGGTGGGCGAAACGCTGAAGGTCGTCAGACTCAACGGCGCCGGCCCCTTGAAGCGCCGCATCATGGACATGGGTATCACCAAGGGCGTTGATATCTACATCCGCAAGGTCGCGCCTCTTGGAGACCCTATCGAAACCACCGTGCGCGGCTACGAGCTCTCCATCCGCCGCGCCGATGCGGAGATCATAGAGGTCGAATAAACATCGCAAAACCGGCCGTGAGGCCGGTCGTTTCAGGCAGCCGAGTTAGTTGAGACTATCTGCAATGAGAGAGGAGATAAACGATGAGTGTGAAAATTGCGCTTGCCGGAAATCCCAACTCCGGCAAGACGACGATGTTCAACGACCTTACCGGCTCGAACCAGCGGGTCGGCAACTGGCCGGGAGTTACAGTGGAGAAAAAGGAGGGCAGGCTCAAGGGCCGCTCCGACGTGGTGATACAGGACCTGCCCGGCATATATTCGCTCTCGCCCTACACGCTCGAGGAGGTCGTGGCGAGGAGCTATCTGGTAGGGGAAAAGCCCGACGCCATCATCAACATCGTGGACGGCACTAACATAGAGCGCAACCTCTACCTCACGACGCAGCTCATAGAGCTGGGCATCCCCACGGTCGTGGCGGTGAACATGATAGACGTGGTGCGGAAAAACGGCGACGTCATTGACCTCAAAAAGCTGGGCGCGGCGCTGGGCTGCGAGGTCGTGGCGACCTCTGCGCTCAAAGGCGAAGGTTCGAAGGAAGCGGCGTCGATGGCGGCGTCGCTGGCTGAGGAGAAGCGCGCCGTCTCGGCCCCCTCGGTCTTCGAGGGCAGCGTGGAGCACGCCATTGCGCACATCGAGGAGAGCATCGAGGGCATGGTGGAGCCGCGCTTCCTGCGCTGGTATGCCATCAAGCTCTTTGAGCGCGACGGCAAGGTCATGGAGGAGCTGCGCCTGGACCGCGCTCTTGCGGAGCACATTGAGGAGCACATCGCCGACTGCGAAAAGGAGCTCGACGACGACGCGGAGAGCATCATCACGAACCAGCGCTACGCCTACATAGCGAAGGTCGTCTCCCAGGCGGTGAAGAAAAAGCACACGGGGCACAAGATGAACGTCTCCGACAGGATAGACCGCATCGTGACAAACCGTATCCTGGCCCTGCCCATCTTCGTCGCGGTGATGGCGGCGGTGTACTACATCTCCATCGGCAGCGTGGGCGACTGGACGGTCGGATTCATGAACGACACGCTCTTCGGCGAGTGGATAACGGGCGGCCTCACGACGCTCTTTGAGGGCTGGAACGTCGCGCCCTGGCTCTCGGGCCTTGTCATCGAGGGCATAGTCGGCGGCGTGGGCGCGGTGCTCGGCTTCGTGCCGCAGATGCTCATACTGTTCCTGCTGCTGTCGATACTTGAGGACATAGGCTACATGGCCCGCGTGGCCTTCATCATGGACCGCATTTTCCGCAAGTTCGGGCTCTCGGGCAAGAGCTTCATACCGATGCTCATTGGCTCCGGATGCGGCGTGCCGGGCGTCATGGCGAGCCGCACGATAGAAAACGAGCGCGACCGGCGCATGACGGTCATGACGACCTGCTTCATCCCCTGCGGCGCGAAGCTGCCGATAATCGGCATGATCTCGGGCGCGTTTTTCGACAACGCCTGGTGGGTGGCGACGAGCGCCTACTTTGTCGGTGTGGCGGCGATCGTCGTCTCGGGCATCATCCTCAAAAAGATAAAGGCCTTTGCGGGTGACGCGGCGCCCTTCGTCATGGAGCTGCCGCCCTACCACGCGCCCGCGCCCTCGAACATCTTCCGCTCGACCTGGGAGCGCGGCTGGAGCTTCATAAAGCGCGCGGGCACGCTCATACTCCTGAGCGCCGTGGTCATCTGGTTCCTGCAGGCCTTCGGCGTCACCTCTGCGGGCTTCGGCATGGTCGAGGACAACAACGACTCCCTGCTCGCGGCCATCGGCGGGGCTGTGGCCTTCATCTTCGCCCCTCTGGGCTTCGGCATCTGGCAGGCGACGGTGGGCGTTGTGGGCGGCCTTGTGGCGAAGGAGAACCTTGTCACCATCATGGCGGTCTGCTACGGCTTTGCCGAGGTCGGCGAGACGGGCGAGGAGATCTGGGGCATACTTGGCACCAGCTTTTCCCCGATAGCGGGCTACAGCTTTATGGTGTTCAACCTCCTGTGCGCTCCCTGCTTCGCGGCCATGGGCGCGATAAAGCGCGAGATGAACAGCCCCAAGTGGACGGTAGGAGCCATAGGCTACATGTGCGGCTTCGCCTACCTCGTGAGCCTCATGATCTACCAGTTCGGCGGGCTCATAACGGGCGAGCTCAGCTTCGGACTCGGCACCGTTGCGGCGATAGTTGTTCTGGCCGGCCTGCTGTATATGCTCTTCCGCAAGAACCGCTACTCCGAATATGGCGGAGAGCTGAGCGTGAATGCGGCAAAAAAGGACGTGAAGGTAAATGTTTGATTGGCTGGCTGCAAACATCGGCAGCGTCATCGTCGGGCTGGCCGTGCTGTGCATAGTAGCGGCGGTGCTGTTCAAGATAGTCAGAGACAAAAAGCGCGGCAAGGGCTCCTGCAGCTGCGGCGACGCCTGCGGTTCCTGCGCCTGCTCGGGGACCTGCCACGGCTCCCACACAGGGAAATGACCTCCCATCCACTCCTTCCTCCATACAAAGAGGGCGGGAAGCTAATTGCTTCCCGCCCTCAGCTTTTTAAACTAGGCTCAGTCCAAGGCGCCGCGGTTGACAGTGCGGCGACGGACGTGTTAGAATTATTAATTGGAATTTAATCTCTGAATTTTGGAGGTGTCGCATACTTTGGGTTTGTTTACTGACGCCCTTCATTTTGCCGTAGACGCGCACGGCGACGCCAGAAGAAAAGGGGACGGCGCTCCCGCCATCCTCCATGCAACGGAGGCGGCGTCCATCGCCGCCACGCTGACAACGGACGAGCGCGTGCTCGCCGCCGCCGTCCTCCACGACACGGTCGAGGACGCCGGGGTCCTCCCGGATGAAATACGTGAACGCTTCGGGGACCGGGTGGCGGAGCTGGTCGCCGCCGAGACCGAGGACAAACTGAGAGACCGCCCCGCTTCGGAGACCTGGCGCAGGCGCAAGGAGCAGAATATGCGCTCCCTGCTGGAATCGGACGACAGAGACGTCGCCATAGTTTTCCTGAGCGACAAGCTCTCCAACATGCGTTCTTTCTACCGTCACAAGTTGGCATACGGAGATGATCTCTGGAAATTTTTTAATCAGCGCGACCCGGAACAACACCATTGGTATTACCGCACGATAGCGAATGCGCTCGCTCCGCTTGCCGACACTCCCGCCTGGCAGGAGTACGACCGGCTCATCAGGCAGGTATTTGAAGAAGAACAGGGGGTCTCATTAGAATGAACAATCCGCAGTTGACGCTGCCCCTCTCCGGCCGCGTGGACTCCGCAAACGCCGCCGCAGTCGAGGCAGAGCTCATGCAGGCGCTCGGCGCCAAACCCCACAGCTCGCTCACCCTGGACTGCGAGACCCTGGACTACATATCCAGCGCGGGCCTGCGAGTGGTGCTCAGGCTGCGTAAGCAGGAGCCAGAGCTGAGACTAACCAACGTCTCTCCCGAGGTGTATGAGATCCTCTCCATGACCGGCTTCACGGAGATGATGCCCGTCGAGCGGGCCTACCGCCGCCTCTCCATAGACGGCTGCGAGGAGATCGGCCGCGGCGCGAACGGCACGGTCTATCGTATAGACAAGGACACCGTCGTCAAGGTCTACCGTAACCCCGATTGCCTGCCGGAGGTGCAGCGGGAGCGCGAGCTGGCGCGCCGCGCCTTCGTCCTCGGAATACCCACAGCCATACCCTACGACGTCGTCCGCGTGGGCGAAAGCTACGGCTCCGTGTTCGAGCTGCTCAACTCCAAGTCCTTCTCCAAGCTCATAGGCGCCGAGCCGGAAAAGATGGACGAATACGTCGCGCTCTATGTGGACATCATGCGCAAGCTGCACTCCACAGAGATCCAGCCAGGGCTCATGCCCGAGATGAAGGAGATTGCCCTTGGCTGGGAGGACTATATCCGCGCCGGCCTGCCGGAGACGCAGGCGGAGCGGCTGCTCGCGCTCATCTCCGCCGTCCCGGACAGGAACACCCTCCTGCACGGGGACTACCACACTAACAATATCGTCGTTCAGAACGACGAGGTCCTCCTCATAGACATGGACACGCTCTGCGTGGGCCACCCCGTCTTTGAGCTGGCCTTCATGTGGCTGGCCTTCGTCGGCTTCGGTGAGCTGGACCCCGCCGTGTGCTCGAACTTCTTCAAGCTGCCCGCAGAGCTGCTCAAGCGTTTCTGGGGCAAGACATTGAGGCTCTACCTCGGCTCGGAGGACGAAAACTACGTCCGCGTCGTGGAGGACAAGGCGAAGCTCATCGGCTATACGCGGCTCATGCGCCGCACGCTCAAACGCAAGGGCATGGAAACGGACTTCGGTCGCGCCACTATAGAGCGCTGCCAGGCCAGGATAGCCGAACTGCTCGAGTGCGTGGACTCGCTCGATTTCTGAAAACAGGAGAGAAAAAAATCGCGGACCTTTGCGGTCCGCGATCTTTTTTATTCCGCTCAGCGCCGCGCAGTGAGCTTGCGCTGGATCAGTTTGACCAGCTCGACGATCGGGATTATGCTCACGGCGAAGCAGAGCGCCACGACATATTCGCTGAAGTCCACCGGGGCAAACTCGAATGCGTTTGCCAGGAAGGGCACCTCGCAGACCAGCGTCGTCGCCGCCAGACTGCCCAGGGCGGCCCAGTTGAGCGTTTTGTTCATGCCCCTTATCGAGAACAGGCTGCCGCGCTGGCTGCGCATATTGAAGCTGTGGCAGATCTCCGCCATGCTCATCGTCAAGAAGGCCATCGTCGTGCCATCGGCGCTGTTCGCTATCTCCCAAACGCCGGACTCCATGAAGTGACCCACGAAATAGCTCGCCAGAGTCAGCAGCGACACCACTATGCCCTGGTACGCTATGTCCGCGCCCATGCCTCCGGCGAAAACGCCCGCCTTCGCGTCGCGCGGCTGGCGGCGCATGATGTCCCGCTCCGCCTTCTCCATGCCCAGAGCAAGCGCCGGGAAGCAGTCCGTCACGAGGTTTATCCACAAGAGATGCACCGGCTCGAGTATCGTGAAGCCCAGAAGCGTCGCCACAAAGATGCTGATGACCTCCGACATGTTCGAGCCCAGCAGGAACTGGATGGCCTTGCGGATGTTGTCATAGATCCGGCGGCCTTCCTCCACCGCGCCCACGATTGTGGCGAAGTTGTCGTCCGCCAGCACCATGTCTGCGACGTTCTTCGTAACGTCCGTACCGGTGATGCCCATGCCCACGCCGATGTCCGCGCTCTTTATGCTCGGCGCGTCGTTGACGCCGTCGCCGGTCATCGCAGTGACGTAGCCCGCGCGCTTCCACGCGGTAACTATCCTGGTCTTGTGCTCGGGCTGCACCCGGGCGTAGACCGAAATGTCGCGGAACCTGCGCTCAAACTCCTCGTCATCCATCGCGTCGAGCTGGCTGCCGGTGACGGCCTCGGAGGCGTCCTTGAGAATGCCCAGCTCCTTCGCTATGGCAACGGCGGTGTCTATATGGTCGCCGGTTATCATGATGGGCCTGATGCCCGCGCTGCGGCACTCCTCGATCGCCGCCTTGACCTCGGGCCGCACCGGATCTATCATGCCCGTGAGGCCGATGAAGCACAGCTCGTTCTCAAGAGCCTCGGGCGAGAAGTCCGTCGGCTCGGTCTCCCACCAGCGTGCCGCCGCCGCGAGCACGCGCAGGGCCTTATCCGCCATCTCCTTGTTCGCCGCTAGTATCTCCTGCATCTTCTCCTCGGTCATCGGACATACCTTGCCGTGGTCAAGGTAGGAGACGCATTTCTTGAGCACCTCGTCCGGCGCGCCCTTCGTGTACTGCACGACGCTGCCGCCCGAGACGTGGACGGTGCTCATCATCTTTCTCATGCTGTCGAAGGGGGCCTCGCCCGTGCGCGGCGCGCAGGCCTTGAGGTCGTCCTTGTCAAGCCCCAGGCCGTGCGCCCAGTTCACCAGCGCGCACTCTGTCGGCTCGCCCACCGCCTCGCCGTTCTCGTCCTCCTCGGCGTCCGAACACAGGCTCATCGCCGTGGCCAGCAGCTGGGTGTCCCCACCGTAGTGGTCCACGACGGTCATCTTGTTCTGCGTCAGAGTACCGGTCTTATCCGAACAGATTATCTGTGCGCAGCCCAGAGTCTCGACCGCCGTCAGTCTGCGTATGATCGCGTTGCGCTTCGACATATTCGTGACGCCTATAGACAGCACGACGGTCACGACTGCCGCAAGTCCCTCCGGTATTGCGGCGACCGCGAGCGAGACCGCCACCAGGAAGGAGTCGAGGATGACGTCGCCGGAAAAGCCCCCGGCGCGCAGCACCTGTACGCCGAAGATGACGACGCATATGCCCAGCACCAGCCAGGTGAGTATCTTCGAGAGCTGGCTGAGCTTTATCTGCAGCGGGGTCTGACCCTGCTCCGCCTTTGAAAGCGCGTCCGCGATCCGGCCCATCTCCGTGTCCATGCCTGTGGCCGTGACGACGGCCGTGCCGCGTCCGTAGACGACGGTGCTGCCCATGTACATCATGTTCTTCCTGTCGCCCAGCGGCACGTCTGGCGCGGAACCGGGGTCCAGGATATCTATGAACTTCGTCACCGGTACGCTCTCGCCCGTGAGCGCAGCTTCCTCTATCTTGAGGCTGGCGCTCTCAAGCAGCCTGCCGTCGGCCGGAACCGCGTCGCCTGCCTCGAGCAGCACAACGTCGCCCACAACGAGCTCCGCCGAAGGCACCACAGTGACCTTGCCGCCGCGCAGCACACGGCTCGTCGCCGCCGACATCGCCTGCAGCGCCTCGATCGCCTTTTCCGCCTTGTTCTCCTGGTACACGCCCAGAGCCGCGTTCACGATGACAACGAACAGTATGATAATAACGTCCGCCGCGCCCTCGCCCTGGTAGACGGAAGTCACGGCGCTTATCGCCGCGGCCACCAGCAGTATGATGATCATCGGGTCGGCCATTTGCTTGAAGAACTGGCTTATGAGCGAGGGCTTCTTCGCCGCCGCAAGCTCGTTGCGCCCGTCACGTTCGAGCCGCTTTGCCGCTTCCTCGCTGCTCAGGCCCTTTTGGCTGCTGCCTACCTCGCTAAGTACGCTTTCCGCGTCCTCGCAGTAATACTTCAACTCAACCATCCTTCCATTAGATAAACAAAAAACTCATGGATAGGTATATCCTATCCATGAGTCTTGTCTTTTAATGCAAGCCAGGCGAAACCTTGCTCCCGCCATGCTGTTGACTTGCCTCCGCCGTATGCGGAAGACTACTCCCTCACGGGTATTGAGTATACTACCATGCCTAAAGCTTCCTGTCAAGCGGCTGGCTGTAAAACCCTCTTCGCTTTTGGAAGGAAAGGTGGTAGAATAGCACAAAAAGCGCGAAGGAGTTCTCTTATGTACGAAAGGATCGTTCTGCCGAACGGAGCCAGGGTCGTCTGCGAGCATATGGACGGGGTCCGTTCCGCCTCGCTGGGCATATGGGTCGGCGCAGGCTCGAGGTACGAAAAATATTCCGAAGCGGGCAGCGCCCACTTCATCGAGCACATGCTCTTCAAGGGGACGGGCCAATACACCGCCGCCCAGCTCGCCGAGCGCATGGACGCCGTCGGCGGCCAGATGAACGCATACACCACCCGGGACAACACCTGTTTCTACGCCCGGGTCCTGGATTCGCACCTGCCCCTGGCCACGGACACGCTCTGCTCGATGTTCTTTGACTCGAAGTTTGACGAGGCGGACGTCGAGAACGAGAAGGGCATCATCCAGGAAGAGATAGATATGTATGAGGACACGCCAGAAGACGTGGCCGCGGAGCGGCTGCTCGCCGGCTGCTTCCCCGGCGCGCTGGGCAGACCCGTACTGGGCCGCGCGGCTAGCCTCCGTCAGATGACGGGCGGGAGCCTGCGCGGCTTCATGGCCCGGCACTACACGGCGCCCCGGGTGGTGGCCGCGCTCTCCGGCAGCTTTGCGGATTCGGACGTGGAGGAGCTGGTACGCCGCTTTTCGGCCATGCCAGCGTCCATGCCGGAAAGGCCCAATGCCTCCGCCTACCATCCGTGCCTGACCCTCCGGAAAAAGGCAACGGAGCAAAACCAGCTTGTCCTCGGCTTCCCGGGGCTCGAGACGGCCAGCTCCGAGCGATTCGCCCTGCAATTGCTCTCCGGCATCCTGGGCGGCAACGCCTCCTCCCGCCTCTTCCAGACCCTGCGGGAAAAATACGGCCTGTGTTATTCGGTCTATTCCTTCACCGCCGGCTTCGAGGACACCGGCCTTTTCGCAATCGCCGCCGCCACCAACCGGGAGACGGAGGAGCGCGCGCTCCGCGTCATCATGGACGAGCTGCATCGCTTCCTGGACGGCGGCGCATCCGAGGATGAGCTCTCCCGCGCCAGGGAGCAGGTCAAGGCCACAATCCTCATGGGGCTCGAATCCACCAGCGCGAGAATGAACCGGCTTGGTTTCGGCGAGCTTTTCCTGGGCGGAGCGCTCGCCCCGGACGAACTCATTGAGCGCTATGACGCCGTCACCGGCGAGGAACTGCTCGCCCTCGCCCGGCGGCTGCTCGCGCCCGAGACCATGTCCTTCTCCGCCGCCGGCCGCGTCGCCGGGGAGGAAAAATACAGCTCCATCCTCGGTCTGGAGCGCAGAGCTTAGTTCTTCAGCTCCGCATAGTTCAATATGCCGCGGCAGAGGAATATCGCAAGCAGCGCCAGCAGCGCGTTCACCGCGGCCAGCGCCAACAGGCAGAGCGGGAGCGCCGTCCCAAACACGTTCAGCACTACCGCCGCGGCTATGCCGGGCGCGCAGACAAGGAGCTCAACGAGGAAGTAAAACACAAGGATCAGCACTCTCGTGTTCACTCTGCCGAACACCCGTTCGCAGACGAGATTGCCCGCCAGCAGCAGGTATGAATAGGTGAAGTGTACGAGGCAGCAGGCCGCGATCGTCTGCGGGTCCAGCTTCATTATGAGTCCCAGCGGCACGAAGATCAGTACCGCCATGAGCGCAAAGGAACCCACGCTCTCCCTGATGCACCAGAGCAGTTTCTTGAAGGGCGGCTCCGGCACGAGATAGACATAGGGCTTCATCATTTCGCGCGGCAGGCGGCGCATCGAGGACGAGAACATCTGCATATACACGGCAAAGGCCAGCACAGGGACCACGCCCTCGTCTCTCATGAAGAAGCCGAAGCCTATGGTCGCTATGACGAAGATCAGCTCTGCCCCACCCAGTATGAAGGTGCGCGAGCGGCGGTTCTCTATGCGGTGCTTGTACCAGAACGCAGACGCGCCCTCGCCTCCGCCGAGGCCCGTGCGGCCCAGCTTGAGGTTTTTCGGCCCCGTCTCCGTGACGCGCCCCTCTTTCGCCGCTGCCTGGGCGTTGAAGGCCGTCTCGGTGGACTGCAGCACGTCCTCGTAGTAGTCCTGGTCTGCCCTCGCCATGGCGAGCCAGAGCGCGAGGCAGAACACTGCCCAGAGCGCGAGACCGACGAGGCCCGTAAGCTCGCTCTCGAGCACCCCGGCCACGGCCCAGCAGAGCCAGCCCGCGACGGGGAAGTACATGGCCCAGCTGCTGCTTGCAGCCGCGCAGAGTTTGGAGAGGAACTCGCCCTCGCCAAGGCAGCTGTAGAAGATATAGCCCGCCCAGATGACGCAAACGGCGATGAACACGCCCCGCGCCGTCCGGCGCTTTTTGTCGCTGCCGGAGGTCAGGCAATAGATTGTCATGGCCGTCAGCTGGCCTGTGAAGAGAACGAAGGAATAGCCCAGCAATATGGCTATCATGCCCGGCACGCTCACGCCGTAGCTGCCGTGCAGCCAGCCGTATTGGAAGAGGATGAAGAGTCCCGTGATTATGGCCGTCCCCAGCTGCTGCAGCATGCCGAAGAACAGCACGCGCAGCGGCCGGAACGGACCGGCAAAGAGGAAGTTAACGTCCGGCATCTTGAACACGCTCATGCCCGTGGAGAAGCCGGAGTTGACTACCAGAATGAGCATCAGCGCGTAAAAGCCCAGCACGATGGCATATAGCTCGCTGGACGGCCGGAAAGTCTCCGTCTCGGCCGCCGTTTCCCTTCCGCCTATGACGACGAGCACCATGAGCGCGATGAGGATAACGGCGTATATTAGCTTCGCCGGGGAGCGGAAGATGCCTTTTATCTGATTCTTAAAGCGCGTGAAAAGCAGATAGGAAAGCGGGCTCATTCGCGCTCACCGCCTTCGGTGATCTCAAAGAACAGGTCCTCGAGGCTCTGGCTCTCGGTGTCCTCGGGCGTGTTGCGCTTCGTTGCGGCAAAGCGCCCGTTCATCATGATATGGGCCACGTCCCAGTAGTCCTCCACGCTCTCTATCATGTGCGTGGAGATGAGGACAGCCCTGCCCTCGTCCCTCAGCTCGCGGAAGATGGCCTTGAGCTCCTTTATGGCGTGGGGGTCCAGGCCGACGAGCGGCTCGTCGAAGATGAGCACGCGGGGCCTGTGGACGAGCGCGCAGCAGATGGAGAGCTTCTGCTGCATGCCCTTGGAGAGCTCACGGCCCAGCTTTTTGCGCTTGTCGTCGAGCTCGAGGCGCTCGAGGAGAGAGTCGCCGTAGCCGTCGTCCTCCGCACGGTAGGCGCGGCGGATGAATTCCAGGTGCTCCTCTACGGTTAGCAGCTCGTACACCGCGGGCAACTCGGGTATGTAGCCCAGCTCGCGCTTGGCGGGCAGGGACTTGTTCTTCTCCCCGCAGATATAGATGTCGCCGGAAAAGCGCAGCAGGCCGGCTATACATTTTATAATGGTGGATTTGCCCGCGCCGTTCGGCCCGAGCAGGACGGCCGTCTCCCCAGCGCCGACAGAGAAGCTGATGTCGGAGTTCGCAACGGTCTTGCCGTATTTTTTCGTGACGTTCTCAATACGCAGCAGCGCATCGGACATAAGTTCGTCCTCCTTAACTGTACTAAGCGGGATTATACACTAAGTCTTTCCCATACGCAACAAGTTTTGCGTATGCCTTTTGTCAAATCTGTGTTAGCTAAAGGCGGCCAACCAGTGAACACGGCACATTTTAAGGTATATTCCCTTAAAAGTCAATAAGGGATATTGCCTTAGACCATAATATCAGCGAGGTGATATTATGGTGGAGACGAGGCTCAGGGATCTGAGAGAGGACAGGGACCTGACGCAGAGGGAGCTTGCGGAGTATCTGGGCGTACACCAGACGACGTATTCGGATTACGAGCTCGGGCGCCTGAACATCCCCCTGCGCACGCTCTGCCGCATCGCGGACTTCTACGGCGTCAGCACGGACTACCTCCTGCGCCGCACCTCGGAGCCCAGGCCATATGAAAACTGAAGCCCCGGACGGTCAGGCAGACTGTCCGGGGCTTTTTGTGGTTTTGGCTCAGTCCGCGAGGCTCAGCTCGGGCCGGCCCATAGAGCCGGGACCCAGGGTGTATTTCTGGAACACCAGCACGGGAGCTCCAGCGGCATCCAGCCTCAGCTGGGCTTCGTCTATCGCGGCGGCAAGCTGCTCTTCGTCCAGTTCCCAATACGTCTCTCCGTCGTCCGGATGGGCCATCAGCTCCCGGAGCCCGGCCTCGGCCTTTTCGCGCCAATCCGCTCCGGCAAGCTCCTCCACCGTCAGCTCTTCGCCAGTGCGGAGGTCATAATTATAATAGTGGAAGGTTTCGTAGGCAGTGGCAAGAGTCTCTGTCTTGATGACGGCAAAGGACAGAACGTCGCTTGAGGCGTAGTAGACCTCATAGTCCACCTCTATGCCGATGGGCTGGTAGTCCTCCGGAGCTCCGCCGGTGGAAACAAAGGCGTCATAATACTCCTCCGCCCTGGCCTCGGACTGCGCGACCTCCAGGTCTATCGTAGCCTCGATGAGCTTGTTTACACTTTTTGCCCAATCCGAATCCCCCAGCTCAACATCTATGGCCGGGACCTCGATATTCACGTTCTTCGTAGCGTCCTCGTAGTGGTAGCTGCGGACCGTCAGGACGCGACAGACCTCGCCCAGCACCGGCAGCTCATACATTGCGGAGGCGAAGGTGGGTACTGTATTCAGCACCAGTATGAACGCCGCAAAGGCTCCTGCTATCGGGTAGGCTATGCGCCAGGCGCGTTTTCTCGCCCTGGCCCGTCTCTCGCCCCGCCTGAGCGCTGCTTCAACAACTCCGGGCAGCTCCTCCGGCGGCTCCGTTTCCATATATATCTTGCGAAGCTCGTCCTTCATGGCTATACCTCCCAGTCCTGCAGCTCGACGCGGAGCAGCTTCAGCGCTTTATACAGCCTTGTTTTTGCCGTGCTCAGGTTGCAGCCGGCGGCCTCCGCCACCTCCTGCAGTTTCATGTCCTCAAAAAATCTCAGTACTATGACGGTCTTGAGCTTCGGCGGCAGCTTGGACACCGCGGCATAGAGAGACAGAGCCTCCGCTCTTTTGCCGGTCTCGTCCGGCGCGGGGAGGCTCTCGTCCACAGATTCCGCGCCCCGCCTCCTGCGCAGGCTGTCTATGCTCTCATTCACAAGTATGCGGCAGAACCAGGGCTTTATACGGGACTCGTCCCGCAGCCCGGGGAGTTTGCGCAGGGCCTTTTCAATGGAGTCCTGCACGATGTCCAGCGCGTCCTCCCTGTTCCTGACATAGCTGTAGGCTATGCGGTAGAAGCTGGCCTCGTTCTGCCTTACAAAGTCGGCGAAGCTCTCGCCCGTCATTTATCCCAGCGCCTTCTGTGCCAGCTCGCGCAATGCGGAGGCGTCCTGCGCAACGCAGAGCACCACATAGCGGCCGCCGGAGATCATCACGGCGTCCTCGAGCTTCGGCACTTCGGCGGGGATGTAAGTCGAATAGCTCTCTATCCTGTCCGAATTTCTGGTTTTCAGCTTTTCCACGAGCGCTTCGGCCGCAGCAGAGTCCTTCGTCTCAAAGACGGCCAGCTCCTCCGCCGTTGCGCCCGTACCCGTGCGCACCCAGCAGCGCGTATCGGCGTCCAGCCCGTAGAGCCCCTGGGCCACGGACTCGTCTATGGGGTAGAGCTCCTCGCCGAAGGTACCCGCGGCATAGAGTTCTTCACCGAATTCGTCGATGTTCAGCTCCGGCTCCTTCGCCTGACCGCAGGCCGCAAGCGCAAGGGCCAGGCATGCGGCAAGTATCGCCGCCGTTATTCTCTTTTTCATGTCGTCTGCCTCTTTCTTTCTGTCTATTGTGCGGTATGCGTCTTGAGGTAGTCCAGCCACTTGACGCAGTACTCGGGGGTAAGGTGTACGCCGTCGCCCGTGGCCTCAAAGGGCAGGTAGCCCTCCGAATCCATGATGCCGCCGCCCACGTCCACGTAGTGGACCTCCTTTTCGTCCGCCAGCGCTCGCAGCTGGGCGTTCAGCCGCTCGACGTTCGCGTTGGTATAAACGTTGTCGTTGGAGTCCTTCCACTTGCTGACGGGGATTATCGACTGTATATAGATGACGGCGTCCGGGTTTATCTCGCGGATCTTGTCTATTATCTTGCCGTAGTCCTCCTTGAACACGCTCTCGTAGACCCAGCCCAGCTCGTTCATGCCCAGCATGATATAGACCTTGCCGAACTCCATGCTAGCGAGGGCGTCGAAGGTGCGGCTGCGGCCTATGCCTGAGACGTCGCAGTAGTCCGTAAATATACTGTCCACCGTGAGGCCGACTTCGGTTATAAATGTGGCCTTAGTGAGGCCGGAGTACATCCTGAGCCCCACCGTCCTGGAGTTGCCGATGAACACGGCGTCGTCAAAATAGCTGTCGTCCACGGCCTCGCTCTCCGGGACGAGCATACTGCAGTCGTTCGGAGTGGGCGAGGGACGCGCGTCCTCCTCGCCGCTCTCCGGGGCCTTGGTCTCTGCCGGAGGCTCCGTAACACCGGGGTCGTCCGGAGCGCCGGTGGTTTCGGCGTCCTCGTCGCCGCCCTGAGTGTCCGGGTTCTCGCTGCTTGCCGGAATGTCCGGTACCTGCCAGCCCGGGTCCGCTGCGCCGTGGTGTCCGCCGAAGAAGCCGGAGCCTGTTATGAGCATCAGGGCAAGCATGGCAAAAACCGCGAGCGCCGTCTTTAGGCCTCGCTTGAAATGTTTATCCCGGCCTCTGCGCCGGGCAGTGCTCCTTGTCACCGCAGCTCATCTCCTGTCTGTCTCTCTGTATATTATGACGCGGCGCACGCCGAAAAAGTTGACAAAAAAAAAAATATTCCTCTGTATTCCCTTTTGGGCCTTCTGTGATATAATCCTGTCGAAAAGGAGGCGAGCACCGTGAACGAAACGCTCAAGACCGCCATCGGCATACTGATACCATTCCTCGGCACCGCGTTGGGCTCCTGCTTTGTGTTCTTCCTGAAGGGCGGAGTGAAACCTGGCCTGCAGCGGCTGCTGCTGGGCTTTGCCTCCGGCGTGATGATAGCGGCCTCCGTCTGGTCGCTGATAATCCCGGCCATAGACATGGCGGAACAGCAGGGCGTGACGGCCTGGCTGCCTGCGGCCATAGGCTTTTTGGCCGGCATAGGCTTTCTGCTCCTGCTGGACAGCGTCATACCCCATCTGCACCTGGGCTCTGATTGTCCGGAGGGTAAGAACTGCGGGCTGGGCAAGTCCACCATGCTCGTCCTGGCCGTCACGCTGCACAACCTGCCGGAGGGCATGGCCGTCGGCGTGGTGTTTGCCGGGGCGCTCTCCGGAGAAACCGTCATCCCCGCCGCTGCCGCCTTCACGCTCGCCGCTGGCATAGCCCTGCAGAACGTCCCGGAAGGCGCCGTCATATCCATGCCCCTGCTCGGCCAGGGCATGGGCCGCGGCAAAGCCTTCGTCATGGGTATGCTCTCCGGCGTCGTGGAACCCATCGGCGCGCTGCTTACGATACTCCTGACCGGGCTCATAACGCCCGCCCTGCCCTATGTCCTCTCCTTCGCCGCGGGGGCGATGATCTACGTCGTCGTCGAGGAGCTCATACCCGAGGCCCAGGCCGGGGAGCACTCGAACCTCGGCACCATAGGCGCGGCGCTCGGCTTTGTGCTCATGATGATCCTAGACGTCGCGCTGGGCTGAGCCCCAGCCCAACCCCTCTATGCCGACGGCACGCACAGGCGCGCCGTCGGCGTTTTTGTATTTCAGAGGCAGCGCCGCAAAGAACAGGCGCCTGCCCGCAAGCTCGGCCAGGCCGCGGAGGTTTTCCACGATCACGAGTCCCTTTTCGAACATGATGTGGTGCCGCGTGAAGTCCGCGTCGTCCATCGGGTCTATGCCCATGGTGTCCAGGCCGATGCCGCGCACGCCCAGCCGGACGGCGCGCTCCACCGCCGCGGCGGAGAGCACCGGGTAGCGGCCGAAGTACTTCTCGCTGTTCCAATACCTGGCCCAGCCCGTGCAGACGAGAAGGAAGTCCGCGCCCCTCACAGGCTCCACAGCCTCAGGTCCTATCTCCACACCCGGAGCGCAGTCCCGCGCGTCCAGCACCCAGGCGCTGCCGCAGAAGGCGGATGCCGGCAGCTCGTCCAGCTGCGGCCTGTCGCGCCGCATGTGCGCGGGGGCGTCCATGTGCGTGCCGACGTGGGAAAATATCTCCAGCCTCGTCTCGCGGAAGCCGTCTTTTTCAAAGGTGCTGCCCTCGGACAGCCTTGGTTTTTCAGTGCCCGGCCAGACTAGTATGTCCTCCGATACCGTGTGAGTCAGGTCATATACCCTCATGCTCCCGCCTCCTCCCGTACCAGTCATCATAGCATGACCGGCGGCGGCGCGTCAACGCGCAAAGCCGCAGAAGAGCAGCGGAGTATAGGTCAAAACTCCCTGTCTGCGCTCCGAGAGCATAAGGCTCGCCCCGCGCACCAGCGCCGGGACGGGCTCGGGCAGTACAAGCTCTGGCTCCGCCTCGCCCCGGACCTCGCGCGCCAGCGTGAGATGCGGTGTGTAGCGCCGGTCCTCCAGCTTGAAGCCTCTCGCCCTCAGTTCGGCGGCGAGCCCCGCCTGCAGCTTCGTCAACTCCGGGGACTCCGCCGCTCCCAGCCACCAGATGTCTCCACCCTCGCGCCGGAAGCGCCCCGCCCTGTCGAAGCGGAGCTCAAAGCCGGGGGCGTTCTTCGTCGCCTTCAGCATGGCCCCGCTTATCTCTCCCATGCGCGCAGGCGGCTGCTCGCCCAGGAAGGCCAGGGTCAGGTGCAGATTCTCGCGGCGGGAGTAATTTGCCGCCCCGGCCTGAGCGCGCAGGCGCTCCCGCGCCGCCTCAAAGGCGTCCAGCTCCGTATCGTCGAAGTTTATCGCTATGAACAGTCTCATCTCATGCCTCCGTTCCATAGGCGGCGAGAGGGTCCAGCTCCGCGCCGCATAGTATGTCCCTCGCCGCCGCCTCGAAGTCCTCGGGGCGGCGGGCCTTGTTCAGGCGCTTGAGCGCCTTATCCGAGCCGGGAAAGAGAAAGCGCAGATAGCTCCAGAGCTCCTTCATCCTCAGCACCGCGGAGCCGGCCGAGCCGAAGTCCCGGCAACAGGTCTCGTAGATCTCGTCGTGGAATTCGCGCAGCGCGCTCCGCTCAAAGCCTATTCCGCCGCGGATGAGGCCGAATATGCCCGGGTTAGCCGCTGCGCCCCGGCCCAGCATGACCGCGCCGAGCCCCGGATAGCGCTCCCGCAGCGCAGCTATGTCTCCGGGCGAAAACAGGTCCCCGTTATACACGGTCCTTTCGAAGCGCAGCGCCTCCGCAAAGGCCTCCGGCCGCGCCGGGAGGCGGTACATATCCCTGCGCACCCGGGTGTGGACGATGAGCTCCGATATCGGGTAGCGGCAATATATATCCATGAGCCGGGGGAATTCGCTCCCGTCCTCAACTCCCAGCCTGGTCTTTACCGAGATCCGGGGCATGTCCGGCTCCGCGAACACGCGCCCGAAAAAGGCGTCCAGCTCCTCCGGGAAGGCCAAAAATCCGGAGCCCTTTCCCTTTGCGGCGACTGTCCCCGAGGGACAGCCGAGGTTCAGGTCCACCTCCGCGTAGCCCATGTCCGCCAGCGCCTTCGCCGCCCAGACAAAGTCGCCCGCATCCCGGCAGAGCAGCTGCGGCACCAGCGGCACGCCCCTGTTCCGCTCCGGGTCCAGCTCCCTCAGTACGCGCGGCGGGATGACGTGCTCGCGCGTGGGCGAATAGAAAGGCGCGAAGTATTTGTCCGCCGGGCTGAAATACCTTGCATGCGCGCGGCGGAAGGCGTATCCGGTCACGCCCTCCAGCGGCGCGAAATAACAATTCACTCTTCCACCCCCCTCCAAATCTTACACCAGCCCCCGCCCCAAAAGCAACAACAAACCCCTCCGCCGCGCCTCGGCAGAGGGGTTTTGCAGGTATTGGTTCAGTTTTTGGGGAAGTCTATGGTGATCTCGGTCCCGTCCTTGTCCGACCAGAGGCTGATGCGGCCCTTGTGGTACTGCGCAGCGTGCTTCACGATGGAAAGGCCCAGGCCGGTGCCGCCCGTCGCCTTCGAGTGGCTCTTGTCCACGCGGTAGAAACGCTCGAACACCCGGGGCTGGTGCTCCGGCGGGATGCCGGGGCCGTCGTCCCGCACCCTGAGCCGCAGCGTATCCTCCCGCGTCTCCGTGGTTATTACTGCGCAGCCGCCGTCGCGTCCATACTTCACGGCGTTGTCCGCCAGGTTCCAGACTATCTCCCAGAGCAGCCTGCGCACGCCCATGAGCTTTGCCTCCCCGCCCTCCACGCGGAGGGCTATGCCCCTCTTTTCCGCCTCCGGGGCCAGCTGGGCGGCAACTTCCTGCGCGAGCTCGTGCAGGTCCGTCTCCTCGGTTGGGAAGCTCTCTCCCTCGTCCATGCGGGAGAGGTCTATGACGTCCTCGATGAGCGCCAGGAGCCGTGCGGACTCCGAGCGTATCCTGCCGTAGAACCCAGCTTCGTCCCCGGGCTTCACAAGTCCGGCCTCCAGGAGCTCCGCCGCGCCCATGATCGAATGCAGCGGGGTCTTGAGCTCGTGCGAGACGTTCGCCGTGAACTCGCGCCTTATGCGCTCCGCCCTGCGCCGCTCCGTCACGTCGAAGATGAGCAGAACCGCGCCTCCGCCCGTGACCGGGCTGACTGTCAGCTGGTACTCGAGGCCCATGCGCTCTATGCCGGCCTCGGCCCGCTCGCCGCCGCGAGCCCGCTCCAGCAGCGCGCGCAGCTCCGGGCTGCGGTCCACGGTCAGGATGTCCTGTCCGACGCAGTCCTCACCTGCGCCGAAGATCCGGCGCGCAGCGGGATTGATGCTCAGCACCCGGCTCTCCGCGTCCAGAAGGATGAGCCCCTCCGACATGCTGCCCGTGACGGCTTCGAATTCGCGCCGCCGCCTGTTAAGCTCGTCCAGCTGGGAGCGTATCTGCCGCTGCTGCCGCTCCACGCGGGTCAGAAGGGGCGAGAGCTCGTCGTATGTCTCGTTTTCAAGAGGATGGTCCAGGTCTATGGCGTTGAGCGGTCCCACGATGCGCTTCGACAGCCGCGAAGCCAAAAAGGCTGAGAGCGCTATCGCAAGTATGATTATGACCAGCAGCGGCTGCAATATGCCGAAGAGCAGAGTCGGCACAGTGTAGTGAGAGGCCGCGGCGCGCAGGACCGTCCCGTCCGAAAGGCGCAGCGCTACGTAGACGGTCTTTTCGCTGAGCGTGGCGGAAACGCGGCTGCCTTCGCCGCTGCCCGTCTCCAGCGCCTCCTTGACCTCTTCGCGCTCCGCGTGGTTCTCCATCCCTGCCGCGTCAGCGTTCGAGTCGTAGAGCACGGAACCGTCTGCGGCTATCCAAGTCAGGCGAAGCCCGTCACGCCGGCCCAAGCTCTCGAGGTAGTCGAGGCCCTGGGCCTCCACTCCCGCAGCCGCCAGCCGCGCCTCCGTGGTCAGCTGGCTCTCCTGCCGCGCGGAAAAATAGCTGTACAGCGCACCCACGACAAGGGCAAGGCAGGCCACAAACACAGCCAGCGCCGTCAGGATAACGGAGCGGAATATGCGTTTCGTCATCTCTCACGCCTCCGTCCTGTAGCCCACGCCGCGCACCGTTCCGATAATGCTGCCGGCCTCGCCCAGCTTCTGCCGCAGCGTTCGGACGTGGACGTCCACGGTCCTGGTCTCGCCGTCGTAGTCAGTTCCCCAGATCTCGCTGAGCAGCCGGTCCCGCGTGAACACCACGCCGGGGCTCGACATCAGCGTGTGCAGCAGCTCGAACTCCTTCAGCGTCAGAGAGATCTCCTCGCCGCCCGCTGTTACCCTGTGGCTCACCGGGTCCAGCGTCACCCCGCCCAGAGAGAGCGGCGCCTTCACGCGCTCGGGATTCGCCCGGCGCAGGACCGCACGGACGCGGCTTACCATCTCCATCATCCCGAAGGGCTTCACCAAATAGTCGTCCGCGCCGGAGTCGAGACCCGTTATCTTGTCGTATTCCTCGCCGCGCGCCGTCGCCATGATGACGGGGACGTTCCGCGTGGCGGCGCCGAGGCGGAGCTTTTTGAGTATATCCAGCCCGTCCTCGCCCGGGAGCATGACGTCCAGGATGATGAGCTCCGCCGGAACTCTTTTGAGCGCGGCAAAGAGCGCGGGGCCGCTCTCCACGCCCTCGGCTTCAAAGCCCGTCGAGCGCAGCGCATATACCTCGATGTCTCTTATGCTCGCGTCGTCCTCTACACAATATATCATCACAAGACCTCCCGGCCTTTATAGTAGCCCGTGGCCGCGAACTCCACCCACTCTGCAATGTTTGTGGCGTGGTCGCCTATGCGCTCGAGGTATTTTGCGATCATGAGAAGGTCCAGCGCATATTCGCCGTCCCCCGGCCGTCTGGAGAGCCGCTCGATCATGGCGCTCTTTATCGCCTTGAACACGTTGTCTGCCTCGTCGTCGCGCCTCGCCACCGCCCTCGCGGCAGCAGGGTCCCGGCTGACGTAGGCGTCCACGCTGTCCGTCACCATTGCAACAACGGTCTGCGCCAAGCGCTTGAAGAGCTCCGCGTCGGCCTCGTCCAGCTCACCCATGAAGCCCGCTGTCTCGGCTATATCCAAGGCCTGGTCGCCTATGCGCTCCATGTCCGTTATCATCTTGAGCGCTGCGGAGATCTGCCGCAGGTCGCCCGCCACGGGCTGCTGCTGCAAGAGGAGCCTCAGGCAGACGCGCTCAATCTCGCGCTCCTTCTGGTCAATCTCTTCCTCGAGGGCGCTTACCCTCGTGAGCAGGTTCCTGTCCGCATCCAGCACCGAGCGCGCTGTGACGGCTATGGCCTCCTCGCAGAGCGCCCCCATGCTTATGAGCTCGCGGTTCAGGGCGGCGAGCTGCCCGTCGAATCTCTGCCTCATATCAGCCGAACCTCCCCGTTATATAGTCCTCGGTCCGCTTATCCCGCGGGTGCGAGAAGAGCCTCTCGGTCTCGCCGAACTCCACCAGCTCGCCCAGCAGGAAGAAGGCCGTCATGTCCGATACTCGCACAGCCTGCTGCATATTGTGCGTCACCATGACCACAGTATAGCGGCTTTTGAGCTCCATCGCAAGCTCCTCTATCTTAGAGGTGGAGATGGGGTCCAGGGCGCTGGTGCTCTCGTCCATGAGCAGCACGTCCGGCTCCACGGCCAGGGCGCGCGCTATGCAGAGCCTCTGCTGCTGGCCGCCGGAGAGGCCCAGGGCACTTTTATTCAGCCTGTCCTTCACCTCGTCCCATATGGCCGCGTCGCGCAGCGAGCGCTCCACGATGTCGTCGAGCTTCGCGCGGTTCCTGATGCCGTGGGTGCGCGGTCCGTAGGCGATGTTGTCATAGATGCTCATGGGGAAGGGGTTCGCCTTCTGGAACACCATGCCTATCTGTTTGCGCAGGCGCGTTACGTCCACGTCTTTCCCATATATGTTCTCGCCGTTATAGAGCACCTCGCCCTCGATGCGCACGCCCGGAACCAAATCGTTCATGCGGTTGAGCGTCTTGAGGAAGGTGCTCTTGCCGCAGCCGGATGGCCCGATGAGGGCTGTTATGCGGTTTTCCGGTATTTCGAGCGACACCGACTTGAGCGCGTGGTTGTCGCCGTAGTATAGTTCGAGGTTCCTCGCCTCGATTATCGTCTTTTCACTCATTTATTATCTCCCGCTCTCAGCGTTTTTTGAGCTTCTTGCCCGCGAGCTTCGCGGCTATGTTGATGGCAAAGGCGATGACAAGCAGCACGACGGCCACGGCAAAGGCCGAATCGAAGTCGGCGCGCTCCTTTGCGTAGTTGTAGAGGGCGACGGTGAGCGTCGCGCCGGAACTGTCGAACAGGTTCTTGAAAAACTCTCCGACGGTGTCGCCGTACTTGGCCAGGCGCGTACCCATGCCCGCCGTGAACATCAGAACGGCGCTCTCGCCGACGATGCGGCCCACGGCCAGGATGCAGCCCGTGACGATGCCGTCCACGGAGGAGGGCAGGACCACGGTGCGAATCATGTGCCACTTGCCGCTGCCCAGGGCCAGGCTGCCTTCTCGGTAGCTCTGCGGCACGGTCTTGAGCGACTCCTGTGTCGTCCTTATGACTGTCGGCAGGGTCATCATAACGAGCGAGAGCGCGCCCGCTATGAGGCTGACGCCCAGGCCGAAGAGCTCGCAGAACACGATCACGCCGACGAGCGCGAAGATAATGCTCGGCATGCCGGAGAGCGTCTCCGTAGCAAACTCGATGGCCGAGACGAGCCGCTTGTTCGTGGCGTATTCCGTCAGGTAGATGGCGCTGCCCACGCCCAGGGGCAGGATGAAGATGAGCGTCGCTATGATGACGTAAACGGTGTTGAGTATCGCGGGCAGGATACCCTCAATGTCTTTTATGACGCTCTCCTCGCTCGTGAGGAACTGCCAGCTCAGATGCTGTATGCCGCGGTAGAGTATGTAGCCGATGAGAAAAACCAGCAGCGCGCAGATGAGGACGGCCGAGGTGTAGAGCAGCACACGCATGGTGAGGTCATATGCCTTTCTGCGCGGGCTGAGGCCCTTTGTTATCGATTCTTTCACGCTTTGTCCTCCTTACTGCGCTTGAGGAACAGATTGAGCGCCGCGTTTATGAGCATGATGAAGAGGAAGAGCACAAGGCCGATGGAGAAGAGCGCCTGACGGTGCAGCCCGTCGGCATAGCCCATCTCGCCGGCTATCGCTGTGGTGAGGAACTTGACGCTGGTGAGCAGGCTCGGCATATTTGCAACGTTGCCCGCGACCATAAGTATGGCCATGGCCTCGCCTATGGCTCGTCCAACGCCAAGCACGACCGCAGCGGCGATGCCGCTCTTTGCCGCCGGAGCGGAGACTCGGAAATAGGTCTCGAGCTCCGTCGCGCCGAGGGCCAGGGAGGCCTCCTCATATTCGCGCGGCACGGCGTTTAGCGCCGTCTCTGAGACGGAGATGATGGAAGGCAGGATCATGATGGCCAGGACTACTATGGCGGCCAGCAGGCTGTCGCCCGCGGGCAGACCGAAGAACTCGCGTATGGCGGGCAGCAGCACCATCATGCCGACCAGGCCGTAGACGACACTGGGTATCCCCGCAAGCAGGTCCACGACCTCGCGTATGACGGCGGCGAGCTTCCGGTTTGCGACTTTGGAGAGGAACACGGCCATTAGGAAACCTATCGGCACGCCTATTACAATGGCCCCCGCCGTACCGTAGACGCTCGTGAGGATCATGGGCAGGATGCCGTAGGCCGGGTTTCCGCTCTTGTTTGCCGGGTCCCAGTTCGTGCCGCCGAGGAACTCAAAGAGCCCCACCTCGCGTATCGCCGGGATCCCGGAGACGATGAGATAGATCGAGATCACAAGGACAAAGGCGACGGCTACCAGTCCGCAGATGAGAAAGGTCGCCTTCATGACGAACTCCATCACATCTTTCGCGCCGCTTTTTCCCTCTATGCGCTCTGCGGCCTTGGCGCAATCGGGCGCGGCGGCGGCTTTATCCGCCTTTCCCCTTCGGGACGCCGTTTTCACTTTGCCGCTTCCTCCCTTCGGTGTAACGACTTCATTCAATGCACTTACCTCTATTCCTTCCAGGGGTGGATCTGACAGAGGTTCAGGCCCAGTTGAGCGCCTGTCAGATGCACCCCTTATTACAGGGCAACAGGCCCCCAGTATTGTGGGGGCCTTTGCCGTTCTTGGGGGGACCGGGTCTTAGGCGTTGGCGGAGACGGCGCCGGCGGCGGCGATGATCTCTGCGACCTCGGCGCTCATAGCGTAGTCGAGGAAGGCCTTGGCCTCGGCGGAGAGCTCAGTGCCCTCGACGGTGACGATAACGAAGGGGCGCTGGATGGGGAAGCTGCCGTCCGCAACGGTGGCCTCGCTGGGAGCCACACCGTCGACCGCTACGGCGGTGACGGTCTCGTTCACCGCAGAGAGGGAGGCGTAGCCTATGGCGTTCGGGTTGGAGGCGACATTGCCGATGACGTCGCCGGTGGTGCTGTACTCGTTCAGGTAGGCGCACTTGTCCTCGATGCCGAGGATCTCCTCAAAGGCGCTGCGGGTGCCGGAGGCGGCGTCGCGGCCGAACACGGCGATCTCGGCGTCATTGCCGCCCAGCTCGGACCAGTTGGTGATCTCGCCGGTGAAGATCTTGGCTATCTGCTCGCTGGTCAGCTCGGCCACGGGGTTCTCGGGGTTCACGACGACGGCTACGCCGTCCTTGGCGATGACGTTCGCAACAGCGCCTTCGCCCAGCTCGTCCTCGGAGAGCTCACGGCTGGAGAGGCCCAGGTCACAGCTGCCCGCCAGGACACCCTCGATGCCCGCGCTGGAGCCGGAACCGGTGTAGCTGATCTGCACGTCGGGGTTTATCTCGTTGAAACCCTCGGTCAGGGCGTTTATCACGTCGCCCATGGAGGTGGAGCCGTTCACGACAACAGTGCCGGAAAGCTCGATGGGCTCGTTCGAGGGGGCCTCGCTCTGCGGGGCGTCGGATACGGGAGCGTCGGTGGGGTCGGAAGCGGGCTCGCCGCAGGCCGCCAGAAGGCCCAGGCAGAGAACGAGCGCCAGTGCTATGGCGAGAGTCTTTTTCATCTTTTCAAATTCTCCTTATATGTATTGTCGTGCGGGCTTTTCGCCCTGCATCATGGAGAATATTCGGCGCATGTAAAATGAAAAAGCCGCCGTTTGTTAAATCAGAGTAAAGTCAAAAATTTAATTATCCTCTAATGCTCCCGCGTTATGCTGAAGTTTACTAGATGTGCGCGTTGACGCCGGGCGTCCCGGATGGTAAAATACAAGATGTTGGATTAAGCTGCGTCGTGCGCTTTGCGAGGAGTTGGAGTATGGAAAAGCGGAGCGGAGGCTCGTTCATGCAAAAGGTCGCGGCGGTGATCGTGGACAGAAAGACCTTGTTCTTTCTGTTCTTTGCCGTCTTGGCCGTTTTTTGCGTTTTTTCCCGCAATTGGGTCAACGTGAATGACGATATCACGAGCTACCTCGCCAAAGACACGGAGACAAGGCGCGGCCTGGACATCATGGAGTCCGAATTCACCACCTTTGCCACGGCGAACGTCATGGTCTCCAGCATCACCTACGAGGCTGCGGAAAAGCTGCTGCCCCGGCTCGAGGCCGTGGACGGAGTCCACTCCGTGGAGTTCGACGCCACGGAGGACCACTATAAAAACGCATCCGCCCTCTTTGCCGTCACCTTTGACGGGGATACGACCTCCGCCGTCAGCGAAGCCGCCATGGACGAGATAAAGTCTCTCCTCTCCGGCTACGACTGCTACATAAGCTCCGAGGTGGGAAACCCGCTTGAGCAGACCATAAAGTCCGAGATGGTCGTCGTGCTCGGCATCGCCATCTTCATCATAGTGGCGGTGCTGCTCTTCACCTCCAACACCTATATGGAAATACCGGTGCTGCTCATCACCTTTGGGGCGGCGGCGCTCCTCAACATGGGTACGAACTACTGGTTTGGGACTATCTCCTATGTCACAGACTCCATCGCCGTCGTCTTGCAGCTGGCGCTCGCCATAGACTACGCCATCATCCTCTGCCACCGCTATACGGAAGAGCGCGAGCACCTGGAGGCCAGGGACGCGGCTGTCGCCGCCCTCTCCAAGGCTATACCCGAGATAAGCGCCTCCAGCCTCACGACAATCTCCGGCCTCGCCGCGCTGACGCTAATGCACTTCCGGCTCGGCTACGACATGGGCATCGTGCTCATAAAGGCCATCGTCATGAGCATGCTCTCGGTGTTCCTGCTCATGCCCGGGCTGCTGGTCCTCTTCTCCAAGGCCATAGACAAGACTCACCACAAGAGCTTTGTCCCCAAGATCACGCTCTGGGGCAAGCTGACCGTCAAAACGCGGTATATAATCCCGCCGCTCTTTCTGATAGTCGCGGCGGCGGCTTTCGTATTTTCGAACCGCTGCCCCTATGTCTACGGTTACAGCACGCTCGATACGGTTAAGCAGAACGAGAGTAAAATAGCCGACAAGATGGTCGCCTCCACCTTCGGAACGGACAACCTTGTCGCCATGCTCGTCCCCTCCGGCGACTACGAGAAAGAGGCGCGGCTCCTGAAAGCCATCGCCGCCCTGCCGGAGGTGGAAAGCTGCATGGGCCTGGCGAATATCGAGGCCATGGACGGCTATACCGTCACCTCCGCACTCAAGCCCCGCCAGTTCGCCGAGCTCACGGACCAGGATATCGAGGCCGCCCGCCTCCTCTACGCCGCCTACGCCGTCAACGAAAAGGACTACGGCCAGATCGTCTCCTCAATAGACGACTACGCCGTGCCGCTCCTGGACATGATAACCTACCTCAAGCAGCAAAAGGATGAGGGCTACGTCTCGCTCGAGCGCGACATGAGCGAGATGCTGGACGAGATGTGCGCGGAGCTAGACTTCGGCCGCGCCCAGCTCGAGGGCGAAAACTGGTCGCGCTTCGTCATCTACCTGGACCTGCCCGAGGAGGCGGACGAGACCTTCGACTTCCTCGAGACCCTGCGCGCCCAGGCAAAGGTGTTCTATGACGATTGCGTCCTCGTAGGCGAGAGCGTCAACGCCTGTGACCTGCGCTCCTCCTTCTCGACGGACAACCTGCTCATCAGCATCCTCTCCGCGCTCTTCGTCGTGGCGGTGCTGCTCTTCACTTTCAAGTCCGTCGGCCTGCCCATACTGCTCATAATCGTCATCCAGAGCAGTATCTGGATAAATTTCTCCGTGCCTTACCTCACGAGCTCGAACCTGTTCTTCATCTCCTACCTCATCGTCAGCGCCATACAGATGGGCGCGAACATAGACTACGCCATCGTCATCTCGAGCCGCTACTTTGATCTCAAGAAATCCATGCCGATAAAGGAAGCCATGGTCGAAACTCTGAACCAGGCCTTCCCGACCATCATCACCTCCGGTGCGATGCTGGCCTCGGCGGGGCTCATAATCGGCCGGATGACCTCGGACAACACGATATCGTCCATAGGCACCTGTCTCGGACGCGGCACAATAATCTCCATCTTCCTCGTAATGGGCGTGCTGCCCCAGATATTGCTCTTGGGCGACCTGCTCATAGAAAAAACCGCCTTTGCCATAAAGGGACCGGAAATAACCCATGTCGAGGGCAGCACGATAAGATTGCATGGACGAGTCCGCGGCCAGATATCCGGATTTATCGACGCGGACGTGCGCGGCGTGTTCCAGGGCAGCCTGCACGCCATGGTCGAGTCCGGCACCATAGAGGTTGACGAAACAAGACCGGAACTGCCGCCCTCCGAGGAACTTGCCGGGGACGGCGACGAGAGCGAGACTGGGGAGGAAAAAGGCGATGATATTTAAAAGGCTTGTCGCATTGATACTGTGCCTGCTGCTGGTGCTCGGGCTGCTGACCATCTCGATCTCCGTGCTGGCGGACGACGCCCAGGAGCCGGCCGGCGTCAGCTACTACATAAACAGTCTGGAGGACCTGCTGGCGCTTGCGGAGGCCTGCGCCGTGGACAGCTATTCCAAGGGCGTCACCGTCTACCTGCAGACGGACCTGGACCTCACCGGCTCCGGTTTCTCTTCGATACCCACGTTCGCCGGCGTATTCGAGGGCGGGGGCCACACGATCTCCGGTCTCAGCCTGACGGCGAACCGCTCCCACACGGGCTTCTTCCGCTACATCCAGCCCGGGGCCGTGGTGCGCGAGCTGAACCTCTCCGGCGAGGTCCGTCCCGGCGGCTCCGCGCAATATGCAGGCGGCCTTGCCGGCAACAACTCCGGCACCATATCCGACTGCTCCTTTACCGGCGATGTTGAGGCCCTCACCTCTACGGGCGGGCTCGTCGGCGCGAACGAGAAGGAAGGCGTTATCGAAAACTGCCGCGTCTCCGGCACGGTGACCGGACAGCACTATACCGGCGGCGTCGCCGGGCAGAACCTCGGCAGCATCGTTCGCTGCGTCAACTCCTCCTCTGTCAATACCACCGCCCAGGAGGTCGCGCCGGACGTCAGCGGGCTCAGCCTCACGGAGATAGACTCCACGACCGAGCTCATAAACGACTACACCGATACCGGCGGAATCGCGGGCTTCTCATCCGGCGTCGTCAGCGCCTGCATGAACACCGGCGCCGTAGGCTATGAACACATGGGCTACAACATCGGCGGCATAGTCGGCAGGCAGTCCGGTTATGTGGAAAGCTGCACCAACAGCGGCAGCATCCTGGGCCGCAAGGAGGTCGGCGGCATAGTCGGCCAGATGGAGCCCTATCTGACGCTTGACCTCTCCGCAGCTTCCGCGGAAAATCTCTCCGTCGAGCTCACCAAGCTGCATGACCTTTTGGACGCAGCCCTCCTGAACGCCGGGGACTCCTCCTCTGCCATCACGGGCCGGCTCAACACCGTCTCCGGCTACATGGGCAGCGCCTCGGACGATCTCGCGTACATCGCGGGCGAGACGGTGGACTTTGTGGACAACACCGTAGCCTCCCTCAACGACATACTCAGCCGCATAGACTACGTCTCGGACAGTGCGCCGTATATCCTCGGCGACGTGGAGACGGCCGGCAGTCACATCTCCGATGCCATGGGCTGGTTGGGTGAGGCCAACAAAGACCTGAACATCATCGGTCAGATGCAGGGCGGCACATATGACGAGACGGACCACCGTCTCCTCACTGTCACCACCGGCACGGGAGGTTCCGCCCGCGCCAGCACTTCGAACCCGCCCGCCGGCGGAGAGGTCACCGTGGAGCTCTTCCCGGACCCAGGCTATGTGATAGGCCGCATAGAGGTCGTGGATGCGGACGGCAGCGCCGTCAACTACATCTTCGACGACGTGTCTAAAACCGTCGTCTTTACCATGCCCACCCTCTCCGGCGACCCGGTGAACGACCCGGTGAACGCCAGGGCAAGAAGCACCGTCGTGCGCGTGGCTTTTGCCCCGGCGGAGGACTATTTCGCGCAGCTGCCGGACAGCGCTGTCTGCATAAACACGAGCGCAGGCGGCTCGGTCTCTGCGGCGCCGGGCTCCGGCGGGGTATACGTCCTCTCCGTCGCGGCGAACGAGGGCTACGAGCTGGCCTCGCTCTCCGTCACGGACGAGACCGGCGCCCCCGTCCAGCTCCAGCGCCTGGACGACCTGGGTACGCAGTTTGCCTTCACCCTCCCGGGTTCCGGCATGGCATATGTGGACGCCGTTTTCCAGCGCGGGAGCGACTGGGATTCCGTCTCCGGAGCGGCCGACACCATCGGCGCCGCAGGAGACCGGCTGGGCGGCGCCATGGATCAGGCTCAGGCGGATACGGACGTGCTCATGGATGCGCTCAACAAACTGCTCAACAGCCAGGACCCCGCCGACGTGCAGCCGGTACTTGACGCGCTGGACAGGCTCTCGGGTGACCTCGGCGCGGCAGGCGGTGCCGTGACGGACGTGATAGGAGCGGCCAATTCCATCGCCAACATAACCGCGCCCTATGTGGCAGAGGCCGCGGTGAACCTGAACAAGCACCTCGGCTATGCAATGGACAGCCTGCGCGCCGCTTCAAACAGCATCACCAACGCCGTTGCCGGCGTACGCGAGGTCCTCAGCTACCTCAACGGCCTGCCGGACGTCCAGTTCCAGGGCCTGGGCAGCGAATACAGCCAGAGGGTCGATTCGCTCTGCGGCAACATGAAGAATATCTCCGACGCGCTCACCGCGCTGAACACCGAAGTCGGCAATTCCGCCACTGTCCTCGTCGGAGACCTGAGAAAGGTGAACGACCAGTTTTCCGTCGTCATGCTCATGCTGGTAGAGGCGATAAAGGCCGCCGCGTCCCCCAGTATAGGTGACGTTTTTACAGACGTCTCAGAGCAGGACGGCTCAGCCACGGACGGGAACGTCGCCCTCTGCGGCAACACAGGCCCCGTCTACGGCGACGTGAACGTCGGCGGCATCACGGGCGCAATGGCTATCGAGTTCGACTTTGACCCGGAGAGCGACCTCACCGGTTCAAGCACCATCTCTCGCGCCTTCAACAGCCGCTGCATACTTCGCAGCTGCGAGAATAACTGCAGAGTGCTCGCCAAGAACAACTGCGCAGGCGGAGTCGTCGGGCTCATGGACCTGGGCGTCACCCAGAACTGCCAGAACTACGGCTCCGTAGCCAGTGAGAGCGGCGATTATGTCGGCGGCATCGCGGGCAGCAGCGCCTCGACCATCCGCGACTGCTGGGCCATGTGCGGTCTCTCCGGCGACGATTGGATAGGCGGGATCGCAGGCCTTGCGATGAAGCTTTACGACTGCCGCAGCCTGGTCGAGATAGACGCCGGGGACGAGTGCATCGGCGGCATCGCCGGAGCCCTATCTGAGGGCGGCGAGGCCCTGGGCAACGTCTTTGTCAGCGAGACCCTGCACGGCATAGACGGCATCAGCTACACCGGCGGGGCAGAACGCGTACCCTTCGCCTCGCTCAAGGCTCTGGAGGATGTACCAGCGGAATTTCTGGACCTCAAGCTCGTATTCCAGGCGGACGGCAAGGTCATCAAGACCATACGCTTTGAATATGGAGACAGCATAGACCAGTCGGAGATCCCCGCCGTTCCGGAAAAAGAGGGATATACCGGCTCCTGGCCCGAGTTCGACCTCAGCAAGCTGACCTTCAGCCGGACCCTGGAGGCCGTGTACACCCCGCTGGACACCTCCGTCGCCAGCGCCGAGGGCAGGGACGGCGGAGTCCAGGCCCTGGTTCTTGTGGAAGGCAGTTTCAAGCCCGGCGCAAGCGTGGAGGCAGACCTTCTCTCCAGCGGTGAGGTCCCCGAGGATGCGCCCGCCCTCTCAAGAGGCTCAAAGACTATTGAAGAACTGAGCGTCACCGTCACCGGGAGCGCGGACGAGGCCGCGGGTTACAGGGTCCGCTATCTCGCCCCGGAAAAGGAACGCGCCACCTCCACCATCTCGCTCTATGTCAGGGAGAACGGCGGTCCATGGCAGGAAAAGGAATACGATGTTCTCGGCAATTACCTCTGCTTTGACGTGAGCAGCGCAAACTTCGAACTGTTCTCCGTCGAGCGTCCGGCCGATATGACGAGGGTCATAATCATCGGCGCCGCGGTCGTCGTGCTTATAATGATAATAACAATAGGCAGCATCAGCAAAAGAAGGTCAAAACCGAAGAAAAAAGCCGCGGCAAAATGATAGCCGCAGCGTAAAAAAGATAAAAAGCGGAGCAGGCAAAATGCCTGCTCCGCTTTGGCGCAGCGGGTGGGATTCGAACCCACGTGATGTCTCCATCAAACTGATTTCGAGTCGTTCAGCTCCATTGGAGTGCACTGGAATTTACCAGAATACAGAGGAAGCTACAACAGGTAAAAATCCCTGATATTTCAGGCTATGCAGCCGTTTTTGGGCGGCATTGCTGAACAATCAGGATGTAAATAAAATGCAGCCGATTTTTCCATTTGGAGAGACATCGGAGAGAGTTAGGAGAGAACTGGCCTTGCTCAGAGTTCGTATTGCCCGCCGTTGACGGCAAAATGATACGGAGGTTCTGACATGGCCGGTTCTAATTCTTATCAGCATATACTAGACAAATATCCTGAATATATCACCAAGGAGCAGCTCTACCAGATATGCCACATCAGCAAAAAATCTGCGCAAAACCTCCTTGAGAGTGGGGAAATCCCATGCATAGACAGCGGCAGAAAGACGCATCGTTTCCTAATTGCTACAGCCGACGTGGTCGACTACCTGCAACGCCGTGAAAGCGCCCCAAAGCCGGTAGCGGACGAAACGGCAGTCGAGAAGATTCGCTCTGCGCTCACGTTATATCCAGACGTATTGAGTGTCACCCAGGTCAGTGAGCTTACAGGGCGGCGTTCTTCGACCGTGACCAAGTGGTGCCGCTTGAACTACGTTGAAAATTTTAATGCGGGTGGCAAAAATCACATTCCAAAAGCCTCGCTTACGGATTTTCTCATTTCAAGATGGGAGGAGTTTCAAAACATCGGAGAAAAGGAGGATGTTGCCGTCATTGAAAGTATTTCTGCCTCCGTGCAGATAAATGACTTACAGATTTCCGACTTACACCCATTCAGCAGGCACCCGTACAAGGTGCGGGACGATGAAGCGATGCGCGACATGGCTGAAAGCGTCAAGCAGTACGGCGTCCTATCCCCAGCCATCGCGCGGCCCCTGCCGGAAGGTGGGTACGAGCTTGTATCCGGTCACCGGCGCAAGCGGGCCTGTGAACTGGCCGGGCTGGAGACCATGCCGGTCATCGTACGCGAACTTGACGACGATGCGGCGGCGATCCTCGTCGTGGACAGCAATTTGCAGCGTGAAGGGCTGCTTCCGAGCGAGCGCGCGTTTGCGTACAAGCTCAAACTGGATGCGCTGCGGCATCAGGGCGAGAGGACAGATTTAACTTCGCGCCAAGTTGTCGACAAGTTAAAAGCGGCAGATAGAGTTGGAGAGGATGTAGGGGAAAGTGCAAGGCAAGTCCAGCGATACATCCGCCTCACTGAACTGATCCCGCCCCTGCTGGACATGGTGGATGAGCGCAAGATTGCGTTCAACCCTGCCTATGAACTGTCGTTTTTAAAGCAGGACGAGCAGCGCCTTCTCCTTGACGCTATGGACAGCGAGCAGGCTACTCCGTCGCTTTCACAGGCGCAGAGGCTCAAGCAATTTTCCCAGCGCGGAGAGTTGACCGCCGAGGCCATGAGGGCCATCATGTCCGAGGAGAAAAAAGAAGCGGAGCACATCACCATCAAGGGCGACACACTACGCAAATACTTTCCTGCCAGTTACACGCCAAAGCGTATGGAGGAGACCATTATTAAGCTGCTGGAACAGTGGCAGAAGCGCAGAAAACGAGAGGCAGAACGCTAATCGTCTAATTGAATACAAAAACCTAACCGGACAGTGCAGTAACTGCCCGGTTTTTTTATTGGAGGTTAATCGTATGTACCAGTACAAACCTGAAGATGTTGACTGCAAATACTGCGCCGAGTGGCGTCACAGGCGATGCCAGGCGGCGGGCTGCCCTTGGCTGGCCGAGCGCATAGAGGCAGGGACGGTGAGCTATGCCACTGTTATCCTCAAGATGTTCAGGAACGTCAAAGACGCAGATATTGTCAGGCGGCTCGGGCAGCTGGTGCTGAACTTCCGAGGCTCGCTCTGGCTGAGTGCGGAACACGAATTCAATACCCGCCAGCTGCTGCAAAGCGTTGGCTTCGGAGCGTGGAGAGACCCACGCTATTTTTCTGCCCTTTATCTGTTCGGCTCCAACCGCACGCTGCTCAAACGGGCATTGAACGCCTGCCTGCCGAAAAGGTTCATACCCGAGTACATATGGCTGCACGGCATCAGCCCCCATGACTACGCGCTTGTTACTGCTGCAAAGACCATATTGGGCGTCGCAGACTCTGGCGAGGCAATGCCCGTCGAGCTTCTTGCCGACACCGAGGTCATAGACGACGAGGCTTTCCGGCTCATAGTCAATGCGCTGCTCATAGCCAACTACGGCCCGGTCGTGCTGAAGCTGGGAGGCGGCTGAAGTGTCTGAGAAATTCCGCATCGAGAAGAAAAGCAACTTCACCGTTGTGTCCAATGACATCCTCATGAACAACTACATGTCCATGAAGGCCACCTGTCTGCTTATGAAAATGCTCGGCAAGCCGGACAACTGGGACTACACCATAAACGGCATGAGAACCTTCTGCTCAGAAGGGCGGGATGCGATCCGCTCGGCGCTTAAGGAGCTTGAGAAATTCGGCTACCTTGAGCGCCGCAAGGTGCGAGACAGCCGCGGGCGGTATTCGGACATCGAGTACATCATCTATGAGGAGCCAATTTCGCGCTCTCCGTGTTCGGCTTATCCAGAGTCGGAAAACCCGTCGCTGGATGACCCGCCTTCGGGAAACCCGCCAGTAATAAATAAAGAAATAAATAAGAAAAGAAATAATCAAGAACTGACTCAAGCAAGTATCGATTCTGTTCCTTCCGGCGCTTCGCGCGAAGGAAGCGAAGATGAAGGGATTTGGCGCGAAATCATAACTGAAAATCTTGAGTCGGACATAGTCCGCGAAGAAAGCGGCTGCGACCCCGGCATAGTGGACGACATCGTTGAGCTGATGGTCGAGACCGTCTGCTCGACGCGCCGGTATATCCGGGTCGGCAAGGAGGACAAGCCCGCCGCCGCGGTGAAGTCCCGGCTGCTGAAGCTGGAGCGCAGGCACCTCGAATACGTCCTCTGGTGCATGGGCAAGAACACTACGGAGGTGCGCAACATACGCGCCTACCTGCTCACGGCGCTCTACAACTCCTACTTTTCCGAGAGCAGCGGAATGGCGGCGCAAGTCCAGCACGACCTCTACGGCAAGGGAGGTGAGGCCATATAAGCCCTTAACGCGCAGGCCCTGAACAAATTACAAGGAGGCAAATCATGAACAAGAAAACCAAAAAGGACGCAGGCCCCGGCAAGGCTATTGCCATCGCATCAGCCGTGGCTGCTGTGGTCATCGTTATCGTCATCCTGCTGCTCCTGCGCAGCTGCGGCGCGCCCGCGGACGACCACGGCGGCATCGAGTTTGACCCCTCGGCCACCGAGGGCGGCTGGGATGAGGCCGACACCGACGAGATCATCGCAGGTCTCAACGAGAAAGTCGAGGAGGGCATGATCAACATCTCGATGAACACCTCGCCCGTTTTCGCGGACGGCACATCCGAGGGCAGCCTCATGATCGTCAACGAGGAAGTCAACAACTACCCGCAGGTCGTCGAGATAAGCCGCGACGACACGCGCGAACTCATCTACAAATCCGGGGCCATACCTGTCGGCAGCAAGATAGAGGCTGCGAAACTCAGCGTTGACCTCGACCCCGGTACATACAAATGCACAGCGCTGTTCTACAACGTTGACCCCGACACCGGGGACTACCTCGGCTGCGCCGGGGCTGTCGTGACCGTCACCGTCCTTGAGTGACGGTCTTTTCTTTTGTGACCTCGTTTTTGGGGCTGTGTCGCAAGGGAAAACTCCAAAAAGCAAAGTTTCCCCTTCGCGTGCACGGCCCCAAAAACGGTCAAATATTTTATTCAAAAGGAGAAATGCCCACATGAAAAAGTTCAAAAAGCCCGCTTCCCTCATCCTCGCCCTCTGCCTCGTCTTTGCCCTCGCCGTCAGCGCCTGCGCGGACAACAACATCACGGCCAGCGGCGGCTCCGGCACCACGCCTGTAAGCCTCAGCTCCACCACCGACGGCAGCTCCGGCGGAGACCCTGCCGGCACCGCCATGAACGTCACCGTCCCCACCTCCCTGCCCATGACCATGAGCCAGGACGGCGATGTCCTCACCGCGGACAACTGCCGCATCACCAACAACTCCTACGGCGCGGTCCGCGTCGCCTCCGTCAGCATCAGCGCCGCCGAGGGCTGGAACCTCACCGCTTTCGGCGACAAGGCCTCCCTCGCCGGTGAGAAGGTCGATTCCAACAAGCTCGGCTTCGCTCTGAGCATCGGCGGCGGCGCTCAGGTCGCCACTGCTTCCGACGAGGCCACCCAGAGCCTCATCACCGCGCCCATCGAGGGCTGCTACATGACCGGCGCGGGCGACAGCTCCCGCAACAGCGTCGGCGTGGACTATGAGGCCATCGTGACCCCGCTCTCCAGCGCCGTCACCGCCGCCACCGTTGCCAGCGTCGTCTTCGTCATCGAGTGGGATACCGTGGCGTAATTGACCGAGGGGCGGCGCAAGCCGCCCCTACTCTTTGAAAGGGGGTAATCACTTGAAAGCCAAACGCACTGGCGCACTCATCCTCGCCCTCGCGCTCTGCCTCTCGCTCGGCGCACACGCGGCCGGCTCGACGACGGCGACGGTGCCGGTCACGCTCACCGTGGACAACGAGTACCGCGCCGTGAACGTCACCGTTCCCGCTTCGCTGCCCATCGAGGTCATAAACGGCACCGTGCTCACGGCGGAAAACGCCAGGATAACGAACAACTCCAAAAGCGGCTCCGTGCGGGTCTCCGGCGTCGAGGTGACGAACGGCGCGTACAAGGTCGGCAGCTACAACAGCTTCTCCGGCGCTAAAACCATCGCGCTCAAGATAAACGGCTGTCCCACGGAAGGCCCCGGCAAGCTCGGCATCAACACCACGGCCTTCCCGGTCATCAAGGCCGAGGAGAGCCTCGCGCTCGAATATTTCGCCAAAATCTCCGCCGACGCGCCCAACAGCAAGGACGTGAACGCGCTGAACGTCGTGTTCACGATCTCCATCGTGTAATAGGAGGAAGAAAAAATGAAAAAGCGAATCGTATCCCTGCTTCTTACCCTCGTGCTGGCCTTTACGCTCGTTCCCTCTGCTTTCGCCGCGGGTCACAACTGCGGCATAAGCAACTGCGTCTGCCTTCCGGGAAATCCGTGTAGTGCAGTATGGGAATGGCAGGCGTATGGCAGCGACCTGCACTGGTACGTCGCACGCTGCTCCGGCTGCGGCCAGATAGAATTCAACTGGAGTTCTCAGGCCCCGCACTCTTTTGACTCGAATGGGGTCTGCACAGTCTGCGGCTATGTCTATGTGGAGCCCTGCTACCACAACTCGACCCACACGGAGTGGAACGGCTGCAACTGGTACGAATACTGCGACGACTGCGGCGCTCTGGTGGACAGCGGCACGAGCCACAGCTACAGCTACGGCAGCTGGACGTACTACAACAGCAGCCAGCACAGCCGCACGGCCACCTGTACCAGATGCGGCAGCACGACGACATCCTACGGCAGCCACAGTACGACTACGAGGTACAACACCTACACCTCCACGCAGCATAAGGTACAGAAGTATTGCTCCACCTGTGGCAGCTATATTGGCTCCGCGACCTATGAGAGCCACAGCTTTGCTTACGGCGACTGGCAGGACTACAGCGAGACCCAGCACAGGCGTACCAAGACCTGTTCGGACTGCGGCTATTCCGTCTACGAGTACGCAAACCATGCCGACACGAACGGTGACGGCATATGCGACGGCTGCTCAAAGGAACTGACGGTCTACGTCGACGTGAGGCTCGACGCCTGCGGCGGCGTGCTCACCGAGGATGAGGTGACTGTCATCTTCGGTGATGCCTACGGCGAGCTGCCTGAGCCGACGCGGGAGGGCTACATCTTCGACGGCTGGTTCACCGAAGCCGACGGAGGCGAGCTTGTGGAGAAGAACACGGAGGTCGGCAGCAAGACAGCGCATACGCTCTACGCGCACTGGACGTTGGTCAAGGTGTTCTCCGTCACCGTCCCTGCCGGCCTGCCCCTTGCCGTCACCGAAAACGGCGAGGTCACGGCGAGTACGGACGCCGCCATCGCCAACAACTCCACCTGCGATGTGCGCGTCACCGGCGTCACGCTGAAGACGGAGAACGGATGGACGCTCGTGCCCTTCACCTACAACATGGCGGCGGCCAAGGTGGACAGCAAACTCATAGGCTTCGCCATCGGCGGCGCGCAGTCCGTGAACCACGGCGACAGCGAGGCGCTCTCCCTCACCGGCGACTGGAGTATCGGCGCTGGCAGTACAATGCCGCTGGACTACGACGCCAAGGTCTCCGCGACCTCCGTCGGCATCGACGAACAGGTGCTCACGGTGGTGTTCGTTGTGGAGGAAGTGACGTAATGGAGGTGCTGCTGGTCGAGCCGGGCAAGGAGGCCCGCATCGCTGAAATAGGCTCAGACTTGAAGTCGCTGCAGGCCGCTGTCGGCGGTTACATAGAGGCAGCATATTTCTTCGACGACCCTGTTGCTCTCATATGCAACGAGGAGGGCAAAGTCTACGGCCTGCCCTACAACAGAGCCGTCCGGGACGAGGCGGGCAAAGTCCAGGACATCATCGCCGGGCCGTTCTTCGTCTGCGGGCTCGGCGAGGACGACTTCTGCCCGCTCCCGAAGGAGCTGCAAGCCAAGTATCTGGATATGTTCAAGTATCCCGAGAAGTTCACGGCCATAGGCGGCAAGCTGGTCATCACGCAGGACAAACCCCGCGCCCCCGCGAGACAGGAGGCTGAGCGATGAACAGGAGGTGACTGAATGCAGGAGGAGGTCGAGAGCCGGTCGCTGACGCTGGCGATCAACACAGCCAAGCTGACCGGACGGACGCTCAAGAATGCAATATCTAAACTGCTGGCCTACCGCAAAAACAAGAAGGCCGCGAAAGCCTACGTCCACCCGCAGGGCAAGCAGAGCGTGAAGAAGCTCATCGGGCAAAACCAGGGCGTCAGCAGCATTGAGCTCGCCGACGGCAGCATCCGGGACTTCGAGCACGTCGCCCGCAAATACGGCGTGGACTTTGCTATCAAGAAGGACAAGTCCGCCGAGAAGCCGAGATACCTCGTGTTCTTCAAGGCGCGGGACGCGGACGCGCTCACCGCCGCGCTCAAGGAGTACGCGGGCAAAAAGGAGCGCCGCCCCTCGGTGCTCAAAAAGCTCCGCGATCTCACGGCTCAGGCCGCAAAAGCCGAGCCTGCAAAGGAGCGCAGGAAGGAGCTTGAGCGATGAAAGCGAAAAAGCTCGTGCTCACGAACCTGCCCTATGTGCTCATAGGCCTCGCCTGCACCAACCTCGGCGAGGCCTGGCGCATGGCCGAGGGCGGCGACGCCACGGAGAAGATTTTGGGGCTGTTCGGCGCTATTCCCGCCGCGTTCGGCAACCCGCTTCCGAGCTTCAATGTCCTCGACCTCTGCGTCGGTCTTGTATGCGGGCTGCTCCTGCGGCTCGCTGTGTATCTTCGCGGCAAGAACGCTAAGAAGTACCGCCACAACATTGAGTACGGCGCGGCGCGATTCGGCACCGTCGAGGACATCCGGCCATATATCGACCCAAAGTTCCAGAACAACATCATTTTAACGCAGACTGAACGACTGACGATGGATTCGCGCCCGAAAAATGCAAAGACCGCGAGAAATAAAAACGTCCTCATAGTCGGCGGCTCAGGCTCGGGAAAGACGAGGTTTTTCATCAAGCCGAACCTGATGCAGCTGCACAGCTCCTACGTCGTCACCGACCCCAAGGGTCAGCTGGTTCTGGAGACCGGCCGCCTTTTGGAGCGCGCCGGGTACAAGATAAGCGTGCTGAACACCATCAACTTCAAGAAGTCCATGCACTACAATCCGTTCAGCTATGCGCGACACGAGGTCGCGTAATTAAACTGTCCGGCGTCGACCGAACCTGTTATTC
>ENA-UOJG01000593-UOJG01000593.1-human-gut-metagenome-genome-assembly--contig:-C47-NODE-593-length-48923-cov-17.875031_pt1 | contig 48923 bp, 48 predicted proteins | sample MGYA00242340_ERZ723887 | MGnify/ENA metagenome assembly ERZ723887 | reverse complement strand
CGGGACAGTTCGAGCATACCCTCATCATCGTGGACGAGGGCGCCAGCCTGCACTTCATCGAGGGCTGCTCCGCCCCCAAGTACAATGTGGCCAACCTCCACGCCGGCTGCGTAGAGCTGTATGTGAAGAAGGGCGCCAAGCTCCGGTATTCTACCATCGAGAACTGGTCCAAGAACATGTACAACCTGAATACCAAGCGGGCGCTGGTGGAGGAGGGCGGCACCATCGAGTGGGTGTCCGGCTCCTTCGGCTCCCATGTAGGCTGCCTGTACCCCATGAGCATTCTCAAGGACGACAATTCCCGCATGGAGTTCACCGGCGTCACCTTCGCCGGAGCGGGACAGAATCTGGACACCGGCGCAAAGGTGGTCCATGTGGGCAAAAACACAAGCTCCTACATGAATACCCGCTCCATCAGCAAGAGCGGCGGCATCAGCACCTTCCGCAGCAGTGTGGTGGTGGAAAAGAACGCCAAGGGGGCCAAGTCCACCGTGTCCTGCCAGTCCCTGATGCTGGATTCCGACTCCCGCTCCGACACCATCCCTGCCATGGACATCCGGACAAAGGATGCCGCCATCGGCCACGAGGCCAAGATCGGCGCCATCAGCAACGAGGCGGTGTTCTATCTGATGAGCCGGGGCATGAGCGAGGAGGACGCACGGGCGCTGATCGTCAGCGGCTTCGCTGACAATGTGTCCAAGGAGCTGCCTCTGGAGTACGCCGTGGAGATGAACAACCTGATCCGGCTGGAAATGAAGGGCAGCATCGGCTGAAAGGAGTTTGGATATTTGGATATGAGTGAAACAATTTTGATCAACCGGCTCCCGACCCGCACATGGAACCGGCTGGGCGTCAACGAAACGGCCCTGACTTGGGAGGACTCCGCCGACTTAGGCAGCGAGCAGGTCACCGCCGCCGGACAGACCGTCCGTCTGGACATTTCCGGCGACGGGACTTACAGCGAAAAGCGGGTGGACATCCACGCGCCGGAGGGACAGACCGTCACGGTTTTTGAGACCCTGCGCTCCGAGGACAAGCTGCTGGTGCGGACAGAGCTTCATGTGGAGAAGGACGCGCGGGTGCGGCTGGTGCAGATTCAGAACACGGCGCAGGTGGAGCTGATACAGATTCTGCTGGGCCGGGGCGACGTGTACAGCGACGGTCACTTCGCGCTGAACGGCACCGGTGCGGGCTTTCAGGCCGGGATCGGCTATCTGGGTCAGAAGCAGCAGACGGTGGACCTGAATCTGGTAGTAGACCACTGGGGACAGAAAACCACCAGCGAGATCACCGCCGCCGGTGCGGTGGGTCTTCACGCCGCCATCGACTATGTGAACCGCGTCGGCTTTACAGAGATGCATCGCCGGGAGCTGGCCCTCACCCGCCGGGCCATGGAGGGCATCCGCGATATTCCCGGCGTCCATGTGCTGGGCTCTGAAAAACCGGAGGAGCACTGCGGCATCCTCGCCTTCACTGTGGACGGCGTCCACCCCCACGATATCAGCGAAATTCTCGCCAGCGACGGCGTGGCCATTCGGGCAGGCCATCACTGCGCGCAGCCGCTGCTGGCCCATCTGGGCCATCCGTCCACCGCGCGGGCCAGTCTGGCGTTTTACAACACCGAGGCGGAGATCGACCGCCTGCTGAACAGTCTTTCCACCTTGAGGGAGCGAATGGGCTATGGAAAATAGAAGCTTTTATAACGAGATCCTCACCGAGCACAATCTGCACCCGGAGTTCAAGCATGATCTGCCGGACGCCGATATCATGCTGGAGGGCGTGAACCCCAGCTGCGGCGACGACATTTTCCTCAAGCTGAAGCTGGACGGCGACACCATCGCCGACGGCGCGTTCGTAGGCGACGGCTGCGCCATCTCGTAGGCCTCCGCCGACATCATGCTGGGCATGATCGTGGGGAAAAAGAAGGAGGATGCCCTGAAGCTGGGCGAGACGTTCCTGAAAATGATCCAAGGCGAAGCAACAGAGGAGGAGATCGACAGTCTGGAGGAGGCCTCCGCCCTTCGGGATATCGCCCACATGCCCGCCCGCGTCAAATGCGCGGTGCTGGGCTGGCGGACACTGAAGGAAGCCCTGCACGCCGGAGAGTAATAGCTTTCAAAAGAGGTATTTGCCGCGGATGCGGCAAATACCTCTTTTGGCTTATACTCGCTCCTTAATAAAACCTTAATCTTCCCCGTGATTGTTTCTTAATCCCGCGTTTGCTACCATAGAGGTGCCATCGATTAACAAGGGCAAAAAGAGAAGAAAGGATGTGCCTCTATGGAGACCACGCTGCGTACCATCAACGCCGTTATCTCGGCGCTGTTTTTTATCTGCTATACCTATCAGTTCCTCTATATTCCGCTGGTGCTGGCCAAAAAGCCCAAGCCCCTTACCGCCCCGGCCGGACGGCACCGCTACGCGGTGCTGATCGCCGCCAGGAACGAGGAGAATGTCATCTCCGGCCTGCTGGAGAGCCTCCAGGCGCAGACCTACGACATGTCCCTTGTGACGGTGTTCGTGGCGGCGGACAACTGCACCGACCGCACCGCCGCCGTCGCCCGCGCCCACGGCGCGGTGGTCTATGAGCGGTTCAACCAGCTGAATGTGGGCAAGGGCTACGCGCTGGACTTCCTGCTGCAGCACATCGGCGCGGACTATCCGGCGGGGTTTGACGGCTACTTTGTGTTCGACGCCGATAACCTGCTGGCCCCGGACTACATAGAGCGGATGAACGGGATGTTCTCCAACGGCCATGAGATCGTCACCAGCTACCGCAACAGCAAGAACTTCGGCGGCAACTGGATCAGCGCGGGCTATGCCCTGTGGTTCCTGCGGGAGAGCCGCTATCTCAACGGTGCCCGCACCCGTCTGGGCAGCAGCGCCGCCGTGGGCGGCACGGGCTTCCTGTTCTCCCAGCGTATCCTGAACGAGAGCCGCGGCTGGCGGTTCTATCTGCTGACCGAGGACATTGAATTCTCTGTGTACCACATCCTCCGGGGCGAAAAGATCGCCATCTGCGAGGACGCCGTGCTGTATGACGAGCAGCCCACCAGCTTCCGCCAGTCCGTGCGGCAGCGGCTGCGCTGGGCCAAGGGATACATTCAAGTGTTCCGCCGGTACGGCACGGACCTGCTGAAGGGCGCGGCCAAGGGCAGCTGGAGCTGCTTCGACATGTCCATGTCCATCCTGCCCGCCTTTATCCTGACGGCGCTGTGCCTGCTGGCCAACATCACGTTGTCGGTGCTGGGACTGATGCAGGGCGTCGGTGTGTGGTTCGCCATGCGGTCGCTGCTGGAGTGCATGGGCAGCATCCTTGCCACGCTGCTGGTGCTGGGCGGCATCACCGTGGCCACCGAGTGGAAGCGCATCCACGCCCCGGCGTGGAAAAAGATCGTCTATACCCTGACCTTCCCCCTGTTCATGCTGACGTATCTCCCCATCTCGCTGGCGGCGCTGTTCATGAAGGTGGAATGGAAGCCCATCCACCACAGCGTGAACCTGACGACCCTTCCCTACCCCGCCGCCAAGAATTGACCTTGTGCAATCGTGCGCGAAAGGGTATGATAGAGGTATGACAAACTCACCCCCACAGGAGGTCCATCTATGTATACCATCTTAGTCGTTGACGACGAAAAGGACATCGTCTCCGCGCTGGAAATATATCTGAAAGCCGAGGGCTACCGTGTCCTCGCCGCCTATAACGGAAAAGAAGCCCTGTCCGTGGCCGCCCATGAGGACGTGCACCTGATCCTCATGGATATCATGATGCCGGTCATGGACGGCCTGACCGCCATGGCCCAGCTGCGGCAGACCAGCAACGTCCCCGTGATTTTGCTGACCGCCAAGGGCGAGGACACCGACAAGGTGCTGGGTCTGAACGTAGGGGCGGACGACTACATCACCAAGCCCTTCAATCCGGTGGAGATGCTGGCGCGGGTACGCTCCCAGCTGCGGCGGTATCTGCAGCTGGGCGGCGGTCAGGTGCGGCCCTCCACGCTGGTCATCGGCGGCATCTGTCTGGACGACAACGCCAAGACCGTCACCGTGGACGGCGATCCCGTCTCTCTCACCCCCAAGGAATACGACATTCTCCGCTTTCTCATGCAGAACGCCGGAACGGTGTTCTCTCCCAGCGAGATCTACCGCCGGGTGTGGGACGACGTGCCGCTGAACGCCACAGGAGCCATCGCCGTACACATCCGGCACCTGCGGGAAAAGCTGGAGATCAACCCCTCGGAGCCGCGATACATCAAGGTGGTCTGGGGCAAAGGCTATAAAATGGAGGGTACCCTGACATGAAACGACTTCTGGACAAGACCTGGGCCAAGCTGGCGGCCTTTTTCCTGACGCTGTTGTTCATCGCGCTGACGGCGCTGGGCGGTATCGGCATTGGCATTCTGGCCAGCTACAACGTATTTCTGGACGGCGGCGCGTACCTGCGCCAGACGATGTATGAATCGCAGTGCAACAGCGCCATTCACAACGCCTACTACTATCTGTACGGTACCATGGCAAACGCCGGACTGCTGGCGGATGACACGCCCGACACGGATGCCTCGGATACCTCTGCCGCAGACATTACCGAAGAGGAACAGCAGAAGGCGCTGGAGGATATGCCCCGCGCCTTTTCGGAAAGGTTCTCCCGTGAGGACACCGACTGCCATCTGGCGGTCATTGACAAGAATACCAGAGAGACCACCTTTGAAAACTTCACCCTGACGGACAGCGACAAGCCGCTGTACTCCATACAGGAGACCTTTACGCTTACCTATGCCGACGGATCTGAGGAGGAGCTGACCATTGCCGCCGACCTGCTGCCTGCGGATGAGTTCCCTGACTATTCCTATCTGGTGATGACATGGCTGCTGAACCACATCGGACTGACGGTGTTCCTGACGGTGCTGTTTCTGCTGCTGACGCTGTTTTGCTTCTGCTTCTCCATGGCCTCCGCCGGACACTGGGCCGGCCACGAGGGCATCCACCTGACGTGGCTGGATAAGATTCCGGCGGATGTGTGGCTGCTTGTGCTGCTGTGCGCGTTTTTCATCGGCTGGGACACCTTCTACTACGGGTTGGGACGGCTCTGGGTCTTTGCGGCGCTGCTGCCCTTCCTTCTGCTGTTCCTGTGCGTGTTCGCCGCCCAGTGCAAAGCCGGGACGGTGCTGCGGGGCTCACTGATCGGCCGTCTCCTGCGGCTGCTGTGGCGCATCGTCAGGGCGGTGGGCCGGGGGCTGTACCGCACCGCCGCTGGCCTGCCGCTGATGTGGAAAACCGCTTTGATCACAGTGGTGCTGTTCTTTCTCGAGATGCTTCTGGTTCTGGTAGGCTACGGCTCCGTGGACGGCATCTTTGTGGTGATGAAGCTGGTGGAGTTCCTCGCCATCCTGTATATCGCCCTGAACCTGCGCATCCTGCAAAAGGGCGGCGAGAAGCTGGCGGCGGGCGACCTCTCCCAGAGCATCGACATCAAGCCGCTGATCGGCGACTTCAAGCGCTACGGCCAGCGGATGAATGACCTGCGCACCGGCATGGAGCGGGCGGTGCAGGAGCAGACCAAGGCCGAGCGCATGAAGACCGAGCTCATCACCAACGTGTCCCACGATATCAAGACCCCCCTGACCTCCATCGTCAACTATGTGGACCTGCTGCAGAAGGTGGATGTCCAGCCGGAGACGGCACGGGAGTACATCGCCGTGCTGGATCGCCAGAGCCGCCGTCTGAAAAAGCTGACGGAGGATCTGGTGGAGGCATCCAAAGCGTCCTCCGGCGCGCTGCCGGTGGAGCTTCAGCCCACGGATGTAGCGGTGCTGTTCGATCAGATCGTGGGCGAGTATCAGGAGCGGCTGGCCGACTGCCATCTGACACTGGTGGCCCGACCGCCGGAGAAGCCCGTCTCCGTCCGGGCCGACGGCAAGCTCCTCAGCCGCGTTATGGACAATCTGGTCAGCAATATCTGCAAATACGCGCTGGAGGATACCCGCGTCTACGTCGTGGCATCCAGCGACGCGGAGACGGTCACCATCAGCTTTAAGAATGTCTCCCGGGCCGAGCTGAACATCTCCCCCGATGAGCTGATGGAGCGCTTTGTCCGGGGCGACGCCTCCCGCCATACTGAGGGCAGCGGTCTGGGCCTCTCCATCGCCGGAAGTCTGGTGCGTCTTATGAGCGGCACGTTTGCCCTGTCCATCGACGGTGACCTGTTCCGCGCCGATATCACTCTTCCCCGCGCCTGACGCTTTAGCCTGTCAAAAAAGGGCATAGCCCTTTTTTGACAAAATCAGGAATCGCTCCGACCCGCGCTTTTCCGCCCATAAATGGGCGAAAAAACACTCTCTCCGCGCAAAGTGTTTTTCGCCACATACATGCTGCGGCGAAAAACGATCCAAATTGTTCGCCGCCATGGCGGGCGGCGAATTCTGCGAAGCTTTTTTGACAGGCTGAAAATAGGGCGTGAGTCTTATGAAAGAGACTCACGCCCTATTTGTTTGTCTTGACAAACTGGGAAAGTGCTCTATAATAGTTGCACATACAACGATGTAGGTACAACTTTCTCTGTGAATCGGAGGTGCTATGGATATTACAGAACGGAAGATCACAAAAATCGCCCGCGAAGCGGAAAAGCTGGTGCTGCGGACGCTGCGGGAAAAGGACGTAGGCACGGCGGAGATCGACCTGATCCACGCGCTGCGCCACAATCCCGGCTGCACGCAGGCGGCACTGGCGGAGCTTCTCCACGCCGACAAGGCCGCCATCGCCCGACGGACGAAAAATCTGGAAGCCAAGGGATATCTCATCCGCAGGGACGCTCCCAACGACCGGCGCAGTCAGCTGCTGTACCCCACGGAAAAGGCGGAGAGCCTGAAGTCCTCCAAGGCGGAGATCGAAGCGGCTTTTTACGAGTATCTGACCAGTGCCCTGCCTGCGGAGGAGGCCGCCGCCTTCGCAGCGGCGCTGGACAAGCTGTACGCAGTGTCCAAGGCAGAAAGCCGCGCAGGCTTCCCGCACTTCCAAAAGCCATCAGGAGGTAAAACGGACAATGAAGCATGACAGGACGTTCCGCCCCGACAGGATCGGCTCCTATTTCCGCGCGGAATGGCTTCCGCTGGCTCTCGTGACGGTTTCCGGCCTGATCTATAACGTAGGGCTGCTGGCCGCGCCGTGGTTTGAGGGACGGCTGGCCCAGTGCCTTGCCGATATTCTCGGCGGCAGCGAGACGGCTGCCAAGATGGCGATGCTGGTGCTGGCCTACATCGCCGTGACGCTGCTGGTGCAGGCGGCGCGGTTCATCAAGCGGTTCTACGTCCGCCGCTTTGCCAACAACATCAACCGCCGGATGAAGGGCATCCTGTACGCCAATCTGGTGCGGCAGAGCCGGACGGCTCTGGAGCAGGAGGGCGCGGGCGAGCTGATGACCAAGGCCATCTCCGACGTGGACGACTGCGTGGAGGGCATGCGGAAATTCACCACCGAGGTTTTCGATACCGGCGTGGCGCTGGCCGGTTACGCCGTGATGCTGCTGGTGTACGACTGGCGGCTGGCACTGTTGAGCCTGCTGTTCACGCCGGTGTCTTATTTCTGCGTGGCGTGGATAAAAAAGCCGGTGCAGCAGGCAGGCGCCGCCTATAAAAAGGCAGCGGGTGCCCTCAGCGCGGCCACACTGGATCGCGCCCAGAACGCCGTGACCTACCGCATCTACGGCTGCGAGAGCGCCCGTGAGGCGCGATATGAGGACGCGCTGCGCACCTATGAGAAAACCGCCGTGCGCAGCAATGTATGGCAGTCTGCCCTGCCGCCGCTGTATCTGGCCGTGTCGGGCACGGGCACGCTGTTCATCCTGTGGTTCGGCGCGAAAAACGTGCTGGGTACAGGCTGGAACACATGGGATATCGCGGCCTTCACCACGTTTCTCTCCTGCTTTACCAAGCTGACGGTAAAATCCTCCAAGGTGGCCAAGCTGTTCAACGCCGTGCAGAAGGCGGAGGTGTCGTGTAAGCGCATCAGGCCGCTGATGAAATCACCGGAGGAACTGCCGCCGCTGACGGTCCCGGCTCCTGCCGACGTGACGCTGGAAAACCTGTCCTTTGCCTATGGGGACACACCGGTTTTCTCCGGCCTGACGCTGACGGCCCACCCCGGCGATATCATCGGCGTCACGGGGCCGGTGGCCTGCGGCAAGTCCACCTTCGGGCGGGTGTTCCTGTGCGAAGTACCCTACGGCGGCTCGGCAAAATTCGGGGAGAAGGAATTTTCCGCTCTTACGCCCCGGCAGATCGCCGCCACCGTGGGCTATCTGGGCCACGACCCGGAGCTGAGCGCCGATACCATCCAAAACAACGTTCTTTGCGGCGACGAGCAGGACGCCATGCCGTATCTGGGCGCCGTTGCGCTGGAGGGGGAGGTGCAGGCCATGGAAAACGGCCCCGATACCGTCATCGGCAGCAGCGGTACCCGCCTGTCCGGCGGACAGGCACAGCGGCTGGCGCTGGCCCGGACGCTGGCCCATCCCCGGCCTGTTCTGGTGCTGGACGATCCCTTCTCCGCCTTGGATCGGAGCACCGAGGATACGGTGTTTGCCAATTTACAGAGCTACGCCAAGGATAAGGTGGTGTTCCTGATCTCCCACCGGCTGTACCACTTTCCGCAGCTGCAAAGGGTGATCTTCATGGAGGACGGCAGGACCGCCGTGGGCACCCACGCGGAGCTGATGGCGTCCGAGCCGGTGTACCGCCAGCTGTACGAAAACCAGACGCGAGGTGCGCAGACATGAAGAAACAGAAAAATAGCGTATTTGCCGCCATCGGGATGGCGGCAAGGGCGCACCATCTGCTGACCGCGGGTACGCTTCTGTGCGTGGCGGCCTCGGTGGCGGCATCGCTGCTGCCGCCGCTGCTGCTGGCCCGGATCATCGACCGGCTGACCGATGGCCTCCCACTGACGTTTTTTGCGGCGCTGCTGTACTTCGGCAGCCTTGCGCTGGAAGGGGGGTTCTCCTCGGCGCAGGAGAGCCTGCTGGTGCTGTTCGGCCAGAAAATGACCCATGCGCTGCGCTCGGAGATGTCCCGGAAGCTGACGCACCTGCCTGCCGGTACGCTGGCGGGCCAGAAGCCCGGCGAGGTGGCCGCCCGGTTTTCCGGCGATGTTGATACCGTGGAGGCGCTGTTTACCTCCGGCATCATCAGCATGGTGGCGGACGCCTGCCGGATCGTCTCCATCATGGCGCTGATCGCCGTAAAAAACACCGGTCTTGCGCTGGTCTTGCTGCTGGTGCTGCCGCTGTTTGCGGTGTTCACCCGCCATGTACAGAAGCGGATGCTGGCCGCCCAGCTGGATAACCGCCGCGCCGTCGCTGCCGTGTCCGGTCAGGTGCCGGAGACGCTGCACAACATCCGCACCATCCGGGCGCTGGGGATCGAGGACTATATGGAGCGCCGCTATGACCGGCGCATCGGCGACAGCTATGCCGCCATGGAGCGCACCAACTTCTATGACGCGGTCTATTCGCCGGTGGTGCTGCTGCTGAACGCCGTCGTGGTGGGTGTCGTCATGCTGCTCTCCGCCTCCGGCAGGGCGGAGATACTGACGCTGTTCGGCATGTCGGTGGGTACCTCGGTGGCGGTTATCAACTACATCTCCCGCATTTTCACGCCCATCGAAAGCCTTGGCATGGAGATCCAGACCATTCAGTCGGCCATGGCGGGCGTCAAGCGGATCGACGCGTTTCTTGCCCAGCCGGAGCGCACCATCCCTCAGAAGGAGGACGCTCCACGTGGCGATGTGGTACTCTCTCATGTGACCTTCGGCTATGGGGAAAAGCCGGTACTGAAGGATCTCTCCATGACCGTAAGGCAGGGCGAGCAGGTCACGCTGGTGGGCCGGACAGGCGCGGGGAAAAGCACGGTGTTCAAGCTGCTGCTGGGCCTTTATCCGCCCCAGCACGGCACGGTCACCATCGGCGGTGTAGACGTTTCGACCATTCCGGATGGTCAGCGGCGTGCCTGCATCGGCTGCGTGGAGCAGCATTTCTCCCGCGTGCCGGGGACGGTGCTGGAGCAGATCACCCTGAACGATCCGCAGATCACCCGTGAAATGGCGCAAAATGCGGCAAAGCTGACCGGGATCGATGATGCCATTCAGGCGCTGCCGGAGGGGTATGATACCGTGTGTACGGGCGGCATGTTCTCGCAGGGTGAGTGGCAGCTGCTGTCCATTGCCCGTGCGGCGGCTGCAGACCCTGCCGTACTTCTGCTGGACGAGATCACCGCCAATCTGGACGCGGAGACCGAGGCCCGCGTACTGGAGGCCTTGCGCCATGCCTCCCAGGGCCGCACCGTTCTTTCCGTTTCCCACCGGGTCTATGAAAACCTCGGCGGCCGGACGGTGGAGATCAAGCCGCAAGCCTAAGCAAGTCTAAAACGGGGCGGAGCCATTCACACAATGGCTCCGCCCCGTTGGCGTCTTACAGGATCAGCATGCCGCGCTCTTTTGAAGGGCATGTCACTCTCCTTCATGCTTCGGCCGGTTCGCCGCCGTCCAGTTCCTCGGGTTGGTATCGTCCGGAGCAAGACCTGCCAGAACGGCCTCGTAGTGCGCGGCTTTGCTGTCCATGTATTTCACGGTGGCCTTGGCCTCCTCCAGCCGCTTATGGGCCTCGGCCCGCTGCTTGAGAATAATGGCGTACCGCGCCCGCAGGTTTTCCTCCGATCCCTCCAGCAGACACAGACGGCAATACTCCCGAATGTCCTGAATGGACGCGCCGCAGCCCTTCAGACATTGGATGCCCTGCATCCAGTTGACGGACTCCTCGGTAAACACCCGCCGGTTGCCGCCGTCCCGCCGGCAGGGCAGCAGTCCCCTGTCCGTATAAAACCGCAGCGTATGCTCCGTGACACCGAACATCTCCGCCATCTGCTTGATGGTATAGTCCATGGCCGCATCCCCTGAAAATTTCTCTTGACTTCGTGTTACACGAACTTGTTAGAATTATGATACCACGGAACAAAACAATACGCAAACACAAGAATGGAGGGCGAATATATGGAATATCTGACGCTGAATAACGGGGTGCAGATGCCGCCGGTGGGATTTGGCACATTTATGCTGGGCGGGGAGACCTGCGCCAACGCAGTCGCGGAAGCGATCAGAATCGGCTATCGCATGATCGACACGGCGGAGGCCTATGGCAATGAGAAGGAGGTTGGCGAGGGCATCCGGCAGGGCGGCATTGACCGCGGAGAGCTGTTCCTCGTCACCAAGGTGAACTTCAGGTCCTATGAATACGCGGAGCAGACGGTGATGCAGTCGCTTGCCAATTTGCAGACGGACTATCTCGACCTGCTGCTTCTGCACTGGCCCTTTGCCAACTACTACGCCGCGTGACGTGCGCTGGAAAAGCTGTACGCAGACGGCAGGATACGGGCCATCGGTGTTTCCAACTTTGAACCGGATCAGCTTCTTGATCTGATCGCCTACAACAAGGCCGTGCCCGCGGTAAACCAGATCGAAACGAACCTGTACTGCCAGCGGATCGCCGAGCGCAGTTGAATGGACAAAAAGCAGGTGGCCCACATGGCCTATGCGCCGCTGGGGCAGGGCAACCGAAACGAAATGTTTGCCGAGCCCGCCGTGCTTGCTCTTGCCGAAAAATACAGCAAGACCCCGGTGCAGATCCTGCTGCGCTTCCTGACCCAACGGGGCATCGCCGTCATCCCCAGAAGCGCACGGCCGGAGCATATCCAAGAAAACTTCGCCCTGTTTGATTTTGCACTTACGGGCGACGAAATGGCGCGGCTTGCCGCGCTGGACAAAAGAGAGCCCCTTATCGGCAAGCCGGAAACGCCGGAACTGGTAGAATTCTCGCTGACGTGGTGATATAAAACCGTCTCCCGCAAAAGGATCGGCAGAGACCGATGGCTTCCCACATTCAAACACAGAGGACTTCAGACAAGTATCTGAGGTCCTCTGTTTTATATATAAGGTGCGTCGCTTCCTCCGTTCCTGTCCCCTCCTCCTTTTACAAAAGCAGCCCGTGCGATACTTGTCTCACAGGCAGCTTTGAAAAAGCGGGACAACACGAAGCACCTCTGGTATAGTTCCCCCCTCTTTTTCCACGATATGCGGCTGCTATCATAAGATCAAGAAATCCAAAGAGGGAGTGAATGAAACATGAAATACTTGAAGGGACTGGAAAAGTTGTGTGTCTGGCTCCTGGCCATTCGGTGGACGATCTGGTTTATCCTTACCAAATTCCCCGCATCCTTGTGGGAGTCGTTTTTGGCATCCGGGATCGGCCGTACCGTTCAGGGATGGTTTGAATCCGGTGTATCGCCTTGGCGTGAGATCGCGCTGGCATACAGCATCTTTTATAGGCTCTGCGGCGTACCGCTGCTCGTTGTGTTTATCGGCGTCTCTGTGCTGCTGATGATCTTCCGCAGCAATCCGGTATATGGCCGCATCCAGAGGCTGAAATGTGCCGCCCACTATATCCCGCCGGTCCCCCGGTCTGTGCGAAGAGTGTACCTCCGGTACTACTCCGACACGCAGGAGGGCTGCATCGATATCCAGCGGGTGAAGGTCTGTAACATCGGCAACCTGACAGTCACCTACAGCGAGGCGGACGGCTGCTGTATCGCTGCCGACCGAACGCTGAACACCAAGGTCTGCATCACAGATGACTGGACACGGGTCGGCAACGATCTCTTTATGCGTCAGATCATTTACGATGAAGCCAAGGCGGAGAAAGCATCCCGTACATCTGTATAATTAAAAGGAGAAAGAACGTATGTTGGTATTTATGAACAGTGGAAAGTCCCTTATGATCGATCTGGAATTGGAAAAACAAATGACTCTGAAGGAGGGCGTCAAGTTCTTCTTCGACGATGACACCCATCGGCCCATGGCGCAGTTCTCCAGCAGCTGCGGTGTTCTGCGCACGATCCCGGTCCAGAAAACGTGGACGCCTGTCGGGGTCGGCAAGTTTGTAAAGGAGGTGGCTTGAAATGTTGAAATGGGGTGAGGCGCTGGGTATCAGCGCCGGCGGCGAAAGAACAACTGTGTCGCATTTTGACTACGATGAATCCAAAACGAACTGGGCCTTCGGCGTAGGCGACGGGATCTTCCTCGTCCCCTACCGCTCAAACGGGCGCTGGCGCGTCACGGTACTGCCCATCGGCGACGCCGCGAAGTCCATCGTTAAGGCGGAGATCGAGCCGGGGAGTCTGATCTTGGTCAATGGTCTGCCGCGGATGTTTTCTGTGAAACTGACGTACCAGAATGACAAGACAAGAAATTTGCGCTTGCGCCATACCGATCGATTCGATCGAGAAGCCCTTTTGCGGAACGAAAGCCTCCACCTGTTTGGCGGGTACTATCCCACCGTTACCATCGGCCTGCTCGGCACGGTCGGGGCGGGCAAGTCGTGCTATCAGCACTCGCTCTGTATCAACACCACTTTGGATCGAGCGGCTAAGCTGCTGGGCGGCAAGGTGATCAGTACAGCAAAGGATCCGAAGGCGGCACGTCTGCCTCGTAACGCCATTTCCTCCTTCGACGGCACACCTTTTGAGGTCACGAAAGAAGGCAAGAGCAAGCGCAAGGCGCAAAAGATTGAGCTGGTCGTTTTTGACACAGGGGGTGAGATCTCCTTACTGCAGAACCACTCACAGTCCGTTTTTCAACACGGATCTTATCGCATCAGCGATCGCTTGCTGGCAGACGAGGTTCTGGATAAGGCGCGTTTTTTAGATGGTGCACTGGTCGTAGTCAAAGGTACTTCCCTTCTTGAGAACGGCAAGCGTCCCTTGGGCGACATCGAGGGTTTGCTCCGGCTGTACAGCGAAGAAAACGGAAATATCAGGAAAATCATCGCTATTTCCGAGGCTGATGTTATTCAGGAAAAGTTGAAACAAGCCGAATCGGCTCACGCCAGTCGCAGCGTGCTGGCAAATGGTGCCAGGCTGCACAGCTCCTCACCGGTGTTCAACCCTATCCACAGCCAAGAGGACCTGCGCCGCCACATGGCTCTTGCCGGTGATATTCTGAGGGATACGCATCGGTATAATTTCAGCAGCGAGGATTTGCCGGTTTGCCTCGTTTCCGCCTGCCGCGAAGAAAGCGGCGACATGATGGACTTTGAAAGCGGATTCAATCAGGAACTGCCTTTTGTGTGGCTCCTGGAACACCTCGTAGACATGGGAGGGACAAAATAATGGGCAAAAACGAAAAAAAGATGATCCTCATCGCACAGACCTACCACGACGGTTTTTATAAGACCGAGACCAGCGCGGCAGCACCGCAGTCTATCATTTCGATGCTGTCTCGTTTGACGGTTAGCACCGTCCAGTATGTCACAGAGCTGGACGGCTACCATGCGCTGATCGTCAGTCGCGTTGGCGGCAACACCTCAGAGGAGCGCGGCGGCACTGACAAATACGCACTGCTGTTCGGCGAGAACTTCGCCGAACAGCTGATGCGGCGGCCAGCGGCTGTTTTCCGAGTGGCAGAATGGCTGGTAGACACAGGCGACGCCGCAGGCACATCTTTGAACAAGCTTCCCGCCCTGCTGGACGAGCTGGTGGACGACATCCGTTACTGTGACAGCGTGCCTTTCACGGACGGCATGCTGACAGCCTATGCCGTGGCGCTGGCCGTCTCGATGAACGGGAAAAATCTGTGCTTCGTGGACGATATCTCGCAGGATGAGCTATTGGGTGTCCTTTATGCCCTGCCTCCATCGGTTCGTGCTAAGACCTTCTGGTCCTTCGGCTACTGTAAAGCCTGCCCCGCCAGTCTAAAACTAGTAGCCAGAAATGCAAATGATCCGAAATTTGAAGTACCACCTAGTCAAATGGCTTACACCACCTCGGATATTGAAACCATCCTCACCGAAATTCTCGATGTGAAGCAGGAGGCCCTCACGGCTGTCATCGGCGAAGGTGTCAGCCCTCATGCGGTGACGTGGACGCCCTCTCTCCTTTTGGAGGTGGCGTCTTGGCAGCCCGCAGCGGCACCACAGCGAGAGACGGCATCCGCACCGGTCGCCCACCCGCGGGAGCGCCAGCAGCCCCGTGAGCGCAGCAGAGGTGCGCATGCGACGCTTGTCAGACGAAATGCGGCGCTCAGCCTCACGCGCAAGCTGTTACTGCTGCTCTTTACCGCTGTCTTGCTGTTCTATGGGTTCCGGACAGGCACTTCGGTGATCGGAGATGGGGTCTACCTCCGGCTTTACCTCAACCTGAGCATGGGCGATCTGGTTCGCGCTATTGCGGTGTTCGCAGCAGGCTGGCTGGCAAGGAGCCTGTTCGTGAAACGAAAATAGCTTTATCTCCCCCAGCCTTCGAACAAACTGCCTGTGAGACACTGGTCTCACAGGCAGTTTTGGTTTTCCAGCACAGAGCCACCTGCACAGCTCCCCCCTCTCAACCGTCCAATCAATGCTGCTATGATTAAAACATCAAGAGGAAATCAAAAAAGTGTACGTAAAGAGAAAGGAGAAATAGATTTGGCTTACTTTTTGATCTCGATTTTAGGCATGGTAGTTCTTCTCTTGCCCCTCCGCGAAACGCCGTTTGAGACGGATTCCTACGGGCGGAAAGCTACTCTGACGAGCCCCACCGGCGCGATGTTGCCGATCGCTCTCGATGAGTTCAATGCCTGCGGCTGCGGAGAAGGCTATACTGTGGACTTGTCCGCTTTGGGGCATGTGACGGAAGGCTTTTTCGTTGTTCTGGACCCCGGCGTAGGCTTTGCCCTCGGCGGCGACGCCCTGATCCGGCGTAACGGTGAGATCGTGAACGATCTCATTCTTCATGACAACGATGAAATTATTCTAAGAGGTAGTTCACTGATTTTTAGGATCGACGAATGAAAGGAGGATGAATAGAACATGATGAACAACCTCTCGCGACGGATGTCGCTGTCTCCCTACGCATTGCAGGCCCTCCCCGTGGCCTTGCTGATCGTGTTCCAGTTAATGTTCACTTCGTATTCCTTATGGGAGAGCGGTGGTGGTATCGCCCAATACTATGGTGCGGACGCCGAGGGCGTGTACCACACGCTGGCGATGAACGTGAGTGGCCGCCTCTGGCGGATGATGCTTTTCCTAATGGTCATGGAGGCGGCAGCACTGCTGCTCATCTTGCGCTTTAAGGTCGAGGGCGTACTGCCTGTGCTGGTTCCTGTCTGGCTGCTATTGACCCTCAGCTGTGTTTATATGGCATATGTCGCACCGGCTCTGGCTGCTAAGCACTACGCAACCGTTCTTCTCAGTTTCGCGGCGCTGTTGCTGGGCGTCGCGCTGGCCTGTATCGCGCCACAATTAAAAGAACGGAACAAGCTGCTGCGGCTGGTGTTCATTATCACCGCCGGTGCTGTGCTGGCACTGACTGCCTACGGCCTGTTCTTCGCGCCGGTTGTTAACGGCTCCCGGGTATACATCGCAGGTGTTTCTCCGGCCGAAATCTACAAGGTTGCCGTCCTGTCGCTCACTGCCCTCACGATCGTTCCCATGCAGCAAGAGAAAAGCCTCGGGAAACAGCTTATCGCTGTCATAGCACTGATGGCAGGCTCTCTGCTCATACTTCGCTCCCTTGGCGACGCAATTTTGCTGTTGGCCATCGTTCTGGTGATCGTTCTTGAAACGAAGGGCAAAAAGCTTTTTATCCTGCTGGCCGGGGCAGGCGCGGTCATTGGGCTCGTCGGGTATAAAATCTACGCCGCCGTTAAACCTGACAGTTACCTCGTAAAACGGTTTAGCGACGTGCTGGTCGCTGAGACCGACCCGACCGCAAATGCGAACCTCCGTCGGGCGGTACTGGGCATGCTTCGAGCGGGCATCTTCGGTTCCGGCGTCAGTCCAGATAACGTGCGGTATATCAGCTATAATTACGCTTCTGATACCGACTTCGTTTACTCGGGATTGATCGGTTTATTCGGCATCGGGATCGGCCTTCTGGTGCTTTTCGCCTATTTTACCCTCGTACATGGCCTGTCCACCCACCCTAACCAAATGGACGTTTTGTCTTATACGTTCGGCAACCTGGCAGCGGTGCTTGTTCTGGTGCAAGCCATGACCCATGTTGGTGCGAATCTCAATGTCATGCCCCTCTCTGGAGTGGTCCTGCCACTGCTCTCAAGAAGTGGCGCCGCTCTTTGCACCACCATGCTTGCGATCGGTCTTGCCCTCGGAGGACGCATTCAGTGCCTGAGCTGGTTATGGGCGAAAGCGGCTCGGCCGCTTAACACGCTGCTGGCCCATAAAAAAGAAAAAGAAGGAGCAGATGAAGTATGAAAGAGCACATGACAAAAAAGACAAAGCGTTTTTACACTCCGGTGGATCGTCTGGTAAGAGGCATCGCCCTCTTACTGGTCGCCGTTAGCCTGTTTGGTATTTTCCGCGTCTATGCCAATGCCCAGAAAGCCGCCGACAGCCTGACGCTGTCGGAGCGGGCGAGCTTGAGTTCAAAGATCGACATTGAAGAAGAGAATTTTGAGAACAACGTTGTCGAAAAAAAAGCTCGTTCGCTCTATGGCACGCTCCAGACCTCGGACGGCGAGGTGCTGGTGGATCTGACACACAGTAATACGAACACGCCCGCGCTGGGCAGCTTGCTCGGCACGCTGAACTCGATTGATGTGTCGGACACTCGCTATTTTTTGAACAACTACAAACAAAGCATTTTTCCGGATGTCAGCTGGAATGCGGTCAACGGCTTTACCAGTCCGGACGGCACTGTCACTCTTACCATCGACAGTCGTGTGCAGAACAGCATCTACCAGAAAATGGTAGATTTGGGGATCTACGGCTCTGTGACCCTGTATGACTTCAAAACGGGTGAAATTAAGGCACTTTGTTCCACTCCGGGCTTGGGCGAAAAAAACGCAGCCGGTGAGGCGGTGGAGGGATCATTTATAAACAAATGTTTATACCGAACGAGCCCCGGATCGACGCAAAAAATATTAACTTTATTTCTGGCTGAATCGCAAGGAATTAACGTAGCTAATACCAGATTTTCTTGCAATGGTGCGTATACTCTTCAAGACGGCACTGTTGTTCGGTGTAGTGGAGTCCATGGCCAACTTATCAATGGCGAGACAGCCGTTGGAAAATCCTGTAACGTTTTCTTTGCCCAACTCATCGAAAAGCTATCTGTCAACCAAACTTACGAGCAGCTTTATGATATGGGCTGGACTGTGAATGGTCTTTCCAAGGACGGCGAAAATGTTTTCCAGATTGGCAATCTGCCCATTGACAGATCATCGCTCACTTGGACGAGTAATAACACATTTGTTTCAGTCTGGTCGTTAATTGGTCAATGTGAAGCGATGGCCTCACCACTTCAGATGGTCGAATTGGCAGGGAACTGCGCGACTGGTGGTAATGCGGCTGTACCCCGCCTGACCACGCATGAGGCTATCACAAAAAGCGGCTATGGTGCGTACGCAGAAGCATTTCAACGTGCATGGTCAGTCTGGACAGCCGGATTTCAGCAGTGCTATTCAACAAAGGATTATGGCGTTTGTACGGCCGCTAAGACAGGTACCTCTGACCAGTTGGCCGGTGAAACCCACAAGCTCCTCCTTGCTGTGATCGGTGATTACTCCGTGTATATTGTGATTGAAAACTATCTGCAATCGCGCGTGATGCCGTATCAGCTGCTGCCCACCATTGAGCAAAGTATTTCCGTCATCGAAAGCGAGGTGCTCCAATAAGCAGATACTGTGAGGCTGCCGTTACAAACGGCAGCCTCACAGTGTCACATAAAAAATTTTTCTTGACAATCGAAGTTCTCTCCGCTATTATGTAGTTAATCTACATATGTAGCAATCCTACATAGTAAGGAGGGCACCATGGAATTTGACAAGACGCTGACCTCCGGCAGCACAAAGCTGCTGCTGATGAAGCTGCTGGAGCAGCAGGACATGTACGGCTATCAGATGATCGAGGAGCTGCGCCGCCGGTCGAATCACACCTTCGACCTGAAGTCCGGCACGCTGTATCCCCTGCTGCATGCGCTGGAGCAGGAGGGCTGGGTGACGGCCCGGGAGGAACCGGCGGCAGGCGGCCGCACCCGGCGGTACTATCATCTGACCGGCTCCGGTCGGGAGGCACTGGCCAAAAAAGAGGCGGAATGGCGCAGCTACGCCGCCGCCGTGACGAAGGTGCTGGAGGGAGGTGCTCACTGTGTCGGAGCGATTTGACGGTTACCTGTCCCAAGTGGATGAGCAGGTCCGCTGGGCGCGGGTACGGCCCGCCCTGCGGCGGGAGCTGATGGGCCATCTGGAGGAGCAGCGTGACGCCTGTCTGGCGGAGGGCATGGACGAGACCTCCGCCGAGATCGAGGCGGTGCGGCAGATGGGCGACCCGGTGCTGGTAGGGCAGCAGCTGGACGAGGTGCACCGACCCCGGCCCCAATACGCGCCACTGGCGCTGGCGACGGTACTGGCGGTATGCGGCATGCTGATCCGCATCAACGTGAACCACACCTCCTCCATCCGTTCGCTGGCAGGCGCGGGAGTCGGCCTTGTGCTGATGGCGGCACTCTACTTCTTCGACTACCGGAAGCTGATCCGGTATGCGTGGTGGCTCTACGGCGGTGTGGTGCTGGCCAGTCTGGCGCTGGAGGTGTATTGCGCTCTGACCGGTCAAAGCGGCATTGCCGTAGGCGGATGGCGGTACAGCGTGTATCTGACGCTGCTCTTTCCCATGGCAGGGGCGCTGGTTGCCTGCGCCCTGCGGGGCAGGCGGTGGGGCTTCTGGCTGGCCGTTCTGGCCTACGCGCCCCTGTGCGTTTTCGCCTGTCTTGCACCCTCGATAATCGGTCTGCTGCTGACGGTGATCTGCGGCTGCGTCACGCTGCTGTACGGCATCCGGCAGGACTGGTGGCCGGTACATAAAACTGTCGCACGGCTGCTGGTGGTGGCTGGCGGCGTGACGCTGGGGCTGTTTCTCTCCGCGTCACTGCGCAGGATCGGGTGCTATGCAGCCGTTCCCTCCGATGACGGCTATGCCCTGTACTCCCTGCGAGCCGCGCTGGACAAGGCGATACTGTGGGGTAATGGCTGCGCCGACATCGGTCAGCGGGATCTGGGCTATCTGGCGGTCGGCGACGACACCACCTTCTTGCTGACGAAGGTGATCTGCACGCTGGGCTGGATCCCTTTCCTGCTGCTGTGCGGGGTACTCTGCGCACTGCTGGTGCTGGTAGGGCTTCATTGTGTGAAGCGTTGCCACAGCGCGGGAGGCTTACTGGCCATGATGGCAGGGCTGACCATCGGCGGGCATTTTCTGCTGAACGTGATCGCCAGCTGTGGCCTGCCGCTGTGGGACGCTCACTTCCCCTTCGTGCAAGGCAGCCTGTTCACCGTCATTGATCTGGCGCTGCTGGGCGTGGCGCTGTCGGTATTCCGGCAGGCGGGCTGCTCGGAGGATGCGCAGCAAACTCCGGCGAGGGTATAGTCCTCAAACACGATCTCCATGGTCGCCGCCGTGTCAGGCAAAAGCGGCGCACAATGGGCCAATACCGCGTCCACAGCGTCATCGCCGGTGAGATGAGCCGCTTCCGGAGCGGTCACCGCGCCGCAAAGGGTGATATGCAGCCGGTTTTCCTCTGTCTCCCGCAGCTGGCGGAGAAACGGATCGTTCCGGCCGCTGTCCAGCATACGGCCCGCCGCTTCAAAGGACAAGGTCTCCATCATTCCACTTCCGTATCGGGCATCTGCACAGCGGTGCCGCCATCCAAGCCGAAATCGTCGGCCACAGAGGAGGTATCCCGCTTGAGCATGGTCTCCATGACACGGATGTCGCTGTCGATATCCATGGCGGCGTCGCGGTACAGGTCGTCCAGCTGGTGCTCGAACCCGGCGATGATATTGTCCATGGTCTCCTCAATGCGTGCCTTGGCCTGATTGAGATTCTCGCCGCTCACCCCTGTCTCCTCAAAGTCGGCGTAGCTATCCAGCAGCTTTTGCGTGGTGGGCAGGTAATAATTCAGGAATGTGCTGGCCTTGGCCTTCTTGGCAGGCTCCTCCTGAATGACCTTGAAGATCTGGCGGGTGATGGCCTCCAATCGGTCGATCTTGGCGCTGAGTACCGAATCATCAATGCGGTCGTTGGCCCGGCGGATGGCCGCCAGCGTGCCCTCGTCGCCCACGGCTTCCGATGATGCGGCGGCAGGCTGCGCCGTCTGTTGGGCGCTGGCGGCGCGGCGGGCGGCAAAGTAGGCGTTGGCCGCGTTCTGTGAGCGGAACAGCATGTCGTTGCCCCGGTCCAGATAGGTGTCGGGACCCCACATGCCCTTTTCGATCATGGCCTCCAGATCACGCTCGGCCTTGCTCTCCCCCACATCGGCGGCCTTCATGAGATGGGCCAGCGGGATAGCGTCCCGCGTACCGGCACAGGCCAGATACTTGGCGTAGCGGCGCATCTTGCGGTTCATGATGGCGCCGCCGCTCAGCAGGGCAAGGCCGCCCGCCAGCAATCCCGTGGGATAGAAGAGCTGCCGCAGAAAATACCACCACTCGTGATAGTTGACGGCATAGCTTAGATCATTGTACACCACATTCATCATGGCCGCGCAGCCCAGCGCCGCCAGTACGATGCCGACGATCTTCAGCGCCTTGGCCCCTCCCGCGGAGGGCTGGGGTGTCTGGGTGACCTTCTTGACGGCGCTGGTCTTTTCCGTCTGCTTCTGCTGGACGGTCTGCTGCGTCGCCTGCTGCTTCTGCTCCTCCGCCTTCGCCCGGATATGCGCCGCCGTGGTGGAGGCCGCCTTTTTCAGCTTCTGCGGGTTGTCGGTCAGCTTTTTGATCAGCAGGATCAGCCCCACCGGCCACGCCACCAGAAACATAATACCGATCAGCAACCACGCGCCAAAGTCGTTGTCGTTTCTGCCGCCGCGGTTGGGCTGCCGCTGCGGCCGGTAGTCATCATGATACTCCATTATTATTTCTCCCCTCTGGATTTCAGCTTCCGCTTGTTGCCCTTCTCGTCCACGATCCATGTATTTTCCAGATGGCTGCGCAGGCTGCCCAGAATGGCCTCCTTGTACTCCAGCCGCAGGGCTTCCCGCTCGGCCTCCTCCTCGACGGTCAGGCCGTCGGCCTTGGCCTTGCGGGCCAGCTCGTTGATGCGATCAATTTTCTCCTGCTTCATGGCTCCATTCCCCCAAATTCTGTGTATGATACAGCCGGGCGTAAGCGCCCTGCCTGACTAACAATTCCTCATGGCTGCCCTGCTCGGCGATGCGGCCCTCCTGCACCACCAGAATACGGTGGGCACTGCGGATGGTGCTGAGCCGGTGGGCGATGATCAGCGTGGTGCGGCCCTTGGCCAGCATGTCGAAGGCATGCTGGATCTTCGCCTCGGTGACGCTGTCCAGCGCCGAGGTGGCCTCGTCCAATATCAAAATGGGCGGGTCCTTTAAAAACACGCGGGCAATGGCCACACGCTGCTTCTGGCCGCCGGACAGCAGCGTGCCCCGCTCGCCCACATAGGTGTCGAAGCCCTGCGGCATGGCCATGATGTCGTCGTAGATCTCGGCACGGCGGGCGGCGGCCTCTACCTCCCCGTCGGTGGCGTCGGGACGGCCATAGCGGATGTTCTCCCGCACGGTGTCGGCAAACAGGAACACATCCTGCTGCACCACGCCGATAGCCCGGCGCAGGTCGTCCAGCCGGATATGGCGCACATCCACGCCGTCAATGTCGATCTCGCCCTCGGTCACGTCGTAGAATCGGGGGATCAACTGGCAGAGGGTGGACTTTCCGCCGCCGGAGGGGCCTACCACCGCCACCGTCTCGCCCTGCGCCACATGCAGCGTCACATCGTGGAGCACCTCGTCCGCGCCGTCGTAGGTAAAGCTGACGTCCTTTACGTCGATGCTGCCCCGGACGCTGGGCATGGCCCATGCGTCCTCCGCGTCGGCAATGGTGGGGTCGGTGCTCATCAGCTCGATAAACCGGTGCAGACCCGCAAAGCCGTTGGAGAACAGCTCGGCAAAGTTGGCCAGCTTCCGCACCGGCGTGATGAAGGTGGTGATATACAGGCTGAAGGTGATCAGATCAACGTAGTCCATCCGGCCGCCCATCATCAGCCAGCCGCCGCCTGTGATGACCGCCACATTCAGCAGCGTGACGAACAGCTCCATGGTGGAGTTGAACCGGCCCATCTCTTTATGGAAGCCCCGCTTGGCGGTCTTGAAGGTCTCGTTGGCGCAGTCAAACCGCTGCTGCTGGATGGTCTCATTGCCGAAGGCCTTCACCGTGCGGATGCCGCTGAGACCGGATTCGATCTCGGCGTTGATGGCACCGGTCTTTTGCTTGGCCGCCACCGAGGCGCGGCTCATGCCGCCCCGCAGCAGCATCAGCACCGCCAGGAACACCGGAATGATGGCCAGCACGATCAGCGCCATGCGCCATTCAATGGTGAACATCACCGCCAGCGCGCCCAGGATGGTAATGATGGAGATGGTCAGATCCTCCGGGCCGTGGTGGGCCAGCTCGGTCAGCTCGAAAAGATCGGTGGTCAGGCGGCTCATCAGCTGGCCGGTGCGGTTGCGGTCATAGAAATCAAAGCCCAGTGTCTGCATATGGTGAAACAGATCCCGGCGGATATCCGCCTCCACCCGGATGCCGAAGGTGTGGCCCCAATAGGTGACGATATAGTAAAGCCCTGCCCGCAGCACAAAGGCCAGCGCCACAATGACCATCACTGCGAAAAACACCCGGTAGTTTTTCTCCGGCAGCCACTGGTACAGCGCCACGCGGCTGACCAGCGGAAAGGCCAGATCCACCATGGCGATCAAGATGGCGCAGCTGATGTCCAGCGTAAACAGCTTCCAATGGGGCTTGAAATAGCTCAAGAAGATCCGCAGCGGACTGCGGGTACGGTAATCCTGCGTTGTCATATTCAAATTCCTTTTCTGACGATAATTCTCCAGTTTTGATTATACCACAGGACATAAGTTTTGACAAGTCAGGGGATGCGAATCAACAGCAGCGTATACAAAAGCTTCGCAGAATTCGTCGCCCGCCATGGCGACGAACCTTTTGAATCGTTTTTCGCCACGGCGTGTACGTGGCGAAAAACACTCTGCGCGGAGAGAGTGTTCGTCTGTACACAATGTGTACAGACGAACACAGGTCGGAGCGAAATCTTTTTTGATAAAAAGGGCGTGCCCTTTTTATCAAATGAAAGAAAAGCAGCGGCGCTGCCGCTGCTTTTCAGGGTCATATTTACATCAGTTGACGCGGACAAGGATCTCCGCCGTAGCGTTGCCGATGGTGATGGTAATGGTAGCCGTACCGGAACCCACACGCTCCAGCGTACCGTCAGAGGAGACCTTCACCACATTGGTGTTGGAGCTCTTCCATGTGGCGGTACCGGTCACGCCCTCCAGCGTCAGCTCGCAGGGAGGATCGTTCTTATTGATGGTCATATCGAACTGACCGTCGGGATTCTTGCCCAGCTCCGTGTCGTACATGGTCTTGATCTTCAGATTCTTCAGGGACGTGCTGGTGTTGGTATTGGTGTTCGTATTCGTATTGGTATTCGTATTCGTGTTGGTGTTTGTGTTCGTATTGGTGTCGGCCTTCTTCTGGACGGTGACGGCACAGGCCGCACTTTCGTCGCCGCAGGTGACGGTGATCATGGCCGTACCCTCGGCCACGGCGGTAACGGTACCGTCGGTATCCACCTTGGCCACGCCGGAATCATTGGTGATCCAGCTGTAACCCTCCACAGCGCCGCCGGTAGCGGTCAGCGTTCCGGTCTCACCGGGTGCCAGCAGCAGCGTGGTGTGATCCAGCGCCAGCTCCTTGACCGCAGGCTCGTCGGGCGGCGGGGTAACGGGGTCCTGCTGGACGGTGCCGGGGTTGGGATCGTTGGCCGGCTCCTGATTGCCGCCGAACCAGCCCTTCACCGTGTCGCCGGCGAAGGCCCATACCAGAACGGCAATCAGCAACACCACCACGACCACAAGAATCGGCCCCACAACACTGGGCGCTTTTTTCTTCTTTTCCTGCTGGCGGTGGCCGCGTTTTTTCACTTTACCGTTATAATATTCCTCGTCTTCCGCGCAGAACGGGCAACTTTTATAGCTGTCGGAGAACATCTCTCCGCATTTATTACACTTGATCAAGCTCATGCTTTCCATTCCCTCCAAAGGACATACTCTTAATAATACTTAGCTATAATACCCCAAAAGCAACCATCCCGTCAACTGAAAATCATGGAAATTCATCATTTTTTTACATCTTTTCTTGCTTTTCGACGGTTAAGTTCCTATAATAAGGGGGAACAATATAAGGGAGGGACCCCTATGAGCACCATCTTCATCGGCATCGCCGGCGGCACCGGCTCCGGCAAAACCACGCTGACCGAGCATCTGGCCCAGCGCTTCGGCAGCGACATCAGCGTGGTACACCACGACAATTACTACAAGCGGCAGGACTGCTCCTTCGAGGAGCGGTGCCGCCAGAACTATGACCACCCCGACGCCTTTGACACAGATCTGATGATCCAGCATCTGAAAGCCCTGAAACGGGGCGAGACCATCTACTGCCCCGTATACGACTACGCCATCCACAACCGCACCGAGGAAACGGTGGAGATCAAGCCCACCAAGGTGGTGATCGTGGAGGGCATCCTGATCTTCCAGAACAAAGACCTGCGGGATCTGCTGGACATCAAGATCTTTGTGGAGACCGACGCCGACGTGCGCATCCTGCGCCGCGCCCTGCGGGACGTGGAGGAGCGCGGCCGCTCGCTGGAGTCGGTGGTGACCCAGTATCTCACCACCGTCAAGCCCATGCATGAACAGTTCGTGGAGCCCACCCGCAAGTATGCCGACATCATCGTGCTGGAGGGCGGCCACAATCTGGTGGCGCTGGACATGATCATGCAGCGCATCGCCAATCACATTGCGGAGAACTGATATCTATGCTGTTACCCATCCTTGGCACACTTTCCCTGTTGGGCGCCGTCTATTTTCTGATGCCGCTGGCCATCGGCGTCCACCACATCGGTATGTACTGGCCGGCGGCGCTGCTGCTGTTGGCGGCGGCCCGGTGCTTTTTCCCCAACTTCTTCCGGCGCTTTCCCAAGTGGCTGAAGGCTGTTCTGATCACCGGCGTCAGCGTGGTGCTGGCGGTAGCCGTCACGGTGCTGACCATCATGGGCCTTGCCGCCGCTGACCGTCCCACCGGCGACGACGCGCCGGGAACGGTGGTGCTGCTGGGCTGTCAGGTCTATAACGGCAAGCCCAGCATGATGCTGCAGGGCCGCATTGAAGCCGCCTATGACTATCTGACGGCCCATCCGGACGCGGTCTGCGTCACCACCGGCGGGCTGGACAGCCGCTCCGAGCCGGTGACGGAGGGTGCCTGCGCCCGACAGGAGTTGATCGCCATGGGCATCGCCCCGGAGCGGGTCTATGCCGAGGAGAAGTCCTTCGACACCCGCGAGAACCTGCAATTCGCCGCGGCCATCATCCGGGACAACGGCCTTGACGCCCATGTGGTCATCGCCAGCGACAACTTCCACCAGTACCGGGGGCAGCTGTTCGCCCGTCAGGCGGGGCTGGAAGCCCAGTCCGCCGGGTGTTTCAGCCCATGGTTCCTCGGTCCCGGCTACGCCTGCCGCGAGGTGGTGGCAATTCTGGCCGTCTGGGCGGGGATCGATTAACTGAACGATTATTTGCAAATAAGAAATCCGTGCCTTTCGGCATGGATTTCCTGTTATTATGGGGCATTACGCTTCGTAGGGGGCGGCGTCCTCGACGCCCCCTACGAAATATCGCCGTTACAGCGCTTCCAGAATAAAGGGTTTTCCCACCTGCAAAGCATAATGGTATATCCTCGCGCTGTCCTCGATGTACTGGGCGCGGGTACGGGCCTCGTTCAGATCCTTGCCCACCGCCAGCGCACCGTGGTTATTCAGCAAACAGCCGCCCCGGCCGTCTTTCAGGCAGGGCACCGCGTTCTCCCCCACAGCAAAGGTGCCGGGGGTCGCGTATTCAGCACATTCCACGTCGCCGCCCAGAAAAATTCTGGTCTCGATCAGCACCGAGGCTATGGGCTTATGCACCACGGCAAAGGCCGTGGCATAGGGGGAATGGGTGTGGAAGATGGCCTTGTACTCCGGATAGGCTCGATAGATGGCGGCGTGCATCCGCCACTCGCTGGAGGGCTGCAAGTCGCCCTCGATGATGCTGCCGTCCAGATCGCACCGGACGATGTCCATGGGCCGCATCACCGTATAGCGCACCGAGGTGGGGGTAATCAGCATGGTACCGTCCTCCAGCGCCACACTGAGGTTGCCACTGGTACCGGTGAACATTCCCTCGTGGAGGGATTCCAGACACACGTCCACCATTTCCTGCCGCAGTTCTTTGTGAGAATACTCCATTTTATCGCCTCTTTCGATTATTAAACAATTATTTCGTATCTCAGATCACCATTTCATACAGCCCCAGCTCGCTGACCTCCAGATACTTTTGCAGGTCATAGGGGGAGTAGATGCCCAGATCGGTCACGATACCGGTGATCAGCTGGGGCGGCGTGATATCGAAGGCAGGATAGTAGCCCTTCACGCCATCGGCCGCCGTTTTGACGCCCATGGCCTCCAGCGTGTCCTGCGGGTTCCGCATCTCGATATGGACGGTGTCCACGGTGGGATGCCCCTTGTCGGGGATACCGCTGACGTACACCGGCACACCCAGATAGTTGGCGGCAATGGAGATCTGGAAGGTACCCACCTTATTGGCGATATAGCCGTCGCAGCAGATAGCGTCGGCGGCGCAGGTGAATACATCCACATGCTCATGCTGCATCACATAGGCGGGCATGTTGTCGGTGATGACCGTCACATCAAAGCCCATATCATGGCAGACGGTAGCCGTCAGCCGGGCGCCCTGAAAATAGGGGCGAGTCTCCGGGCAGAACAACCGGATGGTCTTGCCCCGCTCCCGGCACTCCTTCAGCATCATGGCCAGGATCGTCTCGGCAAAGCACTGGGTCATGACGGTGCCGTTGTCGGGGAACTTGTCCACCAGATGCTTTGCCATCTGGCCCACCCGGTTATAGCGGCGGTTGTTGGTGGCCACGGTGTAATCCCGGATGGCCAGCGCCACATCGGGGACACCCTTTTCAATGGCCGCCTTGGCTGCCTCCAGACAGCCGCCGCAAATCAGCTGCATGCGGCCCACAGTGGTGGGCCGGGCGTGGGAGATGGTGTCCATAGCCTTTTCCAGATAGGCCACCTGCTGTGCCGCCGCCATATCGCGGCACTCGTAAGCCGCCAGCGCCATACCCATAGCGGCGGCGGTAAAGGGGCCGGTGGACTGGGTGACCATATCCGTCAGCGCCTGCGCCACCTCGCCGTGGGTGCGGCAGGTAACAAACTCCACCCTGCGGGGATACACACGGCGATCCAATATCCGCACCTCGCCGCTGTCGTACCACGCCACGTTTTCATACTGCATCATAAAGGCAAGGCCCTTGTCAGCTCTTTCCATTTCTCGCTTTCTCCTATCTTTCAAGCTCCGTACAGACGCTTGGCGGCAGCACGGGCCTCATACAGCACCCGCTCTTTGTCCAGCGTCAGGAATTCTCCGTTTTCATACAGCACCCGGCCATCCACCATGGTCATGCACACGTCGGCGGCCTGCGCACTGTATACCGCAAGGCCCGCCGTGTCCAGATGCGGGCAGAGGTGGGGCGCGCTCAGGTCGATGGCCATGATATCCGCCCGCTTCCCAACCTCGATGGTGCCGGTGTCATCCCGGCCCTGCAATCTCGCACCGTTGACCGTGGCCATCTCCAGCACCTGACCGGCAGGCAGCAGCGCCGCGTCGCGGTGATAACCGTTGTGAAGAATGGCCGCCAGATGCAGCTCCTCCAGCATGTTGAGATTGTTGTTGCTGGCCGCGCCGTCCGTGCCCAGCGCCACGTTGACGCCCTCCGCCAGCAGTTGGGGCACCGGTGCGAGGCCGCTGCCCAGCTTCATGTTGCTGGTGGGATTGTGAACAACGCTGACGCCCTTTTGCCGCAGCAGCGCCCGATCCTCCTCCGTCACCCATACACAGTGGGCGGCGGCGCAGGGCACATCGAATACCCCCAGATCGTTCATCCACTGAGCGGGAGTCTTGCCGTATTTCTCGATGCAGGTATCATGCTCGCTTTTCGTCTCGCTGAGATGGATGTGCATTCTTGCGCCGTTCTGGCGGCACCACGCCGCCGTCCCCGCCGCCACGTGTGGATTGCAGGTATACTCGGCGTGAAGACATCCGTCCACCCGGATGCGGCCACCGGCGGCGTTGTGCCAGTCATGGTAAAACCGCTCCAGCTTGCGGGCGCTCTCGTTCTTTTCGTAGGTCTCCGCCGGGTCGAAGGCCTGCACCGGATAGCAGAGGTTGGCCTTGATGCCGCACTCCCGTACCAGCTCCGCCGCCTCCCACGGGAAAAAATACATGTCGGAAAAACTGGTGGTGCCGCAGGCAAGCATCTCCAGCAGCGCCAGCGCCGTACCGGCCCGGATATCCTCCGCCGTCATGCGGCCCTCCACCGGGAACACGCTGTCAAACAGCCACTTCTGCAGCGGAAGGTCGGTGCCTACGCCCCGCAGCAGTGTCATGGCGGCGTGGGTATGGGCGTTCACCAGCCCCGGCAGCAGCAGCTTGCCGGACATGTCCTTCTCACAGTCAAAGGCGCCCTCCGGACGCTCTGCACCCACCGAGACGATCACCGCCCCGTCAACGGCCACATAGCCGCCCTCGATCACGCCCTGCGGCGTATAAACACAGGCATTTTTCAGCAGCACGGTCATTCTCTCACATCCTTGAAAGCACATTCTTCAGATAGGCGCTGAAGTTATCGGCCACCAGATGGCCCACCTCGTTGACCTCCTCATCGCTGAGAGGCTGGTCAAGGATGCCCGCCGCCATGTTGGTGATGACGGAGAAGCCAAGACAGGGCATGCCGCAGTGGGCCGCCGTCAGCGCCTCGGTCACGGTGGACATACCCACGGCGTCGCCGCCCAGCGTGCGGATGGCGCGGATCTCCGCCGCCGTCTCGAACTGCGGGCCCTGCATGAAGAAGTAGCAGCCCTCGTGGAAGGTCAGCCCGCTGCCCTCGGCGCACTGGCGGGCGATGGAGCGCAGCTCGGGGCTGTACATCTTCTGCACATCGAAGAACCGGGGACCGAACTCCGGGATATTGGGCCCCCGCATGGGAGAGCAGCCGGACAGCATGATCTGATCGTTGATAATCATGATATCACCGGGCTTGTAGCCGAGGTTCACGCCGCCGGCGGCGTTGGTCAGGATCACGGCACGGCAGCCCAGCAGCTTGAACAGGCGGATGGGCGCAGTCAGCTGCGGGAAGTCATACCCCTCGTAGGAGTGGAAGCGGCCGGACATGCACACCACCTTTTTGCCGCTGATGGTGCCGCAGATCAGCTTTCCGGCGTGGGTGGCCACGGTGGAGCGCAGGAAGTTGGGGATGTCCTCATAGGGGATCACCACCGGGTCCTCCACCTGCGCGGCGAAGGGCCCCAGCGACGAGCCGAGAATAATGCCGATCTCCGGCTGAAAATCCAGCTTCTCCCGGACGTATCGGGCGCTTTTTTCAAAATATTCATAGGTGTATTCCATCGGATATCCTCCCTGTTTTGTTCTTGGTATTGATTCTATCATATTGCCCACATGGTGTCAATTTCACCGCCTTCCACATTTTTCGCCTGAAAAGGGCGCAGAAAGGGCTTGCATTTTTTTATTTTCATGATACAATAGCGTTGACAAATCTAAATGGAGGTACTCAAAATGGCTTATCAGATCGGTTCCGCTTGCGTCAGCTGCGGCGCTTGCGCAGATGCTTGCCCCGTGGGCGCTATCTCTCAGGGTGATGATCGTTACGTCATCGACGCCGGTGCTTGCCTGGACTGCGGTTCTTGCAGCGACACCTGTCCCAACGGCGCTATCAGCCCCGCTGAGTAAAATGCGTACATGAAAAACAGCCGGTGCGTTACACCGGCTGTTTTTTTATGCGGACGGGCCACCGGGGACGCCGGCCCCTACAAGGTCTTGCCCCAAGGGCATACATATGATATACTGCGTTTAGAAAAGGAGGGCTGGTGATGGAGCGCACGGAACAGCTGTGGCCTGGAGGGCCGCGGCATCATTACGATGAGCAGTGCTTCCCGCCCTCCACGGATTCCTTCCTGCTGGGCGGCTTCGCCGTACCCCGCCGGGACGAACGGGTCTGCGATCTGGGCGCGGGCGCGGGACTGCTGGGCGTACTGCTGCTGGCAAGGGAGCCTTCCTTACAGGTAACAGGCATCGAACGGGACGCGCACGCCTGCCAAATGCTGGCGCGCAACGCCGCTGTCAACGGTCTTGCCATGACAGCGCTGTGCGCCGATCTGCGGCAGCGGGACGAACTGCCCGCCGGGGCGTTTCAGCTGGCGGTGTCCAATCCGCCCTATTTCGCGCCCCATACCGGTGCGGTGGCCGAGGGTCAGCGGGGCAGCGCCCGCGCGGAGCTGACCGCCTCGCTGGAGGACATCTTCGCGGCGGCGGAGCGACTGCTGCAATGGGGCGGGCGCTTCTGTCTGGTGTACCGTCCGGAACGGCTGGCGGCACTGATGGCCGCCGCCGTGACCCACGGACTGGAGCCGAAGCGCCTGCGGATGGTGCAGCACACCGCCCAAAGCACCCCTTCCCTGCTGCTGTTGGAATGCCGCCGGGGCGGAAAGTCCGGCCTTTCCGTAGAGCCGCCCCTGCTGCTGCGGCTGCCGGACGGCAGCGAAAGTCCCGACGTGCGCCGCGCCTATTTCAGAGATAAGGAGTAACCGCTATGCCCGGAACATTATATCTGGTAGCCACCCCCATCGGCAATCTGGGAGATTTCTCTCCCCGCGCCGTGGAGACACTGCAGAACGCCGACTTCATTGCCGCCGAGGACACCCGCGTGTCGGTGAAGCTGCTGAACCATTTTGACATCAAGAAGCCGCTGGTCAGCTATCATGAGCACAATCGCGCCGCCGCCGGACAGGCCATTCTGGCCCGGCTGCTGGATGGCGAGACCTGTGTGCTGGTGACCGACGCGGGCATGCCCGCCATCAGTGACCCCGGCGAGGATCTGGTGCGGCTGTGCGCCGAAAACGGCGTGGCGGTGCTGGCCATCCCCGGCTGCTGCGCCGCCGTGTACGCGCTGGCGGTGTCTGGCCTGCCCACGGGCCGCTTCACCTTCGAGGGCTTTCTGCCCTCCGGCAAAAAGGAGCGGCGGGAGCAACTCCATGAGCTGACCGGCGAGCGGCGCACCATGATCTTCCACGAAGCGCCCCACCGGCTTCGCGCCACGCTCTCCGACATGGCGGAGGCCTTCGGCGGCGAACGGCGGGTCGCCCTGTGCCGTGAGCTGACCAAGCTCCATGAGGAGACCATGCGCATGACGCTGGCGGAGGCTACGGACTACTACGCCGCCAACGAGCCGAGGGGCGAGTATGTGCTGGTGGTGGCAGGCCGGGAAACGTCCGACGCGCCCGCCATGACGCTGGAGGAGGGCGTGGCGCTGGTGCTGCGCCGCCGTGAGGAGGGCATGCGGCTGAAGGACGCTGTCCGGGCCGTAGCCGACGACACGGGTCTGAGCCGCAACGCCCTGTACGACGCAGCGCTGAAAAATCTGGCATGAAATCTGACGATTTCATTGCCAAAAAGGATTGCGGCCGACTGCGCGCCTAACGACAGTGCAATGCGAATCAAGATGGATGCTACGGCGGCATAGCCGCCGAGATCGGCACTAAAAATATGCCACCGGCATATTTTCTTAACGTACCGACGCCAGAAAAATGATTTGATTTTTCGCGGCGTCCGCGCCGCGAACTCTGCGAGGCATTGCACGGCTCCCCTCGTGTAATACCAATTATGCCGCCTTTGGCGGCATACCGAAATTCTTCACTGTTCACTTTTATCTCTTATCTGCGTCCCGTCAGGGCGCATAAAAAACGCTCCCCGCCATGGTGGCGGGGAGTGTTTTTTTGCGCGTCAGCTGTTTCTCAGGTCCTTCAGACATCGGGGACAGACGTTTTTGTCCTTGTAAACCACCAGATCTCTGCTGCTGTCGCAGAAAATACAGCTGGGCCGATACTTCTTCAGTACTATGGTGGAGCCATCTACATAGATCTCCAAAGCATCCTTCTCAGCGATATCCAGCGTGCGGCGCAGCTCGATAGGCAGCACGATCCGTCCCAGCTCGTCGACCTTTCTTACAATACCGGTTGACTTCACGGAAACCTCTCCTCTGTTCTGCTTCTCACTTCTGTGTGAGTTCCTCTGCTCATTCATCATGACATACTTTTAACTGTTTGTCAACCGCAGTTCGACATTTTATCCAATTGTTTCACAAATATTTCCATTTGCTCTGTGCATATAGTATACTGAGGTGAAACTTTTATGGCAATGCCCTATTTTCTGACGGTGCTGCTGGCACTTTCCCTGCTCTTCGGCGGCATCACGGGACAGCTGTCCGCCGTCTCCTCCGCCGCCATGGCAGGCGCACAGGCCGCCGTGGAGCTGTGCCTGTCCATGGCAGGCGCCATCTGTCTGTGGAGCGGCGTCATGACGCTGATGGACCGCTGCGGCTTGAGCCAGAAGCTTGCCCGGCTGCTGCGGCCGGTGCTGCGGCGGCTGCTGCCCAACGCCAGCCGGGACAGCGAGACGCTGGCTGCCGTCAGCGCCAATGTATCGGCCAACCTGCTGGGACTGGGAAATGCCGCCACGCCGCTGGGCATCCGGGCCGCCACACGGATGGCAGAAGGCTGCGGCGGCGTGGCCAGCGACGAGCTGTGCCGTCTTGTGGTGCTGAACACCGCGTCCATTCAGCTGCTGCCTACCACCGTGGCCGCCGTCCGCAGCGCCCACGGCTGTGTTACTCCTTTCGACATCCTGCCCTCCGTGTGGCTCTCCTCGGCGCTGTCGGTGGCGGCGGGGCTGCTGGCGGCACGGGGCTTACAGGCCGTATGGAGGCGCTGATATGGATGTGACCTCCCTGCTGATCCCGCTGCTGCTGACAGCGGTGGCGGCGTGGGGCCTGCGGCAGCGGGTGGACGTATACGCCGCCCTGACCGACGGCGCAGCCGAGGGTCTGCGGGTGCTGCTGCGGATCTTCCCCAATCTGGTGGCGCTGCTGACGGCGGTTTATATGTTCCGTGCCTCCGGGGCGCTGGACTGGCTCACGGCGCTGCTGGCACCGGTACTGACGGCCATCGGCATCCCGCCGGAGACCACGCCGCTGCTGGTGATCCGGCCCCTCAGCGGCAGCGGCGCGCTGGCTGCCGGAAGCGAGCTGATGGAGACCTACGGCGTGGACAGCGCCATCGGCCGCACGGCGGCGGTGATGCTGGGCTGCACCGAGACCACCTTCTACACCATCGCCGTCTATTTCGGCGCGGCAGGCGTGCGGAAGCTGCGCTATACCATCCCCGCCGCGCTGACGGCGGATCTGGCGGGCTTTCTGGCGGCGGCATGGTGCGTGCGGTTCTCTTTCTGAAATGTAAACTTTTTCCTCTTTGTCAAGCTTTTAACTTGCTTGTATCGGTGTTTTATTGTATACTAAAATCAGATATATGCGTGGCGCACCGGATAACGGCGCGCCACTATCAAACTCAAGAAAAGGAGCGTTACCTTGACCAGTCGTAAAATCATCAACAGTAAACTGAAAGAGGCGGTGGATTCCGTACTGCCCATCACCATTATCGTGGCGGTGCTGTGCTTTTTCTTCCTCCCCGTGGGCAGCGGTCTGATGCTGGCCTTTCTGGTGGGCGCGGTGCTGCTGATCGTTGGCATGGGCCTGTTCACGCTGGGTGCGGAGTTGTCCATGACCCAGATGGGCAATCTGGTAGGCGCGAAAATGACCAAGTCCCGCCGCCTGTGGCTCATTCTGGTGCTGGCCTTCATTCTGGGCCTTGTCATCACCATTGCCGAACCGGACCTGCAGGTGCTGGCCCAGAACGTACCGGGCATCGACAAGACCGTGCTGATCCTGACGGTGTCGGTAGGCGTGGGCATTTTCCTGACCATCTGCATGCTGCGTATCCTGCTGAGCATCTCCCTGCGGACGCTGCTGCTGGTGTTCTATGCCATTGTGTTCATTCTGGCCGCCCTGTCCGACCCGGACTTCCTGTCGGTGGCCTTTGACTCCGGCGGCGTCACCACCGGCCCCATGACGGTACCCTTCATCATGGCGCTGGGCGTTGGTGTCGCCTCCATCCGAAGCGACGAAAAGGCCAAGTCCGACAGCTTCGGTCTGGTGGCGCTGTGCTCCATCGGCCCCATTCTGGCGGTGCTGCTGCTGGGCTTCCTGTATCCGGAAAACACAGCCGCCGCCAGCGAGACGGTAGTGGACAGCTTCGAGACCACCCTCACCGTGGGCCACAGCTATCTGGAGGAGCTGCCCGGCATGATGGGTGAGGTGGCGATAGCCCTGCTGCCCATCTGCGTGTTCTTCCTGCTGTTCCAGATCTTCTCGCTGCACCTGCGGAAGCTGCCGCTGCTGCGCATCCTCATCGGTGTGGGCTATACATACGTTGGGCTGGTGCTGTTCCTGACCGGCGTCAACGTGGGCTTCTCCTCGCTGGGCTATGTGCTGGGCGGCGTCATCGTGGACGAGGGTCTGGGCCTTCTGCTGATCCCGCTGGCCACGCTGATGGGCTGGTTCATCATCAACGCCGAGCCCGCCGTCCACGTGCTGAACAAGCAGGTGGAGGAGCTGAGCGCCGGCGCCATCTCCTCCAGGGCCATGGGCATGAGCTTGTCCATCGCCGTGGCCGCCGCCATGGGCCTTGCCATGGTGCGGGTGCTGACCGGCATCTCCATCCTGTGGTTCGTGCTGCCGGGCTACATCATTGCGCTGGGTCTCAGCTTCTTTGTTCCCAGCATCTTTACCGCCATCGCTTTCGACTCCGGCGGCGTGGCCTCCGGCCCGCTGACGGCCACGTTCATGCTGCCCTTTGCCATGGGCGCGACGACGGCGCTGGGCGGCAATACCATGACCGACGCCTTCGGCCTTGTGGCGCTGGTGGCCATGATGCCCCTGATCGTGGTGCAGGTGATGGGCGCGATCTATGTGGTCAAGACCCGTCGGAACAAGGCGCAGGAATCCGCGCCCGTATTCAGCGACGAGGGCGTCATCGAGCTGTGGGAGGTGGCCTGACATGGAGCTTTACTACTTAATGAGCATAACCGACCGCGAGCGGGCGGAGGATATGGCGGCCCTGTACCGGGACGCCGGGCTGAATCTGGTGACCACTATGATGGGCCGGGGCACCGCCACGCCCCAGCAGCTGGCGCTGTACGGCCTGTCCCGGACGGAAAAGGCCGTCACCGGCGCGGTGGTGGGAACAGATACCATGAAGCAGCTGTTCCGCACCGCCAAGCGCAAGCTTTTTATCGATATTCCCGGCAACGGCCTGATGCTGGCCGTGCCCCTGAAAAGCGTCAGCAGCGGGCGGACGCTGGCTTATCTGACAGACAGCGGCAAGGCCGCCACCGGAGGAGGTGTACCGACAATGAACTTTGATTATGAACTGATCGTGGTGATCCTGAACGAGGGTCACTCCGACATGGTGATGGACGCGGCCCGCAGCGCGGGCGCAGGCGGCGGCACGGTGCTGCACGCCAAGGGCACCGGCGCCATCGGCACCGAGAAATTCTTCGGCGTGACGCTGGCCAATGAGAAGGACGTGATCTACATCGTGGCCAGCGGCAAGGAGAAGGCCGCCATCATGAATGCCATCAACAAGGATGCCGGCCCCTCCACGGCGGCGGGCGCCATCAGCTTCTCCCTGCCCGTGTCCGACGTAGCGGGCCTGCGGAGACTGGATGATGAATAACTGGCGAAAAGTCTGACGACTTTTCTGTCAAAAGGCTTGCGGCCGCTGCGCAGTGGAGCGAAGCGGAACAAGTGCCCTTGGGGTACGCGCGTCCTTCGGTGATAGTGCAATGCAAATCAGACGGATGCTACGGCGGCATAGCCGCCGAGATCGTGGCTAAAAATATGCCGCCGGCATGTTTTCTTAACGCCCCGACGTCAGAAAAATGATTTGATTATTTCGCGGCATCCGCGCCGCGAACTCTACGAGGCTTATAAAAAGAGACCGGTTCTATGAACCGGTCTCTTTTTATTTCATCGGGCAGTTCCGCAAAATTTCCTTTGCCGCCGATTCATAGGCGGCAAGATCGTTGGCCTTGCGGATGGCTTTCAATGGCCGCTCCGTCCCCTCGTAATGCAGGCTGAGATAGTTCCACAGCTCACGCATCCGGTGCAGCACCGGCGGCGTACCGCTGAGGCGCTGGCGATAGCCCTCCAGCAGCCGGTCATGCAGCGTCTCCAGCTCCTGCCGGGAGGCCGCTGCGCCGCCATGGAGCCGCCGCCCCAGCGCAGGATCGGCCATCAGGCCCCGGCCCACCATCACCGTGTCCACTTTGGGATACTGCTCGCGGAACGCGGTCACGTCCTCCGCCGTGAACAGGTCGCCGTTATACACCAGCCGCCCCGGATAGGCCGCCAGCGCCCGGTCAAAGGCGTCCCGGTGGACGGTGCCCTTATAGAACTCCTTCTGGACGCGGGGATGTACGATCAGCTCATGGATGGGGTAGCGGCTGTACAGCGCCAGCAGCGACTCCCACTCCGCCGGATCGTTCTTCCCGATGCGGGTCTTGACGGACACTCGCATATTCGTCAGCGCGTCGAATATCCCGTCCAGACAGCGCTCCAGCTCCTCCGGACAGGCCAGCAGGCCGGAGCCCTTCCGCTTGGCCGTCACCGTTCCGGAGGGACAGCCCAAGTTGAAGTTGACTTCCTGGTACCCACGCGCCTGTAATTCCCGCGCCGCCCAGACAAAGTGCTCGCTCCGGTTGGTCAGCAGCTGGGGCACCGTGTCCGGCTCGCCCTGTATCTCGTCCAGTTCCTTCCGCTGAAAGCACAGATTGGCGTTGGGCGACAGAAACGGCGTGAAATACTTGTCCGCACCGCCGAAGATCTCCCGGTGGGCCTGCCGCCACAGGTAGGTGGTCAAGCCCTCCATGGGCGCGGCGTATAGCGTTATGTCAACCATCTTGTCGCTCTCCTCCTCTGTATCGCTGCCGGTCATTGCTGCGGATCATTTACCGTCTCCACGCAGAAGCCGTGATACCCGCAGCAGGTGCAGGTCAGCTTCCGGGCCGAGGGCGTATGCCGGGCAAAGAACATCTCCCGCAGCGCCGGACGGAACACCGTGTGGCACTGGGGACAGAGATAGGCCACACGCCGGAAATAGTACCGGCTGACCCAGATGCCGAAGGGCACCGCCAGCAGCAGGTACACCGCAAAGGGCCACCAGATACCGGTGACGATCCACAGGATGATACCTGTCACCTCCAGCAGCGACATGGGGATACCCGCCAGCACCATAGTGGTATGCACCTGCTTCAATTGCGTGCGTCGCTCCATCAGATACGCTATGTCGCCGATGGATTCCACGGAGAACTCCGGCTGCTGCTTCACCTGACGGCGCAGCGCCTCCACCTTTTCCAGACGGCTCTGCTGCGCCTCCAGTTCGCGGCGCAGCGTCTGCGCCTGCTGCTCCAGCAGCAGCTCCACCACCCGGCCCGGCTCCTCCTCCGTCAGCAGCTGGGCAATGGCGTCGATGGGCAGCCCCATGTCCCGCAGAAAGCAGATGATCTTTAGCCGCCGCACATCGTCGTCGGTATACAGCCGCCGCCCGCCCTCGGACAGCTCCGTAGGGATCAGGATGCCCCTTGTGTCATAGTACTGCACCGTCCGCACGGTGACGCCGCACAGCTTGGCCAGCTCTCCTGTGGTGTATTTGGACATAGCGTTTCACCTCCTTATGACGCCACTGTACCATATGACGCAGCGTCATGAGCAATACCTTGCGCAGCGCTATGAGGGAATTTTTTTGCTTTTTAAGCACAAAAGATCATTTCGTGGCTCCGGCCACGAGGCACTTTTGGCCGCTGTCCCAAAAGTGCCCAAAAGGACAGCTTAAACCTGCGGTTTAAGAATCCGCCCGCGCTATGCTACATTGTATATTTGCGACCTTTTACCGCGCGTTCACAGAACATAGTTCATTTCGATGCGTGTGACGAATTGATGTTCTTTGTGCGCCGCTGCCGCTAACGTTATCGACGGTAGAACCAAACATGTTGTTCGTTATCGGCATTAGCGGCAGCGGCGCTGGAGCAGAGACGCTCCTTTTAACGAAGCGAAAAGAGAAAATTTTGCGAGAACGTGTGGTAGAACCTTACAATCTGATGCAATGTATAGCGCGCAAGGAAGTGAAGAAACCATCGGCTTCTTCCGGCTCTTTTGCCCACTTTTCCAGCTGCTGGGAAAAGTGGGTCGCCGAAGGCCGTCCTCGTCCCCGAGGGGACGAAACACCCCTTACGCTTACATCGGATCCACATACCGGCAGGCCGCCAAGCCTGCCACCGCGCCGTCGCCTACGGCGGTGGTCAGCTGGCGGACGGACTTCACCCGTCCGTCACCGGCGGCAAACACACCGTCACAGCCGGTCTGGGTATCCTCCCCTGCCGCATAATAGCCGCCGTCAGTGTTCACCAAGGCGCTGAAGGGTCCGCTCTGAGGCAGCTGGCCTACGGCGGCGAACAACCCCTCCACCGCCAGCTCCTTCGTTTCTCCGGTCTTGGCGTCCTTCACCGTGACGCTGGTCAGCTCGCCGTTGGCGGCATGCAGGGCCTCCACGGTGTGGCTGTACAGGATATGGATGTTCTCCCGGCTCTCCACCTGCCGCACCAGACGCGCCTCGCCCCGGAACTGATCCCGGCGGTGGATCAGCGTCACGCTGCGGCAGCTGTTGGCCAGAAACAGCGCATCCTGCAGGGCGGTATCGCCGCCGCCCACCACCGCCACGTCCCGGCCGGTGTAGAAGGCACCGTCGCACACGGCGCAGTAGGACACGCCGCAGCCCACCAGCTCCTCCTCGCCGTCAAGGCCCAGATGGCGGTGGGCCGCGCCGGTGGCCAGTACCACCGCTTTACAGCGGTAATCGCCGCCGTCGCAGCGGACGGTAAAGCTCTCGCCGTCACGGGAAAGGCCCGTGACCTCGTCATAGATGATCTCCACGCCCAGCGCCTCCACCTGCTCGGTGAGCTTCTGGGCAAAATCCGCGCCGGACATGGCAGGCACGGCGGGATAGTTCTCCACCAGCGGGGAATAGACGATCTGGCCGCCGGTATTCTCCCGCTCGGCCACGGCCACGGTCTTACCGGCGCGGGCGGCATACAGCGCCGCCGTCAGTCCGGCAGGGCCGCCGCCCACCACAATGATATCATACATAGAGGTTGCCTCCTTATGTTGTTGGGGAATTAAGGCCCCCTTGTGTAAAGGGGGCTGTCGAGCGCAAGCGAGACTGGGGGATTGTCCATTACCCGCCAACCCCTCCGTCACGGCATACGCCGTGCCACCTCCCCTTACACAGGGGAGGCTTTGGTACCGTGTTTTTCAACGTTTCCGTTTATTCCGGAAAAAGCCCCCTGAAAGGGGGCTTTTCGGTGTGATATGAGGGATTATGATGTTCAGGCGTTGTACTCCGCGATGAACTTCCGCACCGCGCCGAGACCCACATACTTATCCTCGCCGTCGCCCACCACCAGCGTAGGGGCCTGACGGATGCCAAGACGGGCGGCCTCCTCGCCGTTCTCCTCCGCCAGCAGACGGGTAAAGGGGATACCGGCCTCGGTCAGCAGCTTTTCCGCCTGCTTGCAGTTGGGGCAGGTGCGGGTGGCAAACAGCTTCACCGTGCCGCAGGCATTGCCCGCAGGCTCCTCGTCCGGAGCGGCGGGCTGCTCCGCCTTCACCTCAGGATGCAGCACACCCTGATGGGTCAGATGGGAGTGCCCGATGTCGTAAACCTTGCGATCCTTGAACTCCTGCGCCTTGCCGTCGTTCCAGTTCTGCACCGGGCGGTAGTAGCCGGTGATGCGGCTGTAGATCTCGGTGCGTTCGCCGCACTCGGGGCAGACAGACACCTCGCCGGACAGATAGCCGTGGTTCTTGCACACGGAATAGGTGGGGGACAGGGTGTAATAAGGCAGCTTATAGTTCTCGGCGATCTTGCGCACCAGCTGGGCGGCCGCCTTCCAATCCGGCAGCTTCTCGCCCAAAAAGGCGTGGAACACGGTGCCGGAGGTATACAGGGTCTGCAGGTCATCCTGCACGTCCAGCGCGGAGAAAATGTCCTCGGTATAGCCCACGGGCAGGTGGCTGGAGTTGGTGTAGTAGGGGGTACCGTTCTCGTTGGCGGTGATGATGTCGGGATAGTGCTTCTTGTCGTGCTTGGCGAAGCGGTAGGTGGTGGACTCGGCAGGGGTGGCCTCCAGATTGTACAGGTCGCCGTACATCTCCTGATAGTCGCTGAGGCGCTCCCGCATGTGGTTCAGCACATCCTTGGCGAAAGCCTGCGTCTCGGGATGGGTCAGATCCTTCCGCAGCCAGTTGGCGTTCAAACCCACCTCGTTCATGCCGATCAGGCCGATGGTGGAGAAGTGGTTGTCAAAGGTGCCCAGATACCGCTTGGTATAGGGATACAGGCCCGCGTTCAGCAGCTTGGTGATAACGGTGCGCTTGGTCTTGAGGGAACGGGCGGCAATGTCCATCAGCTTGTCCAGACGGGCATAGAAGTCGGCCTCGTTCTCCGCCAGATAGGCGATGCGGGGCAGGTTGATGGTGACCACGCCCACGGAGCCGGTGGACTCGCCGGAGCCGAAGAAGCCGCCGGACTTCTTCCGCAGCTCGCGCAGGTCAAGGCGCAGGCGGCAGCACATGGAACGCACATCGTTGGGCTCCATATCGGAGTTGATATAGTTGGAGAAGTAGGGCGTGCCGTACTTGGCGGTCATCTCAAACAGGAGCTTGTTGTTCTCGGTCTCGCTCCAGTCGAAGTCGCGGGTAATGGAGTAGGTGGGGATGGGGTACTGGAAGCCGCGGCCATTGGCGTCGCCCTCGATCATGATCTCGATGAAGGCCTTGTTGACCATGTCCATTTCCTTCTGGCAGTCGCCATAGGTAAAGTCACGCTCCCGGCCGCCCACGATGGCGGGCTGATCCACCAGATCGCGGGGCACGGTCCAGTCCAGCGTAATGTTGCTGAAGGGAGCCTGCGTGCCCCAGCGGGAGGGCGTGTTGACACCGTAGACGAAGGACTGGATGCACTGCTTGACCTCCTTCTGGGTCAGGTTGTCCACCTTGACGAAGGGAGCCAGATAGGTATCGAAGGAGGAGAACGCCTGCGCGCCCGCCCACTCGTTCTGCATGATGCCGAGGAAGTTCACCATCTGATTGCACAGGGTGCTCAGATGGCTGGCGGGAGAGGACGTGATCTTTCCCACCACGCCGCCAAGGCCCTCCTGAATCAGCTGCTTCAGGCTCCAGCCGGCGCAGTAGCCGGTCAGCATGCTCAGATCATGGAGATGCAGGTCGGCATTACGGTGCGCCTCGGCCACCTCGGGATCATAGATCTCGCTGAGCCAGTAGTTAGCGGTGATGGCGCCGGAGTTGGACAGAATCAGGCCGCCCACGGAATAGGTAACGGTGGAATTCTCCTTCACGCGCCAGTCGTTGATCTGCAGATAGTTGTCCACCAGATCCTTATAGTTCAGCAGGGCGCTGCCCACGTTACGGACCTTCTCCCGCTGCTTGCGGTACAGGATATAGGCCTTGGCCACATCGGCGTAGCCCGCCTCGGACAGCACCTTTTCCACGCAGTCCTGAATGTCCTCCACGGCCACCAGCTCGTCCTTGATCTTGGGCTCGAACTCCGCCGTGACACGCAGAGCCAGCATGTCCATGACGCTGGGGTGATACTGCTTGCCCACGGCGTCAAAGGCCTTAGTAATGGCAGCGCTGATCTTGGCGATATCAAATTCGGCGATGGTCCCGTCTCTTTTTGTCACCCGGTACATGTGATATTCCTCCCTCTCTCGTATACAGCGCCCGCTCAGGGGCGGAAAATAAAATGGAGACGCGGCTTGTGTCAGTCGCATCTCCAAGTATACCACATATATGGGCCTTGTCAAGGTAAAATGCCTATATCTGGTGTATAAGATTTTCTAATCGTCACAAGATGTGGTGGTATTTTGGAGGAAGTTTCGCGCTTCCGGGCGCGACCTGCTTTTGTCAACAGTGACAAAAGCAGGCAAAAACACCGGAAGGAACCTCCGGTTCCTTTACTTCCGGGCGCGCTATGCATTGTAAAAAACCGAAGCTGCCTACCACACGTTCACGGGAAATGTTCTTTTTCGTTTCGTTATTGGATCGTCTCCGCTCCAGCGCCGCTGCCGCTCACGTTCTCAACGGTAGAACCAACTGCTTCTACACTTTGAAGTAAAAGCGGCAGCGCACAGGGAAGCAGAGACGATTCAACATTTCGCGCAACAACAATAATTTTTCTGCGAACGCGTGGCAAAGAGCGTCAAGTAAAAGCGAGGTATAGCGTGCGCGGATTCTTAAACCGCAGGTTTAAGCTGCCTTTTTGGGAAGCGATCCGAGCGCTGCCAGTGGCAGATGAAGCGAGGTGAGCGTGTGGCCGCGGTCAAAATTTCGGCGGCTTTTATGCCGCTACGAAATTTTGGGCACCGCAACAGGTCACTTTTAGGACAGCGGCCAAAAGTGACCCGCGCCGGAGCGCGGAACATTCCCTCGCGCCATCAGTCGCCTGCGCCCCCTTACACCCCTCTTAATTCCACACTCGGAACAAAGGGCCTTACGATGTCCGCCCAGTGCTCCAGCTGCGCCTTATCCGGTGCGTGCAGCCCCGATCGGATCACAGAGTCCCGGTCGGTGAAGCACTGGATATAGTACCGCTTCGCCCCGGCGATCCACCGGGCGATGCCCGCAAAGGAGGCGTCATCGTGGAACTCCGCTACGGCGGTGGTTCGAAACTCATAGTCCACCGAACCGGAGAGCAGATAATCAACGCTCTCTTGAATGGGCGTCAGGTCAAAGTCCGGCAGGCCAACAGTCTCGCCGTATCTCTCCGGGCTGTTCTTGATGTCCATGGCCACATAGTCCGCCAGCCCCTCCTCCACCAGTGAGCGCAGGGCGGCGGGATGGCTGCCGTTGGTGTCCAGCTTCACGGCGTAGCCCAAGTCCTTGACGGCCCGCAGCAGCGGCGGCAGCCCTGACCGCAGCAGCGGCTCACCGCCGGTGACGGCCACGCCGTCCAGCAGGCCCTGCCGCTTGCGAAGGAAATCCAACAGTCCGGCGTCATCCATGACCGGCTCCATGCCGCCCAGCACCAGACCGCCGTTGTGGCAGAAGGGGCAGCGGAAATCGCACCCCGCCAGAAACACCGTACAGGCCACATGGCTGGGAAAATCCAGCAGCGTCAGCTTTTGCAGGCCGTGAATGTCCATATGGTTCCCCTCCCCTACTCAGATACCACATATTGTAGCGCGGCGGGACGGGAATGTCAATTGCCTTGCAAAGGCAGGGCATCTATGGTACACTGGACGCACAGGGAACGGAGGTGAAGGGATGAGCGGAAAAGCGCTGCCGATCCAGCATTTATACTGCTCGCAGGCGGATTACAGCCAGATCTGCAAGGTCACCGTGGAGGCCATCGACGCGCCCACCACGCCGCTGATCCACCAGATGTCCCGCTTCTGGCTGTTTACCGGCGGGCGCGGCACCATCGTCTTGCAGGACCGGCAGTATGAGGTGCAGCCGGGCACGCTGGTATCGGTGCTGCCGTGGCAGATCTCCGATGTGGTGCAGGTGGAGGAGCCGCTGCAATACTACCTGCTGGCCTATTACTTCGACAACGTGAACATGGCGGTGAAGGCGCTGGGACAGGCGGGCCGCACGCCGCTGCGCCTTATGGATGACATGGCCGCCGCGCCGGTGGTGCAGTGTACGCCGCAGGAGACGGAGGCGCTGCGCCTGCTGTTTGAACAGCTTCGGCAGGAGACCGACCGCCTGGAGGGCGACGCGCTGACGGAGCTGTATACTGCCAACAAGCTGGCGGAGGTGGTGATCGCCTTTCTGCGGCTGGGCAATAACCGGGGCAAACCGGCACAGAAGGCTATCGAAAAGAGCGATATCCTCCACTATATGTATACCCATCTGGGGGAGAAGCTGACGCTGGCCCAGCTGAGCCGCCAGTTCTTCCTCAGCGAGTCCGCCATCAGCGCCTATATCACCCAGACCACAGGGTTGTCCTTCTTCGACCTGCTGGGCGAAATGCGTATCGGAAAGTCCATCAGCTTTCTGCTGTATACCGACCTGACCATGGAACAGCTGGCGGAGATTCTGGGCTTTGTGGACAGCTCCCATATCAGCAAGGTGTTCTCCGCCCGACTTGGCATGAAGGCCAGCGAATTCCGGGAGGTCTATCGCCGGGTGGGAGGTCTGTGCGGTATTCAGGACGACCCCACCGCCTATGAGGTGGTGTCGTACCTCTACCATAACTACACCCGCGACCTGACGCCCCAGCACACAGCGGCCCGGTTCGGGCTGTCAGTAAAGGAGCTGAATGGGCTGCTTCTTTATCAGGTGGAGAAGGATTTCTCCGATTTTCTGAACTTTCTGCGGATCAACCGGGCGTGTACGCTGCTGAAAACCACCGAGAAAAGCGTCACCGATATCGCCTTCGAGGTGGGGTACAACACCGTTAAAACCTTCAGCCGCAATTTTCTCCGGTTCCGCCGGATGTCGCCCAGTGCCTTCCGGCAGGAAGTGGCATTGCAGGAGAACACTTTATAAATATGACAAAAAGAATTGGAGCGCAATGCGCTCCAATTCTTTTTGTCATTGCGGGTAAACACCCAGATCGCGGGCGACCTTGGTGATGAAATCCTGCACGTTGGTGACCATGGTGGTGGCGCTGAGACTGCCGCGGTCCAGCAGCTTATTGACCACGAACTCGTCGGCATCCACGGCGTAGAGATAGACAGGCCGCACCGTGCCGTCCGGCATCACCCGGAAGGAGGGCGTCATGTTGCCGGTGGCAATGGTATGCAGCATGGTGGCAAGGCAGATGACTGTGGTAGCGCCCCGCACAAGTCCGCGCATGGCGGAGGCTCCCTCATACACATCGGCATAGACCTCCGGCAGCGGGCCGTCGTCCCGGATGGAGCCGGTCAACACAAAAGGAACGTTGTGCCTGACGCAGCCGTACATGATGCCGTTGTCGATGTGGTGATCCGCGATGAACCGGGGAATGGAGCCGCTGCGGCGCACCATGTTCAGCACGTCCAGATGGTGATAGTGGCCGTTGGGCTGGCTGCGCTGGGTATAGATGTCCTGTCCCAGCGCCGTATGGAGATAGGCCGCCTCCAGATCGTGGGTGCCCAGCGCGTTGCCCGCCAGCAGGCCGTGGCAATAGCCATTGGCGATCATGGCCTCCATGGCAGTGCGGGCGCCTGCGTCAAAGGCAAAGGCCGGTCCCATGACCCAGACGATGCGGCCGTGGTCCCGCTCGTGGCGCAGCAACGCCGCCAGATCGTCGTAGTCCTTGGCGTAGGAGGTCTCGCGGCTGCGGCCCTGACGGAACACGAACTGGTCATCGTTGGCGCTCTCCTCCGTCACGAAGCCGTTACAGTGCATGTAGATGCCCTCTTCGCCCCGCTCGGTGCGGCCCACGATCACCCGGTCACCCGCCTTGAGATTGCGGGCCTCCACCGTGTCAAGGCGGCCATCCGGCCGCAGCACCACGCAGGCGTCCATGCGGCTCTCCTCCGCCAGACGCCACTGGCCGTCCAGCTTGAAATACTCCGGATACATGGAGGTGCTGTGGAAATCATCCGGGGCCACGCCGTCACGCTCCGCCGCCTGCCACCGGGCGTCCGGCGCGGCGGTAAAGCAGGGCTGGGTGAAATCAGGATGATGGTATTCCGGTAACGTAAAAGCCATAATTTCTCCTCTCTCCTCTCAAATGCTCAGTTCACGGCGGCGCGTCGCAAAGGCATGCTCATGCAGCGCGGGCCGCCGCGTCCGCGGGACAGCTCGGAGCTGGGCATCTCCAGCACTTGGATACCGTTGTCCCGCAAAATAGCATTGGTCACATAGTTGCGGTCGTACACCACTACCTTACCGGGCGCGATGCACAGGGTGTTGGAGCCGTCGTTCCACTGCTCCCGCTCGGAGGCCACCCGGTCGCCGCCGCCGCAGCGGATCAGCTTCACGCGGGACAGCTCCAGCGCGCGGGCCAGAATATCCTCCAGCGTGCCGGTGCGCTCCTCTGCCCGCAGGCCGTCCCCGCCGTCGGAGGTGATGTGATAGACCCGCAGCGTCCCCAATATCTCCGGATGTACCGTAAAGGTATCCCGATCCACCTGCGTCAGCACCGTGTCCAGATGCATGAAGGCCCGCACCTCGGGGATATCCAGCGCCAGTATCGTGCGGATCTGGGCCGTCTCATCCCGGAAGATGTTCCGGGCCAGCGTCTCGATGGCCTCCGGCGTGGTGCGCTGGGACATGCCCACCGCCAGCAGCCGGGGACTGAGGTTCAGGATATCGCCGCCCTCGATGCTGAACGGATCCTCCCGCCGGTAGTAAAAAGGTACCTGACCTGCGTAATCGGGATGGTATTTCAGGATATACTGACCATAGATGGTCTCGCGGCGGCGGGTAGCGGAGTACATGGCGTTGAGACTGACGCCATGGCCGATGCAGGCGAAGGGATCGCGGGTAAAGTACAGATTGGGGATGGGATCCAGCACAAAGCGGTGGCTGCCGCGGGTCATGGACACCAGCGCGCCCTGCTGGCTCTCCGGCAGAAACTCCTCCACGCTGACGCCGGTCATGGTACGGCGCACCAGTTCCCGGTCGTCCAGCGCCATCAGGTAGTCATACAGCGCCGGCTGATAATGACGGGCGATACGGCCGCCCTCGTCGATGAACTGACGGACGAACCGGCGGCGCACCTGTGGGTCCACCGCCAGTGTCTGGGTCATCAGCTCCTCCAGATACACCACCTGCGTGCCGTTTTCCCGCAGCAGGGCGGCAAAGGCGTCGTGCTCCTGCTGGGCGGCCCGCAGATACGGGATATCGTCAAACAGCAGCCGCTCCAGCTCACCGGGCACCAGCTGCTCCAGCTCCGCGCCGGGACGGTGCAGCAGCACTTGCTCCAGCGCGCCTATCTCACTTCTGACATTGATCGGCATAGGCTCCTCCCCTGTCGTCTGATATGTTCCATTCTATTGTACAGGGTTTCCCAAAATGAGATGGGACATTCCGGCGGCGTTCTGTGGTATTTTAACGGGGATTTCCCTGTGGCGGGCGCAAAAGAACCGCTGCGGAAATGCTCCGCAGCGGTTCTTTGTATGTACTTCTCAACCCCACAGGGTGGTCAGCATGGGAATGACCTGTTTCTTCCGCGACATGACGCCCGACAGGAATACCGTGTTGTCCTTGGGCTCCACGGCAAAGGCATTGCGGATGACCTCGTCGCTGCCGATATACAGCAGCTGTGTGCCCTCCTGCAAGACATCCGTCAGCATCAGGATCACCATGTCGTAGCCGTGCTCCTGCCGCATCTGGCGCATAGCCTTCAGCAGATCGTCCTTGCGCTCCATCAGGTGCTCGGAGTTGATACACGTCACCTGACCCACGCCCAGATTCTGCTCGGCGATGTGGAACTCCTTGAAGTCGCTGCGCAGCAGCTCCTCGGCGGACTTGCCGTCCACCGCGCCGGCGGCGAACAGTTCACGGCCCAGATCGTCCAGCGATACGCGGGCCATGCGGGCCAGACGCTCGGCCATGGCGATATCCCGCTTGGTGCAGGTGGGGGACTTGAACATGACCGTATCCGACAGGATGGCCGCCGCCATCAGCCCCGCCATATGGGGCGAGGGCATGACGCCGTGCTCCTGATACATGGAGGTGATGATGGTGTTGGTGCTGCCCACCGG
>ENA-UOJG01000587-UOJG01000587.1-human-gut-metagenome-genome-assembly--contig:-C47-NODE-587-length-49364-cov-7.906954_pt1 | contig 49364 bp, 44 predicted proteins | sample MGYA00242340_ERZ723887 | MGnify/ENA metagenome assembly ERZ723887 | reverse complement strand
TGGGAGGTAAAACAGTCCGGTGGACTGTTTTACCGTGGGAGCCCCTCGCCGGGGGTCTCCCTATGGGCGCGCAAGCGTCCATGACTGCACAAACTATAAGTTCACAACAAACTTAGATATATAAGCAAACCTTAGCATATATCAATCATATCCGGACGTTGATACCATTCTCGGCAAGATACCCTTTCAGTTCTCCAATCCCGACCTGTCCAAAATGGAATACCGAAGCCGCAAGCCCGGCGTCCACCTTGGGCAAGGTGGTGAACAGCTCCAAGAAGTCCTCCATCTTTCCGGCACCGCCCGAAGCAATAATCGGAATAGAAACCGCCTCCGAAACGGCTCTGAGCATTTCAAGGTCGAAGCCCTGCTTAACGCCGTCCGCGTCCATAGAGTTCAGGACGATTTCGCCCGTGCCTTCACCTTCACCGCGCTTTATCCACTCTACGGCGTCCATGCCGGTGTCAACCCTTCCGCCCTTGGCGAAAACGTGATACCCGCCGCCGACACGCTTGGCGTCCACACTCAGAACAACGCACTGCGAGCCGTAAACCTTGGCGGCATCCCGGATGATATCGCGGTTCGAGATGGCTCCCGAATTGACACTTACCTTGTCCGCTCCGCACTTAAGCACCCTGTCAAAATCGGCAAGCGTGCTTATCCCTCCGCCGACAGTCAGCGGGATGAACACCTGCGAGGCCGCGCGCTCTAAAATGTCCGTAAAAATCTTTCTGCCGTCGGATGACGCTGTTATATCGTAAAATACAAGCTCGTCGGCGCCGCAGCGACTGTAGAAGTCAGCCATTTCAACAGGGTCGGCGATGTCCTTGTTCTCCAGGAACCGCACGCCCTTTGTAACCTTGCCGTCCCGAACGTCTAAACAGGGGATAATTCTTTTTGTAATCATTGAAGCGTCAGCGCCTCCTCAAGCTTTATTGCGCCGGTGTAGTAGGCTTTGCCGATTATCGCGGAATCCATGCCGATTGCGTTCAGCTTAGTAAGATCCTCCATGCAGGATATCCCGCCCGAAGCAGTAAAAGCAAGGTCGTATTTATCCATGAGAGATTTGTATAAATCAATGTTCGGTCCTGTCATAGCGCCATCGCGGGAGATATCCGTGCAGATAACCGCCTTGACACCTGCCTTGACGATTCCGTCCAGAAATTCATCCAGTCCAAGACCGCTGTCGTCGATCCAGCCTTTTATTTTGACCTTTCCGTCGAGGATGTCCGCCCCGACGGCTATGCGCTCTCCGTAAAGCGATACAGCCTCTTTCAAAAGCTCGGGATTGGTTACTGCCGCAGTCCCCAAAATCACCCTTGAAACCCCGGCGTCAAGATATTTTTTTATAACTTCAAGCGAGCGTATACCTCCGCCGACCTCGACAAACATTCCGGTCTCGGCGACTATTTGGGAGATAAGCTCGATATTGGGTGTTTCGCCTGACTTCGCGCCATCCAAATCAACAATGTGAATGTATTTTGCGCCCGAATTTTTAAATACGCGGGCTATCTCCAAGGGGCTGCCGTATTCGGTCTTCTGGCTGTAGTCGCCCTTGTAGAGCCGGACGGCGCGCCCATCTATAATGTCTATTGCAGGAAAAATTTTCATAAGACTTCTATGCCTTTCAGTTTATTTCGGCGAATGCCTTGAGTATGCGCAAGCCCGCCTCCGAGCTCTTTTCGGGGTGGAACTGGCATCCGAAAACATTGTCCTTCCATACCGCCGCCGTTACGTCCCTGCCGTATTCACAGCTTGCGGACATATCGCTGGGGTTTTCGCAGCAGCCGTAATAGGAGTGAACGAAGTAAACAAAATCGCCGTCGCGGGAATACTTGAATATAGGGCAGTCGGGCTGAGTTATTTTAAGAGAATTCCAGCCCATCTGGGGGATTTTAAGTGTGTCCGGGATATATCCCGCCAGCGGTTTTACCTCGCCTTTGATAAGCCCCAAGCCGTCATGAACGCCGAATTCGTAGCTTTTATCAAACAGCAGCTGCATACCAAGGCATATGCCCATAAGCGGCTTGCCCTTGGCAGTCTCGCGCAGGATTATATCCGCCATGCCGGAGGTAAACAGCTTTTTAGCGGCGTCCTCAAACGCGCCCACTCCGGGCAGGATTATTTTGTCCGCCGAGCGGATGATATCCTCATCGCTCGTGAGAGTGGCTTCCGCGCCTATCTTTTCAAGGCTTGCCCTTAGGGAAAACAGGTTTCCCACACCGTAATCAATAATAGCAATCATTATAACGCGCCCTTTGTTGATGGGATTTCCCCGCAAAGCTCGGGGTCGAGTTTAACCGCCTGTCTAAGGCTTCTTGCAAGGCTTTTGAATACGCCCTCGATAATGTGATGGCTGTTTTTGCCATCGAGCTGGCGGATGTGGATGGCTATTTCAGCGCTTCTTGCAAGCGCCGCCATAAATTCCTCACACAGCTCGGTGTCGAAATCCCCGATCTTTTGTGATGGGATATCCAGCGAACAGTTGAGCTGTGCTCTGCCGGAAATATCGACTGATGTTAGTATCAAAGCCTCATCCATCGGAAGTATCATGTAGCCGTAGCGGCTGATTCCGGCCTTGTCGCCCAAAGCCTCTTTAATCGCCTTGCCAAGGCATATTCCTATGTCCTCGACCGAATGGTGATAGTCCACCTCGGTATCGCCGTTGCAGACGATTTCGAGGTCGAATCTTGCGTGCGAAGCAAGCAGCTTCAGCATATGGTTTAAAAAGCCGCAGCCGGTGTTTATATTGCCGATTCCCGAGCCGTCCAAATCAAGCGTAAGGCTGATGTCGGTTTCGGCGGTTTCTCTTGTTATTTCAGCCGTTCTCATTGCCAACTATCCTTTCAAGTGTATTTACAAGCGTTTCCATTTCGCTTTCTGAGCCGATGGTTATTCTCAGGTAATCCTCGATTCCCGCTTGGTCGAACCGCCTTACAAGTATTCCCGATTCCTTAAGCCGCGAAAAAATTTCCTTTCCGCTAAGTCCCGGGTATCTTGCAAACAGGAAATTCGCCTTGGAATCGGTCATTTCAAAGCCCATATCCGCCAGTGCTTTAGCTGTTTTTTTCCTTGTCGAGATGATTCTGCGGCAGTTTGCACGGTAGTAGTCGGCGTCCTTAACTGCGGCTTCCCCGGCGGCTAAGGTTATGCGATTCACCGAGTACGGATTGGTGGAGTATTTTATCTTTTCGAGGTCAGCAGTAAGCTCCTTAGATGAAAGCGCGAATCCCAGACGAGCCCCAGCCATCGAAGCGGACTTTGAAAACGTCCGGCAGACGATAAGGTTTTCGCACTCCGCAAGAAGCGGTATAGCGGTCGTACCGCCGAAGTCGACATAGGCTTCATCTATAAGCACAACGCAGTTTGGACTGCTTTTGCAAATCTTTCTTATCTCGTCAAGACTGATTTCAAGCCCGGTCGGCGCGTTGGGGTTGGCTATCGCGATAAGACCGCCCTTTAAGCCCATGTAGTCGCTGTAGTCGAGCTTAAAGTCCTTTTTAAGCGGGAAAACAACCGATTTACAGCCGTGGAGCGCCGCGAATACCTTGTAAAAGCCGTAGGTAATATCGGCGTAGTAAGCGGGCTTGGACCTGCCGGCAAACGCTATGAACGCCATGTTCAGAACGTCGTCCGAGCTGTTTGTTATAAATACATTCTCGCTCTTAAGCCCGAATAGTCCCGCTAAGCCATCTTTAAGTGCGGAGCAGGTCGGGTCGGGATAGAGCCGGAGCAAAGCTGCTTCGGAGGAATTGACCGCCTTAAGCACTCCGCCCGAGGGAGGGTATGGGGATTCGTTTGTGTTGAGCTTGATATATTTTCTGTCTCTCGGCTGTTCACCGGGCGTGTATTCTTCAAGTGATTGATACTCGCCTATAAGAAATCTGCTCATGGATTAGTCTTCCTTATCTTCAAATCGTATAGTAGCGCTCTTGGCGTGGGCGTGCAGGCCTTCCTTCTCGGCGAACAGGGCGATATCCTTGTAGACCTTCTCCAAAGCCTCCTTAGAGTAGTAGGTGTACTGGGTTTTCTTGATGAAATCGTCCACCGACAGAGGGGAAGAGAACCGCGCAGTTCCGTTTGTGGGAAGGGTGTGGTTTGCGCCGCTCAGATAGTCTCCCAAAGCCTCGGGGCAGTATCTTCCCATAAATACCGAGCCGGCGTTCTTGACCATGCCTAAGTACTTGAACGGATCGTCCATAACAAGCTCCAAATGCTCGGGCGCGACTCTATTGGCAGCTTCTATGGCAAGGTCGAGGTTGGGCGCAACTATGATCTTGCCGTTATTCTCGATTGATACGCGCGCGATGTCTCTGCGCGGAAGCGCTTCAAGCTGAACCTCGATTTCGGCCGCAACCTTGGTTGCCAAGTCCATAGAATCTGTTATCAGCACGGCAGTTGCCAGCTTGTCGTGCTCCGCCTGAGAGAGCATATCCGCCGCGACGTTTTTAACATCGCTCTTGCCGTCGGCGACTACTAAAATGTCGCTCGGACCGGCTATCATGTCTATAGACACCCTGCCAAACACCTGCTTCTTGGCTTCCGCTACGAATGCGTTGCCGGGGCCGACAATTTTATCCACCTTGGGGATGGTTTCGGTTCCGTAAGCAAGTGCGGCTATTGCCTGAGCGCCGCCCACCTTGAAAATCTTATCCACTCCCGCAATCTTAGCGGCGGCGAGTATGGATGGGTCGATTTTGCCGTCGGCTGACGGGGGAGTAGTCATTACTATATTTTTGCATCCCGCGATTTTGGCGGGGATGGTATCCATAAGTACGGTCGATGAAAGCGGAGCCGTTCCGCCGGGGACGTATATTCCCACATTCTCAATCGGGATTATCCGCTGTCCGCAGACGATGCCATCCTTTTCCGCAATGACAAAGGAGTTCCGCAGCTGGCGGGAGTGGAAGGCACGGATATTCTCGGTAGCTTCCTTTAAAACCCTGATAAACTCCGGCTCAACGCTTTCAAAGGCTTCGTCTATCTCCTCTTCGCTTACAGCGAGGTCATCAAGCGTCGCCTTGTCAAACTTGAGTGTATATTCCTTCAAAGCCTTGTCCTTGTTAGCTTTAACGTTTTCTATGATATCTGCAACAATCTTTTCGACGTTCGCTGCATCTGATCCTCTTTCAAAAATCTCGTCATCCGGCGTCTTGCCGTATTCAAATATTCTTATCACTTTTAAACATTCCTTTCAAAATGTCTTATCTGTTGTTTTCAAGAGCTTCAACCAAAGCCTTTATGCCCTCGCCCTTGAACTTAGTGCTTGCCTTGTTTGCAATCAGTCTTGCGGAGATGTTTACTATAGTCTCCACGACTTCAAGGTTGTTTTCCTTAAGGGTAGTGCCGGTCTCGACGATATCCACAATGACGTCCGAAAGCCCGAGTATCGGTGCAAGCTCGATTGAGCCGTTGAGCTTGATTATATCTATGCTTCTTGATTTTGACTGATAGTAACCGCTTGCAATGGCGGGGAACTTTGTGGCGACCGTCAGGGTCTTGTCAGTGCTGTCCCTAAAGCCCTTTTTCGCCGCCACGCACATACGGCATTTGCCGATTCCGAGGTCGAAAAGCTCGTAAACGTCGGGGGAGTACTCCAAAAGGATATCCTTTCCAGCAACTCCAATATCAGCAGCGCCACGCTCGACATATATAGCGACATCTGAGGGCTTCACCCAAAAGTAGCAGACGCCCGCTTCATGATTTTCAAATATCAGCTTTCTTGTCTGAGGGTCGGTAACCCCCTCGCAGCCAAATCCTGCGGCTTCAAATATCTTATATACCTTTTCGCCCAGCCGTCCCTTGGGCAGGGCTATGTTTATCATTTTATCAGTCATTGCCTGCCTCCGAACCGCTGAAAGCTATTATCGTGCGGTATTTTGCTTTTTGGGATATCCTTGTCGATACCGCCACGCGCTTGCCGTCCCCCGCAAGTCTTTCGGCGTACTTCATAACCTCGCCGACATCATCCTGCGGCTTATATATCAATGCGATATCCGCGTCGAACTCGGAGCGGGAATCCATCGTCCTCTCCAAAAGGTCAACATCTATTCCGAAGCCGATAGCCTGCTTGGATTTGCCTATCCGCTTAAGGAGCGGGTCATATCTACCGCCGGTAAGAATCTTTTCCGGGATGCCTTCGATAAAGCCTTGGAAGACAATTCCGTTGTAGTAGGATAAATCCTGAACCACAGAAAAGTCAAGATGGATGCAAGGTGTCAGCCCTGCTCCGCTTATGACCGCGATAATGTCCTTTATTTCCTTGCAGGCGGCTTTAAGCGCGGGGGTGTGGCAAAGCCCTTCAAGCTCAGCAAGTCCTTTTTCCGGCTCGGGGCTGATGTTCATAAGAGCTATAAGCCTGTCCGCCTTATCGCCGATAAGCTCGCGTATTTCGTGGATGTTCTTGGCACCTATCCTTCTAAGAAGCTCCCGCTTGGTGCTCTCGTCCTGCGCACATTCATCCACCAATCCCGAAACTATTCCCATATGGGATATATCCAAGACGTAAGGACGTTCAAACAGCGCAAGGCTTTTTGCGGCAAGGCTTATGACCTCACAGGTGTTGTAAAGGTCGATTTCACCGATACACTCCAGTCCTGACTGCATTATCTCCTTGAGCTGATGGGTTCCGCTCATGACTCTATAGACGTTTTCGCTGTAGTAAAGCTTTTCGGTAAGACCGTCCCCATCCTTGCAGCTGCGGATGATGGACATTGTAACGTCCGGCTTCAAGGCCATAAGCCTGCCTGAAGGGTCGGTAAAGGTGATTATGCCTTCGCCGGCAAGAAAATCCTTATTTGCGGCGTAAAGGTCGTATTCCTCGAACCGGCTCATCTTAAACTGCATATATCCCCGGCTTTCGTATAAGGAACGAAGCCGCAGAACGGCGATTTCACTGTTTTTAAGAGTGCGTATCACTTTAAAAATGTTCCTTTCAGTTATGAGTTGCTTTTTTCAAGTCTTTCTATGACTGTTTTGTAGCCGCCCTCGCCGTAGTTCAAGGCACGGTTTACGCGGCTTATGGTTGCGGTGCTTGCGCCGGTCTTTTCGGCGATGTCGGAATAGACATATCCCTTGGAAAGAAGCTTTGCGACCTCAAACCGCTGGGAGGTCTCCTTAATCTCCTTGACGGTGCATAAATCGCTGAAAAAGCTTTCACATTCCTCAACCGTTTTAAGTGTGAGTACTGCCTCGAACAGTTCTTTTGTGCTGTTATCAAATAAGTTTGCCATGTTACCTCCATAATTTCATAGTTCATTGCTATAATTCTATAATATTTTACCACGTTAGTGAACTAAAGTCAACTAACATTTCATACAAATATAACGCAATACTTAGATTGTTTTTTAAGCTATTAGTAAAGTATCATGATTAATCAATAAAACTAGCCGTCTTGGCTATTGCATTTTCGCTCCGAATTTGCTACAATACCATCTTGATACACTAATTTATATAAGGAGAATCAAAAAATGAGCTTCAAGCAAAAGTATATCGGCGACAAGAGCTTTTACAAGATGCTCTTGCGCATAGTCCTGCCGATAATTGCCCAGAACGCCATTACAAACTTTGTAGGACTTCTCGACAACCTTATGGTGGGAAGAACCGGAACCGACCCGATGAACGGCGTTTCAGTCGCAAACCAGATAATGTTCGTCTTCAACCTCATCATCTTCGGAGCGGTTGCCGGAGCTGGCATATTTGCCGCCCAGTATTACGGTCAGGGCGACCACAAGGGCGTTAGGTACGCCTTCCGATATAAGCTGATAGTCTGCACAATAACGGCGATAGCAGGAATATTCATCTTCGCATTTTTCAGGGAGAACCTGGTGTCGCTCTACATATCTGAATCCTCGATAGCCGGATGCGACCCTGTGGCGACCCTTAAATACGGCTCGGAGTATATGTATGTCATGATGTTCGGACTTCTGCCGTTCGCCCTTTCGCAGTCCTATACCGGAACCCTGCGTGAAACCGGAGAAACGGTTGTTCCCATGATTGCAGGAATCTCGGCTGTGGCAGTAAACCTTTGCTTTAACTATCTTTTAATATTCGGTAAATTCGGCTTCCCGGAGTTGGGAGCAACCGGCGCCGCAATAGCAACGGTAATATCCCGCTTTGTAGAGCTCGCAATAGTAGTCGTCTGGACGCATACCCATAAAGAGCGCAATCCTTTCGCCGTCGGGCTGTATAAGGGAATGTATATCCCCGGGGATATAGTTAAGAAGATAACAATAAAGGGCTTCCCGCTTCTGGCAAACGAGGCTCTTTGGAGCATGGCGATCGCCGCAATCTCCCAGTGCTACTCGATAAGAGGTTTGGAAGTCGTCGGCGCGCAGAACATATCCACCACCGTTTCAAACCTGTTCAACGTTGTTTTCCTTTCGATGGGTCTGGCGGTGTCGATAATAGTCGGTCAGGCACTCGGAGCCGGGGAAACGGAAAAAGCCGTTGACCTCGACCGCAAGCTGATATTCATATCTGTTGCGAGCTGCGCTGTTACAGGAGCACTTTTGGCGGCGATATCGCCCTTCTTCCCGCACCTGTATAACACCGAGCCGGAGATAAGAACGCTTGCAACGAAGTTTATCCTTTGCGTTGCGGCGGGAACACCTTTGCAGGCATTTGCCAACTCTGCATACTTCACGATGCGCTCGGGCGGCAAAACCCTTATTACCTTTGTCTTTGACAGCGTTATGGTCTGGGCAATAAACTATGTTTTGGTCTTCACACTGACCCACTACGCCCCGGGAATGTCGGTGGTTGCAATAATGTTCTGCGAGCAGATGTCCAACATCATCAAGTGCGTATTCGGATATTATCTTGTAAAAAAGAGAAAATGGGTAAATAATCTTGTAGCAAAATCATAAAAAGCCGTTGTAATTTGCAAAATAATATGATACAATAGAAGTATTATTAATGATTCTGCATTGCAAGGTGGTTGGATATATATGATAAAAGCAAGACTTGAAGCCAAAAATCTTCGGATATGGCTGACCTGTATAGCGGTGTTCCTCTGCGGAATAATCATCTGCACGCCCTTTTTGGGAATTCTTGATGATGATATGCTTTATTCGGTTTTCCCGTTCTTGAATTTCAGGCTGGTAATAAGCGGAGAAGGGCTTCCTGCATGGCTTGTTGACAATTTCAGCTTTGGTGTAAGTATTGCGTGCATCTGCGCGGCGGTTGCTCTCGTTTTCCATGTGGTTTATGTTATAGTTCTGAACGTTTACAGAGCACAGCGCAGAAAAGCCGCAAGAATCCTTAAAAAAACCGGCTACTCCAAGGACTATTATGACGTTTTGGAGGATAAGCGCCGCAAGCTGAAAAGAAGCGTATTTTCTTCCACCAACGACCTCTGCCTTGCCAAGGAGTATTGCGATGGCAGAAGATATGAGAGCGCGTTTGAGATCCTGCGCAATATCAATATAGACGATTTCGATTTAAAGGACGCTGCACGTTACTATGCTTTATATGCGTATGTCTTTACCATTACAGGCGACCTTAAAAACGCACGCTTCGCCCTCGAGCTGGATGAACCGTTTGTTGAAAAGCTAAAGGGAAGTGATGAGGCGGACTTTGCCAGAGCACTTTTGGCGTATGCCGAGCATAACTTTGATGAAGCCAAGTCAGGCTTCAAGGCTTTGCTTAAATGCAGGAATAACGAAATCAGAGTGTGGGCAGGGCTTTATCTGGGACTTCTGTATTTAAGGATGCACAGCAAGGAAAAGGCAAGAAAGCTTGCGGTTTCGTTAAGCGGATGCAAAAAGTCTCCCCGTCAGAGTGAGGATCTTTTGAAGCTTCTTAAAAAGATAGAAACGGCCTACGCTTTGGAAGCAGAGGAGGAAGCAGAGAAGACACGGGCGGAGTTCGTGGTTCCGGCTGGCGCCGGAAGTGATTCGCTTCGCTAGTGATAAGTGATGTCGCTCACTGGCGTTCGCTGTGATGTGCGCCTACGGCGCGATGAGGTATCAAGCGTTTCACAGCAGTGAAACGTGCGGCGATGGATTTTGAGAAAAGTGTTTGAGGGTGATATTGCTACGCAGTTATATCGGCTATTTGAATAATTTATATCAATAATGGGCAGGAGCTTATGTGCTAATCTACAAAATGTTGCATAGGCTCTTGCCTTTAGCTTTTCAAAGGGATAAAATAAGTGTATTGATCATGAATCGGGAGGATGTAAACGATGGTATTTACAGTTGACGCCGGCAATACTAATATTGTTCTCGGAGCTTATGATAACGACGAGAAGCTTGTCTTCAACGCAAGGATAGCGACTGAAGCCTCAAAGACTGAGGATCAGTACGCTGTAACCTTCTATCAGCTTATCACTCTGAATGGGCTTGACCGTTCGGGCTTCGACGGCGCTATTATCTCGACCGTAGTACCTCCGCTTGTAACTCCACTGAAGAATGCGGTAAGAAAGCTTTTGGGCGTCGAACCGCTTGTTGTAGGCCCCGGCATAAAGACTGGGCTCAATATAAGGCTGGATAATCCAGCTATATTGGGCGCGGATTTAGTTTGCGGAGCTGTCGGAGCGCTGCTCAAATATAAGCCGCCGCTTATAATCTTTGATTTCGGAACTGCTACTACCATTTCCGGAATAGATTCGACCGGCGCGTTCTTGGGCGGATCTATTATCCCCGGCATCAACGTTTCGCTCAAGGCTCTTTCCTCCTCGGCGGCGCAATTGCAGGATATCAACACCGATTCCGGCTCGATAGGCGTTATCGGAACCAACACCATCGATTCTATGCGCTCCGGCTCAATCTTAGGAAGCGCTTCAATGATGGACGGCATGATATCCCGCTATAAAGAGGTTCTGGGTGAGGATGCGACAGTCGTGGCAACAGGCGGTCTTGCATCAAGCGTTACTCCATACTGTAAAACGAAGGGAATAATCCTTGACAATGACTTACTGCTGGACGGCTTGCTGGCTATCTATCGCAGAAACAAGTGATTCCATGATCAAAATTTAACTGCGTTGCACCGCTTGTTCGGGCAACAGCACGGGTCAAAGTCCCGAGAGGTAAATAACATGGAAAAATCTTTGGTAAAAAACCGCGATCTCACCTATAAGCTGGTGGGAACAGCACTTCTGACGGCTATCGTAGTAGTTTTGCAGCTTGTCGGCGGAGCAATTAAGATCGGCACATTCTCGATTTCGCTGGTACTTATGCCTATTGTAGTCGGTGCGGCTCTGTTCGGAATATGGTCAGGCGCATGGCTGGGTCTGGTGTTCGGCGTGATGGTAATGGCAACCGGTGATGCTGCTCTGTTCTTGGCTGTAAACGTCCCCGGAACTATTATAACCGTTCTGGCAAAGGGAATATTGGCAGGTCTTGCCGCCGGAGCAGTGTATAAGTTTTTGGAGAAAAAGAACAGATACGTTGCAACCCTGCTGGCTTCAATCGCAAGCCCTGTAGTAAACACAGGCGTGTTCCTTATCGGATGCTCTGTATTCTTCTTGGACACCATCAAGTCATGGGCAGGCGACGCTCCTGTATTTCAGTACATGATAGTCGGACTTGTAGGCATCAACTTCATTCTGGAGCTTGCTATAAACCTTGTTCTCAACCCTGTAATAGTGCGCATTGTGGACATCGGCAAGAAGACCTTTTCAGGTAAGACCAAATAAATAATATATCTGTCAGCCGCTCAGCACATCGCCGAGCGGCTCGTTTTGTGATACGCAGACAATGTCAGCAAATTAAGCAGGAAAATCTATTGAAAACTCGGGCGGAATGGTATATAATGATATCATCAATAATTATAATGGAGGATATCTATCATGAAAGAATATATCAAAGGCGCAAACCCCTATATGCCCCTTTGGGAGCACGTCCCGGACGGCGAACCCAGAGTATTTGAGCATAACGGCGAAAAGCGTGTATATGTTTACGGCTCCCACGATATCGAGAAAAACTGCTATTGCGGCAGGGATCAGGTCGTTTGGAGCGCACCTGTCGACGATTTGACCAACTGGACCTGCCACGGCGTTTGCTATACCGCCACCGACGGAAGCATCCTTTACGCTCCCGACGTCGTTAAAAAGGGGGATACATACTATCTCTACGCCGCCGAGTGCTGCGGCGGTAGGATAATGGTTGCAAAGTCGGATAACCCTGCAGGACCCTTCACTGACCCTGTTAAGACCGACCTCGGCTTCGACCCCGGTATTTTGGTTGACGACGACGGCAGAGTATATGCCTACTGGGGATTCTGCGGCTGCTACTGCGCCGAGCTTAACGACGATATGGCTACCATTAAGGAGGGCACTCTCCACGATCACCCAATGGGTCACACTCAAGCTCCTTGGGCAAAGGACGACGGTCACTTTGATGAAAACGACGCTTTCTTCGAGGCGTCATCCCCAAGAAAGGTGATGGGCAAGTACGTTTACATCTATTCCAAGAGATACTATACCCCCGTCCCCGAGCTGGGCGTTTACACCGAGAATAACGGCTTCTTGTCCTACAAGGTCAGCGACAAGCCGCTTGAGGGCTTCGAGCCGGGCGGAGATATCAGCTTCAACGGCGGCGAGATCCTGAAAAACCCGGACGGCACGGGCACTATGACCTATCAGTGGGGAAACAATCACGGCTCTATTATGGAGGTCAACGGCAAGTGGTACGTATTCTACCACCGTCAGACCGGCGTTAACGAGTTCTCCCGTCAGGCAATGCTCGAACCGATTGACGTCGCTATGGACAAAAACGGCAGGCTTTATATCGGCGACGTTAGCTACAAGGACGGCGAGCCGGTGTCCTCTAAGCCTGTTGAGATGACCTCGCAGGGCGCGCACATCAACGGCTTAGACGCGCACAAGCTTATCTCTGCGGGATATGCTTGCCACATCTACGGCGGCACAAAGCGTGCATATATCGCGGCGGTTTACGACAAAACCGAGGATGTTTCTGCGCCGGTTGTAGACATCACAAACGGTGTGACTGTCGGATTCAGATATTTGCAGTTCGGCAATAACGCTCCCAAAACCGTAACCGCCGAAATCAACGCGCTGGAGAATATCGCGGTGAATGTAAGGCTGGATGAGTATAAGGGAAGGATAATTTCCAGCTTCACCATGGCAAAGGGTGAAAAGGCGGCGACTGCGGAGCTTTCCTGCGGAGTTATCGGCAAGCACGCTGTTTACTTCGAGTTCCTTTCCGAGAGCGGGGAGAGTATAGCGGAGTTTGTTAGGTTTACTTTTGATTGAGATTGAATAGGATATGAAAATACACCCTCTCCGGGGATGGAGGGGGTGTTATTTTGTATCGGCGTTATGATTTTTTCGGGATTATTCCCACTTCTGCCAAACCTCGGGGCAGTAGCCCACTGTCGCCTGGCGGGAATTGCGAACCACCGGGCTTTTTATCAGCGAGGGGTTCTCTAAAAGTTTTTCGATTTTATCCTCGTCGCTCCCGAGATACTTAAATAAAAGCGCATCCTGCGACTTAGCCTTGGTATCTATAAGCGCCTCGACCGACCCGACCGCCGCCAAAACGCTTTTAAGCTCCCCGCGGGACATTCCTTTCTGGTTGAGATCTATCATCTGCGCCTTGATTCCGCGCTCCTTGAACCACCGCTCCGCCTTTTTTGAGTCGAAGCATTTGGATTTGTAGAAGATTTGGATGTTCATGCTCAATGTCCTTTCGTGCTGTTAATCTTGGATAAAAGCTTTGTAAGCTTTTCAAATTTTTTGATTTCGCTTTCGGTAAGGGATGATAGAAGCTCCAAAAGCTCTTGCTGAGCCGGAGTCAAATCTCCGACTGAAAGTCCTTTTTTATTATTAGTCAATCCGGCGAGATAGTCAAGACTTACATTGTAATATTTCGCTATCATTATCGCACGTTCAAACGATATCTCGTTGACGCCCTTTTCGTATAGTCCGTAATACTGCGCGGTTGTGCCGAGATATTTCGCAAGCTCGGTTTGCTTTTTGTCGTTATCTTCTCTTAAATCGCGTATGCGAGGGTAATATGCCATATAATACACCTTCTCTTTCTAAAAGAAATATATCATATTTTATTATTATACCCTTGACAAGTAACTATATTTTGTTGTATAATGGCAAATAGCTAATTGAATATAGTTAGTTTTTCAAGAGAATAAGCTATATGAGATTAGAAATAAATGAAGGAGGAAAATTATATGAAATTTTGTCAAAAATGTGGAAAAGAACTCAATGACGATGCTGTTGTGTGTGTGCATTGCGGATGCTCAACTGCCGACACTGGCAAGAATGGCACGGCAGTTTTAGATGCACCCAGCTTTGGTTATGGATTTCTTGGCTTCGTAATCCCTCTTGTAGGACTTGTTCTGTTCCTTTGTTGGAAAGATAAAACCCCTTTAAGAGCGAAAAGTGCAGGGATTGGCGCACTTATTTCTGTGATAATTGCTGTTGTTTTCTGGATAATAGCAGGTGCAATTTTCGGCTCATTATTTGCCTATATGTGATTTTTGAAAGAATCAAGGGCAGATGTAACGGTACGTAACTGTATAATGTTGCATATTAAGCGCATATAGCCTGTTTTCGTTAGAAAACAGGCTATATGCGCTTAGAAATTCTAAATATGTAAGTGTACGCATCTTGATATCTCAAGCGTAGACTTTTTGTGATGATGTTAAGGCAATCAAACAGCCATAACACAAAGTTCCTTCTCAAAAGCAGAAAAGCTTTTCTTCACTCCAACACCACCGTAAACGGCCCATCATTGACAAGCGTTACCTTCATATTCGCGCCGAATATGCCCGTCTCTACCTTAAGCCCTTTCGCCCGAAGCTCCGAATTGAAAAGCTCATACAGCCGCTTTGCCTCATCAGGCTTGGCGGCTTTTGTAAAGCTGGGGCGGTTGCCGTGGGAGCAGTCCGCCAAAAGCGTGAACTGCGAAACGCTCAGCACCTCGCCGCAGACATCAAATATAGAAAGATTGGTCTTGCCGTTTTCGTCTTCGAATATGCGCAGCTTAGAGATTTTCTCGGCAAGGCGGATAGCATCGGCATCGGTATCGCCGTCGGCGGCACCGAACAGAATCAGATATCCCTTGGCGATTTTCCCGACGATTTTGCCCTCGACCTCGACCTGAGCGCTGAGTACCCTTTGTATAACGATTTTCATGTTTATAGCGTCCTTTCGGTAATATCCTTATTGAGATAATCATATTATAGCGGATGTGATGCGAATCGTCAAGGGCGATTCGGGAAGCCTCTGCGCCGCGCAAGCATATCCCGAAAAAAGGAAAATAGCTTTGCACAAATGAATACTTTTATTCGTGATTGTTCAAATTTAATAAAAAATCACGCTGAAACAGCTCAAAAATATGAAAAACTGAAATTTTGTGCTTTACCACTTGCAAATTTTAAAGCGTGTGGTATACTGTATATTGTGATAATGCAATAAAGCTCCTGAAGGGAAAAAATCCCCGACGGAGAAATAAATATGGAGGTATAGTTATGACATTTAAAAACGCATACTTGCGCAACGTCTATGACGACGTCTGCGCCCGCAACCCCGGCGAAAAGGAATTTTTGCAGGCAGTGGGCGAGGTCCTCGAAAGCCTTGAACCCGTAGTTGAGAAGAGACCCGACATTGTTGAGGCCGGCATCATCGATAGAATAGTAGAGCCGGAAAGACAGATCATCTTCCGCGTTCCGTGGGTCGATGACAGCGGCAAGGTAAGAGTAAACCGCGGTTTCAGAGTTCAGTTTAACTCCGCCATCGGTCCCTATAAGGGCGGTTTGAGACTTCATCCTTCGGTAAACGCTTCTGTTATCAAGTTCTTGGGCTTCGAGCAGATTTTTAAGAACAGCCTTACCGGTCTTCCTATGGGCGGCGGCAAGGGCGGCTCCGACTTCGACCCCAAGGGCAAGTCAGACGGCGAGGTTATGCGTTTCTGCCAGAGCTTTATGACCGAGCTTTCCAAGCACATCGGCGCAGATACCGACGTTCCTGCCGGTGATATCGGCGTAGGCGCGCGCGAAATCGGCTTCATGTTCGGTCAGTATAAGAGGCTCCGCAACGAGTTCACCGGCGTTCTCACCGGTAAGGGACTTTCCTACGGCGGATCTTTGGCAAGAACTCAGGCTACTGGCTACGGTCTTTGCTACTTCACCGACGAAATGCTCAAGTGCATGAAGAATGATTCCTTCAAGGGCAAGACTGTTGTAATCTCCGGCTCCGGCAACGTTGCCATCTACGCTAACGAAAAGGCTACAACTCTCGGCGCAAAGGTAGTTGCAATGAGCGACTCCAACGGTTATATCTACGACCCCAACGGCATCAACCTGGATGTTGTTAAGCAGATAAAGGAAGTTGAAAGAGGCAGAATCAAGGAGTATGTAAACCGCGTTTCGGGCGCTATCTACACCGAAGGCTGCAAGGGAATCTGGACTGTCAAGTGCGATATCGCACTTCCTTGTGCAACTCAGAACGAGCTTGACGGCGATGCTGCCGACGCTCTTATTGCTAACGGCGTTATGGCTGTTGCCGAGGGCGCTAATATGCCTTCCACCCCTGAGGCTGTTGAGAAGTTCCTCAACGCTGGCATTTTGTTTGGTCCTGCAAAGGCTGCCAATGCGGGCGGCGTTGCAACATCAGGTCTTGAAATGTCCCAGAACTCTGAAAGACTCAGCTGGACCTTCGAGGAGGTTGACTCCAAGCTTCACGGCATAATGGTCAACATCTTCCACAATGCCTACAACGCTTCCAAGGAATTCGACCACGAGGGCAATCTTGTAGTCGGCGCGAATATCGCGGGCTTCCTTAAGGTTGCTGACGCTATGAAGTGGCAGGGTATTGCTTACTGATATTTTTCGGGATATATTTGCACAACGCTCTCGTTTTCGGGGGCGTTGTTTTTTTGACCGCAAGGTCAAAAACATTTGTCCGTCAGGACAACTTCGTTTAACGAAGTCAACTTCATTTAGCCGCAGGCTAACATCGTTATGATAAGATGGCATACTTCCGGAAACGATTTTCCGCCTTTTAGCTGTTTTTGTGATTGACAGCTCCGCCGCAGCAGGTTATAATGTTGTTATGACAGATACTTTCCATGCAGCGAAAGGAGAATTTTTATGACCCAATACAAAATCTACGAGCTTACATACGCCGCGCCCGAGCCGGATGGCTCCCGCGTTGATATAAACCTTACCGCAAGCTTCGAGCTTGATGGCGAAAAGACCACGATAAAGGGCTTTTATGACGGCGACGGTGTGTACAAGCTCCGCTACTTGCCGCTGAGGGCTGGATTATACCGCGTGACCGTCGGCGGAATCGCAAGCGACAGCTTTGAGATTAAATGTCAGCCCGCAGATGATAGCGATAACGGCCCTGTCCGCGCGGACGGCTTCCATTTTAAATACGATTCCGGAAAGAGATACTATCCCTTCGGAACGACCGTATATGCCCTTGCCCATCAGCCGGATGAGCTTGTCGAAAGGACACTCAGTTCCATCGAATCATCACCATTTAATAAGGTGCGCTTCTGCGTTTTCCCGAAGGACTATTGCTTCAACAAGAACGAGCCGGAGCTTTTTGCCTTTGAAAAGACTGATGGCAGATGGGATCCCGAAAAGCCTGATTTCCGCTTCTGGAAGCGGTTTGAAGCTATCATCGAAAAGCTTGGCAGCATCGGCGTAGAGTGCGATATAATCCTGTTTCACCCCTATGACCGCTGGGGCTTTTCAAGGATGACACACGCCGAAAGCTTAACATATCTTGACTATATCACCCGCAGATTAAGTGCATACCCAAATGTCTGGTGGAGCCTTGCAAACGAGTATGACCTAATGGCCTACAGCAGGGAGGATTGGGCGGAATTCGGGCGGTTCATCTCGAAAAACGACCCGGCGCACCATCTATTAAGCGACCACAACTGTTTTGATTATTACGATTTCACCCTGCCGGAAGTGTCCCACTGTTCGATTCAGGATATAAATATGAGCGAAGTCCCCGAGCTTCGCGCGAAGTACGGCAAGCCGGTTGTTTTTGATGAGATTTGCTACGAAGGCAACCTTGATGCTGGCTGGGGAAATATCTCCGCCTTCGAGCTTGTTCACCGCTTCTGGACGGCGACTGTCTGCGGGGGATACTGCACCCACGGCGAAACGTACTTTGACCCTGATGATATTCTTTGGTGGGCAAAGGGCGGAATCCTGAAAGGCGAAAGCCCCAAAAGGATAGCTTTTCTGCGGGAGATAGTCGAAAGTTTGCCTTCGCCTATTGATTATTATTCGCAGGGCATGGCTTGGCTGACCAAGGAAAGGGTTCTGGAGCTAAAGAAAAACGGTCTGCCGGAGGAACTGAAATACGACTTCTGGGCGCGCGGGCTGTCGTCTCTGCCTGATGGCAGAATACAGCCGTTTATCCTGAAAAGCAGGGGAACCGCCGGAATTTGTTCCGATGGCTCTGTCGTGATATGGTACTTGGGCAGAACCTGCCCCGCAGTAAACTATATAACCCTGCCGGACGGTGGCAGCTATAATATCGAGGTCATAGACATCTGGGAGATGACAAGGACGCCCGCCGCGCAGGGTGTGCAGGGAACGGTAAAGGTGTCTCTTCCGGGAAAAGAGGGAATTGCCATTTTGGCGGTGAGATGTGATTGATGGAGGTGCGAATATGTCAAAAGCATACAACTGGGGAATAATGGCTACCGGGAAGATAGCCTACACATTTGCGAAAGCCGTAAACTCCGTCCCTGATGCAAGGCTGTATGCCTGCGCTTCGAGGACTAAGGACAAGGCGGAGGAATTTGCCCGCAAAACCGGTGCGGCAAAGGCGTATTCCAGCTATGAGGAGCTTGCCCGCGACCCCGATGTGGATATCGTGTATATAGCATCCCCGATGAGCTGTCATTATGAAAACGCTAAGCTGTGCTTGGAAAACGGCAAAAACGTCCTCTGTGAAAAGAGCATTACGCTCAATTCCGGTGAGCTGGAAAAGCTTGTATTGCTGGCAAAGGAAAAGGGGCTTTTCTTTATGGAGGCTATGTGGATGAAGTGCCTTCCGGCGTTTCTGACTGCCAAGGAGTGGGTGGATGCCGGTCTGATAGGGGATATCCGCGCCATCCGCGCAGACTTCTCCTGCCCGAACCCCTATAACCTTTCGGACAGGCTTTTCGACGCCAAGCTCGGCGGCGGCGCGCTTCTTGATTTGGGCGTTTATCCCATAACCTTCATAACCGCCTTCTTGGGATACGAGCCGGAAAGCATCAGCTCGGCAGTCAACATCGATATGGGCATCGATCTGAACGAAACAGTCATAATGAAGTATAAAAACGCCTACGCAAGCTTTGTCGCGGGATTTGATATCGATAACGACAACCGCGCGGTGATAGTCGGCACAAAGGGCAGAATCGCCTTTGACCCGTGGTTCCACTGCACCGCCGCAGTAAGGCTTTATGATAAGTCCTGTAAGCTCGTAAAGGAGAACGTTATACCTCATCCCTGCAACGGTTATGAGTATGAGATTATAGAGGCGCAGAACTGCCTGAGCGCTGGTCTTGCCGAGAGTGTAAAGGTGCCGCTGGAGGGCACGGCAAAAATCATGAGGATAATGGACAGCCTCCGCCGCGATTGGGGACTTGTTTATCCCGGCGAAGCCTGATACTAAGCTTATACTTATTCTACGTTAAAAAGTGTCTGTAAAATCGCTGCAAAATCCCATCGTATAGCGGTTTTGCGGCGATTTTACAGCAACACTTTTACGTAGAATTAGTATTACATTATACATAAAGAATCGCAGACACAAGGAAATTTTTCCGAATGTCTGCGATTTTTTGCAAAACCCCTTGACAAAAGCATAATCGTGTAGTATTATTGTATTAAGTCATTAATACAATAATACTGACAGCAGGAGGTGAATATAATGAAGTGGGAGTTTTCAGACGACCGACCCATCTACTCCCAGATAGTCGAGCAGATGAAGCTGTTTATAGTTTCAGGTGAGCTTAGTCCGGGGGAGAGGGTCATGCCCGTGCGGGAGCTTGCATATGCCGCTGGGGTCAACCCCAACACAATGCAGCGCGCGTTATCCGAGCTTGAACGCATGGGGCTTATGTCCTCAAACCGCACAAGCGGGCGGTTTGTCACCGAGGACGTGGGCATAATCCAAAGCGCAAAGCTTGAGATAGCCCGCAAAACTATAACCGATTTTTTAAGCAATATGCATAAAATCGGCTTCGACAAGGACGCTGTTTTAAAGATGATTGAAAAGCACCTCGAAAATCGGTGATTGTCGTAGACCACAAAGGGAAGTCTGGAAACGGACTTAGCAAGAAAGGAATGAATTAACATGAGCACTATAATGGTGTGCAAGGAACTAAGCAAATACTATGGCGCTGTGCAGGCTTTGAACCAAGTCAATATCGAAATAACAGGCGGCAAAATAGTCGGCTTGTTGGGACCCAACGGAAGCGGAAAGACTACTCTTATAAAAATAGCCAACGGTCTTTTAACTCCCACCTCCGGCGAGATAACGATTTGCGGCAACCCCATCGGAGTGCAGTCGAAGAGAGATATATCCTACCTGCCGGACTGCGTTACGCTCCCCGAATGGATGAAAATTAAGGAGCTTTTGAAGTTTTACTGCGATTTCTATGCGGATTTCAAGCTTGAAAAAGCTAAGGATATGCTTAAAAGCCTGAATCTTGACGATGACCAGCGGTTCAAGACCCTTTCAAAGGGCAACAAGGAAAAGGTTCAGCTTGTTCTGACCATGAGCCGCGAAGCTAAGCTTTATCTTTTAGATGAACCGCTTGGCGGAGTCGACCCTGCCACACGTGATTATATTCTGAACACCATCATCTCCAGCTACAACCCCGAAGCGGCGGTGGTTATTTCCACCCACCTTATTTCGGACGTTGAAAAGATTCTTGACGAGGTATTCTTCATCAAGAACGGCAGCATTGTTCTTAACGACACGGTGGACAATATTCGCGACCAGCGCGGCATGAGCGTTGACTCGCTTTTCAGGGAGGAATTCAAATGTTAGGAAAATTGTTCAAATATGAGTTTAAAGCCTGTGCAAGGGTGATTTTCCCGATTTTCGGAGCGGCTATAATAATGAGCATTCTGTCGGCGGGAGTGATGGCGGTCACTCCGGATAATGTAACGGCATCATCCGCAAGTCAGGCGATAGTTGCAGTGCTGAGTATGCTGGTGGTAATGATATTTGCATTTCTGATATTTGCATCCATGCTTATGAGCTTCGTTTTCGCAATAAGGCGGTTCAAGGTGAACCTTCTCGGCAAGGAAGGCTATCTTATGAACACCCTGCCTGTTAAGCCACTTTCAAACGTAATGGCAAAGCTTCTATGCTCGCTTATTTTCCAGATTCTTTCGCTGATAGTAGTAGTTTTCTGCATGATGCTCTGCGTGATACTGTCGGACAGAGCGTATATAGCAAGTGCTTTTGAGGATATTGCCGATATATTCCGCGCGCTTGGGCAATTGAGCGCAAGCGGATGGCTCAACCTTGTTCTCACTATCGTCCTGATGTTGGTGGCGGTCATAAAGAGCTATTCGCTGATATACTCCGCAATGTCGATGGGCTACTCCTTCAATAAGTGCAAGGGACTTATCTCAATCGGGCTGGTAATAGCCTTCTCGACCGTTGAGAGCATCATAACCACCCTTATCGCCTCGGAAGGAATCGAATATCACTTTGAGAATTTTGAGCAGTATCGGAACGCCTTCGCGCTCTCGCTGATATTTTCAATCGCCCTGCAAGCCATCTTCGCCGCGATTTACACCTCGCTTACCACCCTCTTCCTTAAAAGAAGACTTAACCTTGAATAAGCCCAAGTCAAGTCACAAAAATATCCCCTGTTCTTATCACAAGAGCAGGGGATTAGTGTTTATTCAGTTACAATATCCTTAAGATATTCATAAGCGACCTCGCCCATCTTGCAGTAGCCTGCGTCATTGGGGTGGAGGTAGTCGTTCCATACCGAAACGTATTCGTCGGCGAGCTTGTCGGGGTCGGCGGGGTCTGCCAAAGCCGCTTCAAAGTCGATATATCCGTCAAAGCCAGACTTATCCGACTTGATGAATTCGTTCAGCTTCTTTCTTGTTTCATCGTGAAGCTCGGAATAGTAACCGCTGCCCTTTATGGGGGTGAGGGTACCGCCGTAAATCTTAATGCCGTTTGCGTGGCACTTGTCTATCATGACCTTGTATTCTTCGATGATCTTATCGGACATATCCTCGCCTTCGTAGCCGATATCGTTTATGCCTATCATGACAACGCAGTACTTAACACCGGGGACGTTGATGACGTCTCTGTCAAATCTGTCCTTGCAGGCAGTTCCAAGACCGCCGAAAACAGCGTTTCCGCCTATTCCCTTAGCCGCGACTGAGATGTTCTTGGTGGCATCGTTTGCCTGAAGCCTGCGGGCGAGCTCATCGGAATATCTTGCAAAAGCGTTGGTGGTGGAGCTTGCACCGTCGGTGATGGAGTCTCCTATGCAGACGATCGTTCTTGTTCCGGCTTCGCCCCAGGTTTCAAGGCTGTTTAAGAAGTACCAGCTTGTCATGACCTTTTCAGGGGTGAAGGTTTCGTCGGCAAGATGGTCGCCGGCTGCAATCCATGTCGAAGCCCTTGCGGCGGTGTGGCTGGTTATGGTTCCGCCGGTGAATTTACCGAACTTCATGGTAACAGCCAAATCGTCCAGCGCTTCAAACTTGAAATCTATTTCGTCCGAGGTGACAACCGTGCCCGCCTCGATAGTGACCTCGTTAGCGCCGCCGAAGGTAACCGCTGTGTCGGTAGAAGCATCAATTGCCGGGGCGTTGGGGTCTAAAAGGTGCGCAATGCGAACTCCCTCGATATTGACCGGGATATCGCCGTATTCGTTGGATAAGGTAAGCCTTATCTTTTCGCCGCCGATGGATACCCTTATCTGCTGGCGGCAGGTGTTCTCTTTAAGAGCGGGATCGAACGGTGTTTCGTCCGGTCCGGCGGTAAGCTGAGCCGAGGTCCAGGTGGTGAACCATCCTGCCTCGTCCTTAGTCTCGACGACCTTGGATTCTTCTCCGCAGGATGCAAGCGACAGAAGCATTACCACACCGAGTAAAAGTGCTAAAAGTCTTTTCAAATTCATTTTTTATGTTCCTTTCAGTGTTATTTATTCAAGGGAATCGCAAAGCCTTATCAGCCGATGAATTCCTTTAAATGCTCATAAACCGTTTTGCCTATAAGCTTGTAGCCTTGGTGGTTGAAGTGCAGATAGTCGTTCCATGGCGAAACGTAGGAAATCGACATCTTGTCGGGGTCGTTTCCTGATGCTACCACCTTGCACATATCGATGCAGGCGTCGAAGCCGGAATCATCCGAAAGAACGAATTCGTTGACCTTTTTGCGGATCTTTTCGTGGAGCTCGGAATAGTAGCCGTTGCCCTTGAAGGGAGTTATGGTAACGCCTATGACCTTTATGCCCTGCTTGTGGCACCTTTCGGTTATGGACTTGTATTCCTTTATGATATTATCCGAGATATCAGAGTTGGCACATCCGATATCGTTTACACCCATAAACAGAACGCAGTATTTAACGCCGGGAATCTTTAAAACGTCCCTGTTGGCGCGGTTTGTTCCCGCGATGTCCCCGCCGTAGATGTATAAAGCCGTAGCGCCGATACCCATGTTTACTACCGAGAGGTTGCTGAGCTTTTCATCCTTATGCAAAAGTCTGGCAAGCTCGTCTGTATAACGGGCAAAGGCGTTGGTCGTAACGCTTGCGCCATCGGTAAGGGAGTCGCCCAGGCATACTATCGCGCCGGAATCCTTGGAAGCCATTGTGTCAAGCTCGGTAATGAAGTACCAGGAGGTCATCTCCTCAATGCCGGTAAAGTCGTTGTCCTTGGCATGGTCGCCCTTGACTATCCATGTCGAGCACCGTGAAGCGGTGTGGCAGGTGAGAGTGGAGGGGACAGCGCCCAGCTTCATGGTGAATGCAAGATCCTCAAGCGGGGCAAATTCAAAATCGATTTCGTCGGTAGTGATTCGCTTTCCGGCAGGAACCTTAAAGGATTTTTGGGATTTGTAGGTCAGCGCAACCTGCGAATCAAGGTCTACCTTGTGGCTCTTGGGGTTGTCTATCCTTGCAAGAATCAGACTGTTGATTTCAAGGTCGGTTTTGCCGTATTCGTTGGATATAACCAAGCGGAGCTTGTTGCCGCCGACCGATACCCTTATCTGCTGGCGCAGGGTGTTGTTCGCAAGTGTGGGATTGCGGGGAATCTGCTCGTCACCGGGGGTGAGCATGGCTGTGCCCCAGGTTGCCAGCCAGATTTCGTTCTTTAATTCTTCCATTTTGTCATCTTCCTTTTTGCTTTCTGTTTTTGATGTGGTTTTTGCCGTTGTGACAGCTGCCGCAGTGGTAACAGCGGCTGTAGTGACCGCCGGCTTTTCCTTTACAAGATATTTTCCGCTGACGAAATACTCTCCGCCCTCGAATTTTATCCTGTACCAGCCGTTTTCGCATATGCCGGTCAGCTCGACCTCTTCGCCGGCGTCAAGATGACCCATCCGCTCAAATTCGGTTCCGGGACCGCTTCTTACATTTACGCTTGATTTAGCGTACATCTTTCCGCTTGCAGGGTCTACCTTGATAGTGGTAGTCGCGGAGGTGGTGACGGGTGCGGCAGTCGTGGGGGCTTCTGTAGTGGTTACTGGTGCGGCAGTTGTGGCAGCCGTGGTTGTTGCCTCGGTGGTTGCTTCGGTTGTTTCGGCAGTAGTTGTCTCCGGCTCGGTCTCTGCGGGAGGGGTGGTAGTCTCAGCACTGCCGGAATCCTCCGGCGCAGATGTCACCGCAGGCTCGGCGTTTGCAGGCTCAACAGCTGAGGCACCTTCAGGTTGTGTCTGAACATCGCCGTTGGAAGTTGAAGCGCACGCCGTAAGCATACCCAGCGCAAGTGTTAAAGCCGTCAGCACGGCAAGAAGTCTTATAAAAGATTTTTTCATCATCATTTATTCTCCTGCTTTCTTGTGAATTCTATGAATTTGTCATAAGCAAGCTTACCCATAACCTCATAGCCGGCATCTCCGGGGTGGAGGAAATCTCCCCACGGGCAGTTGTATTCATCCTTCATCTGGGTGGGGTCATCCTCACGCTCAACGCTTGCAGACATATCAATAACTCCGTCGAACCCGCCCTTGCCGGATTTAATGAAGTCGTTGCAGGCGGCGCGTATCTTTTCGTGAAGCTCGGAATAGTAGCCGCTTCCCTTTATCGGGGTCATGGTGCAGGCGTAAACCTTTATGCCCTTTTCGTGACAGCGCTCCACAACCTCCTTGTAGTCGGCGGTTATCTTTTCGGTGATATCCTCCTGCGAGCCGCCGATGTCGTTTATGCCTATCATCAGCATACAATAGGTAACTCCGGGAAGGTCGATAACGTCACGGTCGAGCCGTGAGCGTATGCCCCATTCGCCGGTAATATTGTCGCCGGATATTCCCATGTTGATGACCGCTGCTTCACCGTTCAGGTGCTCGGCGAGCTTGTCCGGCCAGGCGGCGTTTTTGTCCATGCTTGCTCCAACGCCGTCGGTAATTGAATCTCCCAGACATACAATTACCTCCTTGCCGGCCTCCGCCCAGACGTCCAGCCCGGCAAGGTAGTAGAAGCAGCTCATTGTCTGACCTGATGGCATAACCTCGTCAGAAACGCAGTCGCCCTGGGCAATCCAGCAGGTGGTGTTTGCGGTTGCATGGCAGGATGGCGTGCTTCCGACGAATTTGCCGAACTTGATTGTAACCGCCAAAGGTTCCAAAGCCGTTGCTTCAAAGGCGATTTCATCCGATTCAGCGGTAAGACCGGTGTCAATGGTGATTCCTGCCTCTCCGCCGAAGGTTACGGCAGTGTCGGTGGAAACATCAATTCTTGAGCTTCCCAGCGATTCCGCCTTGGCAATGTGCACGCTTTCTATTATCAGCGGGATAGAGCCGTGTTGATTGGAAAGCCTGAGCCTAAGCTTGCCGCCCGATATGGTCGGGGTGATTATCTGGCGGCAGGTGTTCTCTTTAAGTGAGAATTCATATGGCATCTGGTCGTCACCGGCGGGTTGAATCGCCGCGCCCCATGCCGCGTGCCATCCCTCAGCATCTCCCGGAGCAGCAACGGAACCGGAACCGCAGGAGGTGATAAGGTTCATAACAGCGACGGCGCATATTATCAGTGATAAAAGCTTTTTCATAATGCATATATCCTTTCAGGGCTTAGCTGTCTTGGCGGATAATTAGCGGATAAGAAAAAATACACTCCGTCTGAACATAAGCCCATTAATAATAACAGTATAGCATTTTCTTTCCGAAAAGTAAACCGAAATATGCAAATTCATGCTTATTTCTCGTTAAAAAGTGTCCGACTTGTGAATGACCGCTAAATCGCCGCAATCTTTTCCCCTGAAATGCCGGTCAGGGTGTTTTCTCATGTTTTTAACAAAAATATCACAGTTATATTATTTAATTTTTCCAAAAATAATATTGACAAATTCGGTTTCAGAGTATATAATTAACTCGTTAATTGTTAACTGATAAATTATTTTTTGACGAAAGGAATGGTACAGTTGGAATCAGGATCCCGTAAGGATAAATTCAAGCAGTGTATGCACCTGTTCATGAAGTGCAACCGGCTGCATCACGCGCTGGTAGAAACCAAGGTCAGCGCGCTGGGACTTCACCGCAGTCAGCACTCGATGCTGCTGACAATCAATTTCAACGGCAACATCTCGCAGAAGGAGCTTGCAAAAAGGATGGAGATATCTCCGGCCGCGGTAACGGTAACGCTAAAAAAGTTAGAGGCTCAGGGCTTTATAGAGCGCGCACAGTCGGAGGATGATTCACGCGTCAACAACATCACCGTAACCGAAAAGGGCAGGGATATAATCTGCCAAACAGGCGCGATTTTCGATGAGGTTGACGAAAAGACCTTCGCCGGCTTCTCGGAGGAGGAGCTTGAAGAGTTTCTCAGCTATTTAAGGCGCGTATCATCAAATCTTAAAACCGCCTCAGGCTGTGATAAGCACTGCTGCTGAAAGGAGTAATATAATTGAAAACATGGTTTAAATACATAAAGCCCTACTGGCCGTTTTTCTTAATAACCCCCCTGTGTATGCTTGTGGAGGTCGCCGGTGAGGTCATACTGCCCAAGCTTTTGGGCACAGTTATCAACGCTCAGACGGACGGCACACTGACCGTCAGTCAAAGCCTTTTGGTTATGGGCGGAATAATCCTCTGCGCCGTTGTAATGATGGCGGGCGGAGTAGGCGGCTCCTATTTCGGAGCAAAGGCATCGGTAAACTTCGCCGCTGACCTGCGGCAGGATGTTTTTGAAAAGGTTCAGACCTTCTCGTTTGCCAATATCGACAAGTTTTCCACCGGCTCGCTGGTAACAAGGCTTACAAACGACGTCACCCAGATGCAGAACTTCATAAATATGCTTTTAAGGATGGCGTTCCGCGCGCCCGGTATGCTTATCGCTGCACTCATAATGTCGATAAGCCTTCAGCCGAAGCTTTCTGTGACCTTTGCGGTTTCGATACCGGTTTTGCTGATATCTGTAGGCGCTATTATACTGACCGGCTTTTCAAGATTCGAGCGCGTCCAGAAAAAGCTTGACGCTCTTAACTCCACCGTTCAGGAGAATGTTACGAACGTCAGAGTAGTTAAAAGCTTCGTCCGTGAAGACCATGAAATCGATAAGTTCGACAATGCAAACGGCGAATACAAGCGTGCAAGTATGAGCGCAATGAATGTTATGATCTTCATGTCGCCGGTCACAACGCTTATAATGAACGTTACCGTTCTGTGCATAATCTATTTCGGTTCAAGAATGGTGTTTGATACCTCCGGAATCGGCATGGGCGTCGGCGATTTGCAGATGTTTGTAACATATACCAACCAGATTCTCTTCTCGCTGATGATGGTTTCAATGCTTTTGATGATGTCCTCCCGCGCGATGGCATCCGCAAAGCGTATCAAGGAAATACTTGAAGAACAGCCAGATATCTGCGATACTAACGAAGCTGACCCCGAGCTTACCGTTAAAAACGGCGATATCGAGTTCAGAAACGTCACCTTCCGCTATTATAAGAATTCGGATGAGAGTGTGCTTAATAATATCAACCTGAAAATTCCGGCGAAGTCGGTCGTAGGAATAATCGGCTCTACCGGCTGCGGCAAAACCACTCTTGTTTCCATGATTTCAAGGCTTTATGACCCTGACGAGGGCGAAATCCTTGTTGACGGCAGAAACGTCAAGGACTACACCATCTATAACCTGCGTGAGGGTATAGGAATGGTTTTGCAGAACAACACCCTGTTCTCCGGAACCATTGAAGAAAACCTCCGCTGGGGCGACGAGGATGCGTCCATGGAGGATATTAAGATCGCTGCCCACAGCGCTCAGGCGGATAAGTTCGTTGATTCCTTCAAGGACGGCTATCAGACCGAAATCGACCAGGGCGGTACAAACGTCTCCGGCGGTCAGAAGCAGCGTCTTTGCATCGCCCGTGCGCTTCTTAAAAAGCCGAAGGTACTTATCTTGGACGACTCCACCAGTGCGGTAGATACCGCCACCGAAACTCAGATAAGAGCGGCTTTCAAAAACGAGCTTGCAGACTCCACTAAAATAATTATCGCCCAAAGAATAACCTCGGTTCAGGACGCTGACATGATAATCGTTATGAACGAGGGCGAAATATCCGGCATAGGCACTCACGAAGAGCTGCTTGAAACCAACGAAGCGTATCAGGAAATCTATTATTCCCAGAACGACGCTCAGAAGAAAGGAGCGTGAGCGGGCATGGCAAGAGATTTAAAAGAGCTTCAGAAGCAGTATAATACATCAGCCACTGCCATAAGAATGGGACGCGGTCCCGGAGGACCGGGAGGCGGACCAAGGGGCAGAGGAGGCGTAAGGGCAGGAAAATCCAGCCTTAAGCACGGCTCTGCCACCATAAAAAGAATGCTCAGCTATCTTTCAAAATACAAGTTCAGAATAGTTATCATTCTTTTGTGTATGCTTGTGAACACAGTTGCATCGCTCTGCGGCGGATATCTTTTAGCGCCCATCATCAACAAGCTGAGCCTTGCCGTAAGCGGACAGGAGCAGCCCTTGAGCGGAACCGAAAGAATCGCCGACCAAATCATTTCCAGCTTTACCGGACCCATAAACGTCGCTGTCAGAAGCGAAATGATGAGCTACATTGTAGTTACAATAGGCATATTCGCCTTTGTATACGGTATCGGAGTTATAACGAGCTATTTGCAATCTAAAATGATGCTCGTCGTTTCTCAGGGGACCATCGAATCTATAAGAAACGATTTGTTCACCAAGCTTCAGAAGCTTCCCGTAAGGTTCTTCGATTCTCACCCAACCGGTGAGGTTATGTCTCGCTTCACAAACGATATCGACAATATCGATACCATGATAAACAACTCGCTGACTTCGATAATATCAGGTGTTGTAAACCTTGTGGGCACGTTCGTGTTCATGATAACAACCAACTGGATTCTGACCCTTGTTACCATCTTCTTTATCCCGGTATTCGCGCTGGGCGGGGGAGCTATCGCAAAGATATCCTCTAAATACTACTCCGGTCAGCAGGCAGCTTTGGGTGCAGTAAACGGCTACACCGAGGAAACCGTCACCGGTCAGAAGGTAATAAAGGTGTTCAATCACGAAAAAACCGCGGTTGACGAATTCAGCTTACTCAATAAGGATATGCGCGAAAAGCAGTTCAAGGCGCAGTTCTACGGCTCTATCATGGGTCCTTTGATGGGAAATACATCTCAGATATCCTACGGTGTTACCATCGGTATCGGCGCGATACTTATGGTATTCGGCAAGCTTTCAACCGGTGCGCTGGGACTGTTCGCACAGTACTCCAAGCAGTTCTCGATGCCGATAAACAACATCTCTCAGCAGATGTCGACCATATTCGCCGCCCTTGCGGGTGCGGAAAGAGTCTTCGAGGTTATGGATACCGACCCCGAATCGCCGGATGTCCCCGACGCCTTTGCGGATGTTATCAGGGGCGATGTTGTGCTCAAGGACGTCAGCTTCGGCTATGTTCCCGATAAGACGGTGCTTAAGCACATCAGCCTTTATGCAAAGCCGGGTCAGAAGATAGCCTTTGTCGGCTCGACCGGTGCGGGCAAGACCACAGTTACCAACCTTCTCAATCGTTTCTACGATATTAACGAGGGCGAAATACTTATCGACGGCAGAAACGTCAAGGATTACAAGCGCGATTTCCTGCGCCAGAACATTGCTATGGTTTTGCAGGATACCCACCTGTTCACCGGAACGGTGCGCGAAAATATCCGTTACGGCAGGCTTGACGCCACTGACGACGAGGTTGTAGCTGCCGCCAAGACCGCCAGCGCACATTCCTTTATCATGAGGCTGGAGCATGGCTATGATACCGTTCTTGAAAGCGACGGCGCGAACCTTTCTCAGGGTCAGCGTCAGCTTCTGAACATTGCAAGAGCGGCGCTTTCCAACGCACCGATACTTGTTTTGGACGAAGCGACATCCTCGGTAGATACCAGAACCGAGCGGCACATCGAGCACGGCATGGATAGGCTTATGAAGAACCGCACTACCTTTGTTATAGCTCACCGTCTTTCAACGGTAAGAAACGCCAACGCCATTATGGTGCTTGAAAACGGCGAGATAATCGAGCGCGGTGACCACGACGACCTGCTTGCGCAGAAGGGTAGGTACTACGAGCTTTATACAGGTGTTAAGGAACTGGATTAATATTGCATCAATAAAAATAACCTCTGCCGTATTTGCTGCGGCGGAGGTTATTTTAATCTGTCTTTTGTACCAAAGGGCTAAATCATTCTCAATGCGATACTTTTTCGCTTCCAAGCCGTTCTTCAAGCCATGCAAAAACAGGCTCGCTGTCCTTGGCATGATTAGGCGAGAACCCGATAGAAATAGATTGACCGTTATCCATTACAAATTTAGCAAAGGGTATTTTCTGCATACCGGCGCGGTCAAAACGATGCTCTACACGTTCGATTTTGTGAATGGGTATAAAAAGCAGGCGGCTCCTATTCCGGCAGACAATATAATTTTGCATCAAATGTATTTCACCCTGCCAAACCTTATAGATTGGGTGAGATTCATTGTATTCATTTCCCAGCATATACTCATCATTATCGGTTAAATTGCTTGCTGCAGTTCTGGCATGAATAGCCGAGCGAAGAGCCGCCAAAGCGATTATTGCAGCTATACCCGCAAAAAGATACAGCTTGTAGGCTGCCAGCATGGGGGAATACCGCAAAAGGACAATCAAGCATATCACAAGCCCGATTGCACAAAAGACTAATCTGCTTAATTCTTTCAGCATAAAATCCTTTATAATTTTTCCCATGACCCGTTCCTCTTTTCATGAATTCTATATTTTTCGCCGGGGATGTTCAAAACAGCTTCCAACTGCACAATTATCACTACTTTGCGTGCATGATGTTATACTTATTCTACGTTAAAAAGTGTCTGGACCATGTATGGTCGTTGAATCGCCGCAAAACCCATCGTATAGCGGTTTTGTGGCGATTTTACTTGGGCTGCCCAAGCAGCCCTTCTACACTTTTACGTAGAATTAGTATTTAACATAAGCGGGAGATATTTGTCAAGCTATCTTTATGCAAAATTTGAATCAAATCTTACTGCTGAAATTTGTCTATCACGCAGAGCACAAATGATACGATATAACTATAAACGAACTACCTAACCAATCAAAAATAAAGCGCCCAACAAAAGCAGTATATGCCGCCTCCGCCGGACGCTGATTTCATGATTGCTTTGTTTTATTTTCTCTCACTAAAGAACTTAGTCAGCAGCTTTGCTACTTCCTTAACATCAATCGGCTTTGCAACATGAGCGTTCATGCCGTGCTCCAGGCACCGCTTAACGTCCTCCGCAAAAGCGTCTGCCGTCATTGCTATTATCGGAAGGCTGGCGTCTGTGCGCTCCATCTTTCTTATAGCGTCGGTAGCTTCGTAGCCGTCCTTGAAGGGCATACGGATATCCATCAGAACAGCGTCGTAATATCCAACCGGCGAGGCGGAGAATTTGTCTATGCACACCTGACCGTTTTCTGCCCAGTCAAGCTCTAAGCCGATATCCTGCAAAAGCTCCCTTGCAATCTCCCAGTTGAGGTCGTTATCCTCGGCTAAAAGAACGCGCTTGCCTTCAAAGCTTATACTTTCATCATCCTTGTGGTTTTCGCCGGACGGCTTGTCGGAGATGTCTATAAACGGCTTCAAACCGTAATAAAGAGTCGATTTGAACAGCGGCTTTGAAAGGAATCCGCTTATTCCGGCTTCACGCGCTTCTTCCTCTATCTCGCTGCAATCGTAGGCGGAAATGAGGAGTATGGGAACGTCATTGCCGAGCTGTTTGCGCAGCCTTCTTGCGGTTTCAATGCCATCCATCCCGGGAAGTTTCCAGTCCAGAAGAATGATGTGATAATCGTTGTGGATGGTGTGGTGCTGGGTTGCCATGCTTATGGCTGTTTCGCCGTCGAGCGCCCATTCCGCGCTTATTCCTATTGATTTCAGAGATTCAGTGGTGCTCTTGCAGAGCTGAGAATCGTCATCGACCACCAGCATGGTAAAGTCGGGAAGAATCATTTCCTCCTGATCGCCTGATCTTTCAAAGTCTAAGGCGATGTTGAATTCAGTGCCTTTACCCGGCTCGCTCTTTATGTCGATGGTGCCGCCCATAGCATCAACGATGTACTTGGTTATCGTCATGCCTAAGCCGGTGCCCTCGGTCTTTCTTACGCGCTTGTTATCCTCACGGGTGAAGGAGTCAAATATGTGCTCTAAGAACTCCTGCGTCATGCCTATTCCGTTGTCCTTGACGCGTAGAAGGATTTTGACGTAATCATCGCCCTTTTCGGAAGGCTTTTCATGAAGAGAAAGCTCTATAGCTCCGCCCTCCGGCGTGAACTTTATGGCGTTTGAAAGCAGATTCAAAAGTATCTGATTGAAACGGACACTGTCGCACAGGACGTTTTCGGAGGTGATATCATAGATGAACACGTCAAACTGCTGCTGCTTTGCCCTTACCTGCGGCTGGACTATGCTTACAATACTCTCCATTATCTCCTTGAGCGATACCAGCTCGACATTAAGAATCATCTTGCCGCTTTCGATTTTGGACATATCCAGAACGTCGTTGATAAGTCCTAAAAGATGTCTTGAAGAGGTGGTTATCTTCTTAAGGCAGTCCTGAACCCTCTTTGTATTGTCGATATTTGCCTGAGCTATTGCCGTCATGCCGACGATTGCGTTCATGGGTGTGCGGATATCATGGCTCATGTTGGAAAGGAATTCGCTCTTGGATTTGTTTGCCTGAATAGCCTGCTGTCTGGCGTCGTCCAGCTCCTTTATCTGCCTCTTGTTCAGATTGAAATAGCAGATGAATATCGCTATCAGCATCAAAAGAATAATTCCGCAGCTTATTATGAACATTATCAAAGATTGCTCGCTCTGAGCATTAACCACTTCGTTCAGGGTTCCGTAAGGCATAATGGTAATCAGATACCACTCCGAAGAGGGAAGGCTTGAGCAGTACATCTGATTCCGTATTCCGTCCATAGTGAACATCGCAGAATAGTCGGAGTCAGCTTCCATGGCTTCTTTAAGCTCGGTTATAAACTGCTCAACGTCTTTTTTGCCGTTTACGTTTTCATAAAGAGCCCTTGCACGCTCGAAATAATTGTCCCTGTAAGCACCGGCAGAGCGGACTACAAAGCTGCCGTCCATGCGGATTACGAAGGAATAAAGCAGAGCGTCCTCATCGTCGAGTGAAAGGGTTTCGCTTATGTATTCAACCGGCATTCTTCCTGCGATGGCTATGCTCCTTCTTCCGTCATCCATCATTATTTCAAAAGGAATTCCTATGATCGCCGACTGCTTTCCGTCAGCGTCAATTCCTATGGATACTGTCTGCTCCTTTGAGCTTACCATTTCAAGGAAGGTATCGGGATTTGCCGGATCTACCGGCGTTCCGTATACCATTTCATAGCTTCCGTCGGCAAAGTAGTATGCAATAGCCTCCATACCACGGATTTTGCCATTGTATTCCAGCCATTCACGTATTTCGCCGCTGTCAATGGTGGCATCTCCGGGTATGGTTTCAACAAGAGTGTTGAGCTGTGTCATACGAAGGTCGAGCATGGTGGAAAAGTGCTTTGAAATTCTTTCGTTCATGCTTGCCATATAGATGCTTCCTACATGGCTTATCGTTTTTTCACTCTGAATTTTAGAGAATATCGGCAGAATTGTAAAAACAGCAATGCAAACTACGCAAACCACTATAAGGCTTGCTCTTAGAAAATGCGAGATTTTTACTTTTTCCTGCATATTATTGGCCTCCGCATTCCTTCTGGAATTCGCGGATAGCGTTGGCTGTCAGCGCATAGTCATCTTTAAACGCACCCGTTAAAGCGTCCGCTTCCGGAGTCCATCCATGACGCAGAGCGTCAGACATTTCCGAACTGATCTTTAACAAGCGCTTGAAGCCGAGATTCTGGCATATGCCCTTTATTGTGTGTACGGCGCGGAAAGCTTCGTCGTAATTTTTGCTTTCCATCGAGCTGCAAAACAGCTCAAAGCTTGCATCATCCAGAAACTTAAGAACAAATTTCTGCACCAAACGGTCGCTTCTCAGTCTGGATATAACATCCTGATAGTCTCCGCCCATGGCTTCGTAACATTCCTGCAATGTCATATGAATCCTCCTTATATATTTTTTTCATCGGGGAACATCGAAACAAGAGTTCCCTGCATAGAATCGTTGTAGAATGAATAGCGGTTTTTGCCCAGACGCTTTGCAAAGTACAGAGCCTCATCTGCGGCGTGGAAGAGCGAGTAATAGTCGCAGCAGACTGCGGAGTTTTCGGCGATTCCCATGCTTATGCATACCTGAACGCTGTCATAGCAGCCCTTTACGGAATTGAAGATGTGCTCTATCGTCTTTTCCTTATCCTCCGGGCTTTCAAGAAGGACTAAGAATTCGTCCCCGCCCATTCTTGCGCAAACGCTGTTTCTGCCGGCGCTCTTTTGAAGTGAATCAGCGACCTGCTTAAGGATCCTGTCCCCGAACAGGTGACCGTAGGTGTCATTGATGGATTTGAAGGTATCCAAATCGAAAATCGCCATAATGTATTTATTTTCCGGATTTGCCTTGAGGATCTTTGATATACGCTCCTTGGCGCTGGTGCTGTTGAAAAGGCCGGTAAGAGTGTCATGTGTAGCCTGATGCTCCAGCTCTTCGCGCTTTAGCCTTGATTCGTTTATGTCAAACGCCTTGCCGATAAAGCCGGTGCGCTCGGAGGGGATATCCTCAGACCACAGGCAGAGCGCCACTACCTGATACCATCGCGGCTGACCCTTTATGCTCAGCTGACACTCAAAGCTTACAGTCGGAGAATCCGGGGTCGTGGCAAGCATTGCCGCCTGAATATCGTCAAACCGGTTGCACTCTATCAAGCGCAGTATGTTTTCATTATTCAGCGGGTCGGTTACTGCCTCGTCAAGTCCAAGACTGTCTGCTCCCCAGGAGGAAACAGTAAGCAGATTATGCTTTATGGTATATTCAAACTGGATTTCCTTGGTCATTGTGGAGAAGAGGTTGTACTTCATCCTCTCCTGATCCAAGAGCTGAATTGAACGCTCAGAGGCGACAAGCCTGTCACCGTGAAGCAGTTCTTTTATCAGGTCGTTGCGGGCTATTTTGTTTTCGTTTAGCTGGACCCTCGAAAATTCGGTTCCCAAAGCCCCCTCGACCTGCTTTAAGCAGTCCTTTAATATCGGATTGAACTCTCCGCACTCGCCGTTAAGAATCATGTTTATGGCGACATCGTGCGGGTAGGCCTTTTTGTAGCATCTGTCGCTTATCAGAGCGTCGTAAACGTCCGCCAATGCAACTATCTGGGCGGATATCGGAATCTCATCGCCCTTAAGTCCGTCAGGGTAGCCCCTGCCGTCGTAGCGCTCGTGATGCCAGCGGCATATTTCCCACGCGGTTCGCACCAGCCGTTCGTCCTGATAAGCCGGAAGGTTTTCAAGCATCTGCGAGCCTACCAGCGAGTGGCTCTTCATGACCTCGAATTCTTCCTTAGTAAGCCTTCCGGGCTTGTTCAGGATTTTTTCGTCTATCGCAATCTTTCCTATATCATGAAGCGAGGATGCAAGGCAGATAAGCGATATATCCGCCTGTGTAAGCTCGTATTTATCGGTGATTTTCTGAAGCTGTCTGAGCATGATGTCGGTAAAGGTGCGGATATGTATTATGTGCTGACCGCTTTCACCGTTTCGGAATTCAACTATATGGCTGAGGATATCAACCATCATGTTGCTCCGGCGTTCCTTTTCATCGACCTGCTCAACAACAAGTCCCATAAGCTTTTTTTGCTTGGTATACAAAAGTATTGTGTTCACAACTCTTCAGTGAACAAGCACAGCGTCAAACGGACGCATTATAAAGTCGGTCGCGCCCATGTTGTAAGCGCGCTCTATCTGTCCCGACCCGCTTTCAGCAGAGATGATTATGACCGGAAGATCCTCGATCCAGTGGCGCTGATTCATGACGGAAAGAACCTCAAAGCCGTTCATGCGGGGCATAACAATGTCCAAAAGCACCGCCGAAAGCTCCATAAGGTTGTTTTGAATTATGGCTATAGCCTCAACGCCGTCAGCCGCTTCAAATATCTCATACTCATCCTCCAGAATATCCGCAAGAATAGAGCGGTTCAGTTCGGAATCGTCCACGATCAATATTTTCTGCTTTTGATAATTACTTTTTCGCATCATTATCTTTCCTTTGTAAGTATCATATAATTAAGGCAATCTGTCTCTCCGCTTTTTTTGAGAGACTTTCCGCTCGCGGCGGTTAAACACAACAATGAAAAGTATAAGCACAATGTATCGAATCCAGCCTGGACGGATAGCTCAGGCAGTCTGCTGTAGAGCATCAAAAAGGAAAAGAATAGAAAATACTCCTGAAATCCAGCAGAAAATAGATATTACTCGACACATAACATATTATACTACGTAAAAACTGTTTTGTCAATTTGAAAAATACAGAAAAAGCGGGACAAATAGCTTGACCCGCCAATATGATTTTTATTCCGCAAACTCGCCGTTTCCGAGTTCTTCAAAGATATAGGATATTTCGCGGAACATCCTATAAACGTCATCCTCCGCGCCGTCAAGATTTGTAAGTATGGCAAGGACATATGGATGGGGAGCATCCACATAAGCGATATCGTGGAAGGAGAAATTCGTCCAGCCGTACTTGCGGTAGACGGGGTAGTGCGAACGTATCATTTTTATCCGCGTCTCCAAAAGGTCTTCTTTAAAGGTCTCAACGCTTTCGGCACCGCTGGTAAGATACTGCGCTAATAGTCTGCCGTCCGCTCCGGCGGATTCGGTGCAGATTTTCTGCTTGCTCTTGCGGACGTCCTCCTCATGAGTCATGCCGATTTCTTTAAGATATGCTTCAAAATCAGCCCAAGCAGTCAGATCCTTAAGCATTTCATAGGCAACATTGTCGCTGCGGGTTATGGCAAGCTCCAAAAGCTGAGCCACTGTGTACTGCTGACCGAAATCGCCGTTTACAATAACTCCGGTGCCGCCGAAATGGTGGCGCTCTTCGTAGGTAAGAACTGTTTCGGGGTCGATCTCTCCGCTGTCGATCTTTTGGTATATATATGTAACAAACGGAATCTTGATGGTGCTGGCAACAGGGTAGTGCACCGTTTCATTCAGGGTGTATTCAAACCCGGACTCCACGTCCATGAAGTATATGGAGACGACCCTGTCACGCGGGGTGATGATATTGCCGTCCTTATCCGTAACGGCTTCAAGCTCCGGCTGACAGCCGCAGGGGATGCTCTCAGGATTACAGTTCTGATTGCAGGAGTATTTTTTCATCAGCTCCGACATCTTCACGTCGAAGCCCTCGGGAAGCACAAATTCTTTCACCGGCGGGACATCCTCCTGAATAGTGCCGGCAGGAACGGTTGCATATACATCCTCCGATACATCCATCGGCTCGGAGGAAACATACTCGTGTGAGGTGCTTTTATCACTTTCCGGCGGCGGTGTGCTTTCGGATGTCGGAGAAGTATGTATAGTCACTTCCTTGTTTTCTGATCCGCTTGCATTCGGAGCGTCAGAGGATATTTTCTGGCATCCGCAGAACAGGCTCAGTGCGAAAATTGCCGTGGCAGTCACACAAAACATTTTTAAAAGCTTCAATTCAACCACCCCAAAATATATGCCGCCCGTTTTTTTCGGACGGCACAATTATTTTTATATGACGATATATCAGGTGATGCTGTTATAAGTGATATCGTCGTAAAACTCAGAGTAAACTATTTCAGCGTCTGCAAGTATCTGATTAACTTCCGTATTGAAGAAGTCGTTTTTATACTGCTCCTTGACTGTTTCAAAGTTTTCCTCAATGTAGTTTTCCTGCTCGATTCTCTTTATGATGTGATATCCATAGTCGGTTTCAACAATACCGCTGATCTCATCCACACCAAGAGCGAAGGATGCCTCTTCAAACTCGGGAACCATCTGACCGTAGGTGAACAGATAGCCTTCCGGGTTTTCCTGCATACCCGGGTCATCTCCGACCGACTGTGCAAGCTCGTAAATATCAGCGCCCGCCTGTATTTCAGCAAGCTTTTCTTCGGCGAAGGTCTTGGCAGCAGCCTTCAGTGTTTCTTCATCGGCGTCTTCGTAGCCCTCGGTATTCTCAAAATGATAGTTGCCGACAAGCAGGTGGTAAACCCTTACGTAATTGTCCTTGAGATCCTGCTTTATCTCTTCGTCTGAGGGCAGAAGTCTTGCATTTTCGCCGGCGTAAAGGTCGTTATAAACCTTCTCACACATAACGCTGGAGGTGATGAGATTTCTTAAAAGCTCTTCCTTTATTCCGGAGGCGGCAAGTGCATTGTTGAAGGCTTCCTCCGTATCAAACTGCGCTTTTTCTTCTTCCATGTATTCGTCGACCTGCTCATAGTCCTCATCGCTGAGTGTTACGTCATACTTTTTGGCGACTATGTTGCCGAAGTTCTGCTCGATAAGGTCAGCTTTTACATCTTCCTTAAAGACTTCAAAGTTCTGTTCATTGCCTTCCCACATATCGCTGGTGATTCCGCGGTATGTTGCATAATAGCTTTCATAGTATTTGAACATATATCTGTATTCGTCGAACCGGATGTCTATTCCGCCAACGGTAAAGATAACAGGATTGTCCGAAATATCTACATTTTCGCCGTTGATGGTCAGGGCAGGAACGACCGCTTGACTGTCGGTCTGCTCGCCGGAATCATCCTTGCTGTCGTTATCGGCTGGCTGGTTCTGCGACTGGTCGTCGTTGGAAGCAGGGTCATTGGTCTTTTCGCCGCAGGCTGTAAAGGCAGAAAACGCCATCATAACAGCCGCCAATAAGGCGATAGTCTTCAAAAATTTGTTCATTTAAACATCTCCAATAATAATTTTCTATAGTGTAACCTTTTAATGTGATAATATCATGACGGTTTGGTGGGGGTATCCGCAGGAATAATAAAATATCCAATCGCAAATGTGCAGGGAATCGACAAATTCACCCGCCCGATTAATGCTTTTGCGGCAATCTGCCATCCGCAGAAAACCCATTTAACTGCAGGCAGTGAAAGAATTAATAAATTCGCTTACGGATTTATTGATTATTTTTCATTTCCCATCCATATCAGGGCAGCAGATAAACCCTCAACATATCAGCTTGCAGCTTTATCTAAATCGCAGGAACTGAAAGAATTAATAAATTCGTTTACGAATTTATTAATTCTTTCGCGTTTCCCAGCCCGTCAAGGGCTGGGAAACGCTTTACATATGCTCAACGGTATCTATAGCAAGCATATCAAGATGCTTGACGATTACCCTTCTTGCAAGAGCCGCCATGTTAAGCCAGTCGGTGCGCTTAGCCTCATCCTCCTCGCTCAAAATCCTGTTATCGTGATAGAACCGCGAGAACACCGCCGCGATGTTATAAGCATTATCGCAGAGCACGCAGGGAGCCATCTCGTCGAACGCCTTCTGATAAACCTCACCTGAAAGGGCGATGTCAAGAGCAAGCTCGCGCTCGGTGTCGGTGTGAATAGCCTTGATGACCGGAGTAGCTGCGGGGTTAATATCCGCCTTTGCAAGAATCGAGTTTATGCGGGTGACGGTGTATAACAGATATGTTCCGGTTTTGCCGTCGAAGGCTAAGAACTTGTTGAGGTCGAATATATAGTCCTTGGAGGGCTGATTTGAAAGGTCGCCGAACTTGATTGCCGCCATGCCTATCTTCTCGGCGGTTTCAAGCTTGTTGTCCGAAATATAATCTGAATCTTCGAGCTTTTCCATAGCGCCGTCGATTGCCGTCTGAATGAGGTCGGAAAGGCGCATTACTCCACCGTCGCGGGTCTTAAATGGCTTGCCGTCTGAACCGTTCATTGTGCCGAAGCCTAATAGCTTAAGCTCGGTATCCTCCGGGACGAATCCCGCCTTTTTGGCACAGCGGAATACCTGCGTGAAGTGGAGCGACTGCCGCTTATCCACAACGTACCAGATCCTCGACGGTTTGAAGTCGCGCTGGCGCTGGACGATGGTTGCAAGGTCGGTGGTGTCATATCCCACAGACTTATTCGACTTGGTGACGATGATCGGCGGGATGGTTATCTTATCCCCATCCTCCTGCACATCAACCACCATAGCTCCGTCACTTTCGTGCAGAAGACCCTTCTTGGTCAGGATGTCGATGGTTTCAGGGATGTATGGGTCGGCGTCGCTTTCGCCGTACCAAAGGTCAAAGCTGACGTCTAACTTTGAGTAGTTTTTCTTGACGCTGCCGACCGAGACCTCCATAATCTTCTTCCAAAGGTCATAGATGCCCGGCTTGTGGCTTTGAAGCTCGGTAGTTACCTGCCTTGCGGTATCACGAAAAGCCTCATCCTGCTTGCTCTTTGCGCTGGCGAAGGGGTAGATTTCGTTCAGCTCGTCCTCGTCTATATCCGGGACGGTGTCCACAGTGGGGTCAAAATCCTCCTTAAAGCACGCCCAGTCGGGGTGACGCTCGCGGTATTCGGCTATTACAAGCCCGAGGGGAGTGCCCCAGTCGCCGAAGTGAACATCACCGTAAACGGTTCTGCCGGTGGCGCGGGCTATTCTTTTGACCGCTTCGCCTATGATGGCAGAGCGCAGGTGCCCGATGTGCAAAGGCTTTGCAACATTGGGTCCGCCGTAGTCAATAACTATCGTTTCGGGATTTTCCGCCTGCGGAACTCCAAGATTTTCATCCTTGGCTATGCCGTTGACGTAATCTACAAGAAACTCGTCCTTTAAAGTGATGTTTATAAATCCCGGCTTTACGGCTTCAATGCGTGCAAAGCGCTCATCCAAAGAAAGAACGCGAGCCGCCTCTTCTGCGATTACAAAGGGAGCTTTTTTATACAGCTTAGCTCCGGCAAAAGCTCCGTTGCACTGGAACTGGCAAAGATCCTGCCTGTCCGATACCGCAACGGCGGCAAGCTTGGGGTCATATCCGCACTTTTCAAAGGCTTGTGCCGCCGCTTCGGTCAGAAGCTCGGTAATTTTGCGCATATCGTCTCCTCCTATAGTAGTTACATTATATATAATTTAATATATTACCATATTTCATGACGGATTGCAAGCGAAAATTCAATATTTTCTGATCTTGGAGTTTTCTTGATGGAAGATTCCGGAGTGGGAAAATCCGTGGGATGTACGTTATCAAGAAAAATGTTCGTTATTGCCGGGTTAAAATAACGAACAAACGAACATTCGGAAAATAAACAGACAGAAGATGGACGATTATAGTGGGGCGAAAAATCGTCCATACCGTCCATTCTGGCAGACAGCAGTCGGCAGATGGACGATAATGCCAAGAGAAAATAACGTGCACAACGTCCATTTCGTCCATTCAAGAAGCATTATGTAGAAGTAATAACTATAATTATAAAACAATGGAAGCTTATAAGCCGTAGAATATATATAGTATGCTCTATATACCGTTTTCTGTCGGCAAAAATGGTGTATATTATGTTTGTTATGTATGCAATGTTCGTTTGTTCGTTATTTCTACTCGGTAATAACGAACATTTTACTTCATAACAGAAGATAATTTAAGCAGTTGTTTCGTCCGTTTTGCTCTATGATGGACGTTGTGCACGTTATGCACGTTATTTTCTCTCGGCAATAACGTCCATTTTATTCTCTGATGGGCGATATGGACGATTATTTTAGCAGTAGAATCGTCCATTAAGCTTAATTGTGTACGAAATGGACGAATGGACGATGTTTTCAGTCAGTAACTTCGTCCATTGCACAGTCCGATTTGTCCTCAAAATATTCTCTGCGCAATATTCCCTCTTGCACAATCTCAAGAATTGTATTATAATGTCTTTGACAATTGCGAAAGGGGGCGGCAAAATGCCTTATATGAGCGATACTGAGCTGGTAAAGTCGATACGCGCAAATAAAATCCTGCCCTGCTACTTATTCTGGGGGAGGGACGCTTTCACCTGCGAAGGCATCACAAAAAAGCTGATAGACAAGCTTGTGCCGGAGGAAGCCAGGGACATGAACTACCGCTTCTTTCCCGCCGCAGGGCTTTCCATGTCCGAGCTTGCAGATATCTGCGAAGCTATGCCGATGTTTACCGACAGGGTAGTGGCGTCTGTAAACGACCTTAACGCCGACAGCCTTCGCCCGGATGAGACAAAGCGGCTGACAGAGATAATCTCGGGTATAGACCCGCAAACTACCACTGTCATCTTCTACGCCACCGGTGTTGACCTTGCCGCAGGAAAAAAGGCGCTGAGCCAGAAAAACAAAAAGCTCGCCGACCATATTGTAAAGTGCGGCGGTGGGGTTGTGGAGTTTGCATATAAAAAGCCGCCCGAGCTTGTGGGATATATACAGTCGCGCCTTGGCAAAAGCGGGTGCTTTATGTCACCGGATAATGCGGAATACTTGGCGGCGTCCCAGAACTGCAATATACTTATGATTAATAACGAGTGCGATAAGCTTGTATCATATCAGGGAAGCGGGGAGATACTGCGGGAGACTATCGAGCTTTTAGTTTCCGACCAGACCGATACCGACGCCTACAAGCTTTCCAAAGCCATACTCACCGGCAGAAGAGTGGAGGCATTTGATATCCTTCAAAGGCTCTATTCGCGTCAGGCTGAACCTATAGCCCTGCTGACGGTAATATCGGGGGCGGTAATGGACATCTACCGCGCAAAGACCGCGACGGTTAGCGGCGTGTCCGAGAAGGCGGTCATAGAGGATTACAGCTACCGCGGCAGGGATTTCGCGGTGAAAAACGCCTTCCGTGACTGCCGCTCCATGCCGATGGAAAAGCTCCGCTTCTGCCTTAAAACCCTTTCCGACTGCGACCGCGATATGAAATCCAAGCGCACCGACCCGCGCGTGATGTTAGAGGAAGCAATCGCGAAAATCATTGAATACAAACGCTGAGAGGGAACTCGCCATGCTTCATATAAACGGCGCGGTCATTGTCGAAGGGAAATACGACAAATCGCGCGTTAAAAATATAGTTGACTGCCCGGTGATAGTTACAAACGGCTTCGGAATCTTTAAGGACAAGGAAACCGCTGAGCTTATCCGCACATATGCCAAAACCGGGGTGATAGTTATCCTGACCGACAGCGACAGCGCCGGCTTCAGAATCCGTGGGCACATAAAGGGTCTTGTCTCCGAGGATAGGATACGCAACGCCTACGTTCCGGATGTTTACGGCAAGGAAAGGCGGAAGGCATCGCCATCGGCTGAGGGCAAGCTGGGGGTAGAGGGTCTTTCGGATGATATAATATTGTCCGCGCTGAAAGCCTGCCTCAGCGCTGATGATGTTGAGAACCGCGCGCAATCGCGCAGAATAACTAAGATGGATTTGTTTGAGGACGGCTTTTCGGGTGGCAGGAACTCATCCCGGAAAAGACAGAAGCTGATTGAGCTCACGAACCTTCCGCAAAGGCTTCCGCCTAACTCGCTTCTGGAAGCGCTCAACAGCATTATGGATTACGACGAATATAAAGCTTTGGCAGCCAAAATCAACGCCCTGCCGGATGATGAATAATCAGGAGACATAACAGAATGGTATTTTCAGGCATAGAATTTTTGTATTACTTCCTGCCTGCGGTGATGCTTATTTACTTTTTAGCACCCAAAAGGCTTAAAAACCTGATGCTTTTTGTATCGGGCTTAGGTTTTTATGCCTGGGGCGAGCCGGTATATGTCATTGTGATGGTCATATCTACCGCAGTTGACTATACCGCCGGAATCCTTATGTCAAAGACCGAGGATGAAAGAAAGCGCAGAGCCTGCTTGATATCATCTGTCGTTATAAATCTGGGGCTGCTGTTCACCTTTAAATACAGCTCCTTCGCGGTGGATACCTTCAACGGCATTTTCAGGACGGCGATACCATCGCCCAACCTGCCCCTGCCGATAGGCATATCCTTCTTCACATTCCAAAGTATGTCCTACACAATAGACCTCTATCGGCGGAAGATAACCGTCCAGCGGAGCTTTATAAACTTCGCAGCGTATGTGACCTGCTTCCCGCAGATAGTCGCGGGACCGATTGTAAAGTATCAGGACATAGCCGCCGAGCTGGACGACCGCAGGGTCAGCATATCCGATATGTCTGACGGTGTGAGCGTATTTATTGTCGGTCTTGCAAAAAAGGTGCTTTTAGCTAAAAATATAGGCATATTCTGGTCGAGGGTAAAAGAGATGGACTATTCCACCCTGCCTGCGCTGACGGCGTGGCTGGGCATAATCGCTTTCACCTTCCAGATATATTTTGACTTTTCGGGATATTCCGATATGGCTATCGGCCTGGGCAGGATGCTGGGCTTTACATATCCCAAAAACTTTGATTTGCCGTATCTTTCAAAAAGCGTCTCGCAGTTCTGGCGCAGATGGCATATCACCCTTGGCTCATGGTTCCGCGATTACGTCTATATCCCGCTGGGCGGAAGCCGGGCTGGCAAGTGGAAAACAGTCCGCAACCTTGCAATTGTCTGGCTTCTTACAGGACTTTGGCACGGTGCAAGCATGAACTTTGTGCTTTGGGGAGCGTGGTTTGGTCTTCTCATCATCGCTGAGCATATGGGAATGGCGAGACTCCTCGAGAGGCTTCCTGCGGTATTCTCATGGCTATACACCATGCTCGCCGTTGTGCTGGGATGGGTGCTTTTTGACACTGACAGCATATCCTCAGCGCTGCGCTTTATAGGGGCGATGTTCGGAGCGGGCGGAAGCTTCGCGACAGGTGCTTCGTGGTCACTTATCGGACAGGCTGCTATAAGTTTGGCACTGTGCATATTCTTCTCTTCGGGTGCCACAAAGAACTATATCAAACGCATCGGCGGGCAGGATTCCAAGGTCATACTGGTGCTGAAGCCGGTGATAACTGCCGCCCTGCTTATAGCCTCGACCGCTTACTTAGTCAATTCAACCTACAACCCATTCCTTTACTTTAACTTCTGATTATGAAAAAGATTTGTGAAATCATCAACGCCGCCGTCTTCTTCGCGATAATAGCGGTGATAGCAATAGTATCGTTCATACTTCCCAAAAAGGAATACTCCGAGCTTGAAAACCGCTATCTTGCCAAGGCTCCCAAGCTTTCCGCTGATTCCTATTTTTCTGGGGATTATACCCGCGGGCTGTCCGATTATTTGGATGACAGCTTCCCACTGCGCAAAAACTGGATATCCCTGCACACCGGACTGGAGCTTTTGCAGGGCAGGCGGCAGGTCAATGGCGTCTATATTGCCAAGGACAGGATGCTTGAAATCTCCGAGCCGATAGAGCTAAGCTCGCTGGATGGATCCTTGGAAGCCATCCGGAATTTTTCGGATGCCATGGGAAACGTCCATGTAATGCTTGTCCCCACCGCCGCGCAGATATATTCCGATATCCTGCCCAAGGATGCAGATGCGCTCAACCAGAAGGCACTTATAGATTACGCCTATGAGAAGCTTTCGGGTTCAGCCCGCACGGTAAACGTCTACAACAGCTTAAGAGCCGAGCGGGAGGAGTATATCTACTACCGCACCGACCATCACTGGACGTCGCTTGGTGCGTATATCGGCTACAAGGAAGCTGCAAAAAGCTTGGGCTTTACCCCTGTGGGGCTGGAGCGCTTCAACATCCGCCATGCAAGCCACAGCTTTTCAGGCTCGCTTTACTCGAAAACCCTTTATTCCAAAACCGAGCCTGACACCATCGATTTCTACATCCCGATATCAGGAAAGGCGCGCTTGGAAACCGATGATGAGTTAGCGGGCGGAAGTGTATTTGCAGAGGCATATCTGGCACAGAAGGATAAATACCTTTGCTATCTGGGCAAAAACACCGCCAAGGCAAGCATTTATTCCGGAACCGAGGGCGGAAAGCTCCTTATTATAAAGGATAGCTACGCCAACTGCCTTGCACCGTTTCTGTGCGAGCATTATTCGCGCATTGATTTGATAGATTTGAGATACATGACCGACCCCACCGACTACATCGACCCAGCCGACTACGACGATATATTAATTGTATACAATGCGGCGGGATTTGTCGCTGACGGCAATCTTAAAAAGCTGAATCTGTTGACTAAGCGGATGAATGACGGGATAGAGGTTGAATAGGACATTACAGGTAAGACCGCAGAGGTTTATTCTGCGGTTTTTTGTTTTTCGGGATGTCACAATCCCGGGCGGAGAATCGTCTAATAGGTGAAAGGGGGAGAAGAGTTTTAATGATTGTCATGACAAAGCAAGAGTTCAGCTCCAAAATTCTTGAAGCTGAGGAAGTAATGTACCACACCGCATACGCAATCTTACGAAACGACTCCGACTGCGGCGACGCCGTTCAGAAGGCCATCTTCAAGGCGTACAAAAGCCTTGAAAAGCTGAATAATCCCGAGTACTTTAAAACGTGGATAATAAGGATTCTTGTAAACACCTGTTACTCACAGCTGAAATCGCGGAAGTATACCGAGGATATCGAAAATATCCCCGAGCAGACAGCCGAGGACGATTATTCCAAAACCGAGCTTATGCTTGAAATAGCCGCGCTGGATGAGAAGTACCGCGTCCCGCTGATGCTGTACTATATGGATGGTTTCACAGCCGAGGAAATAGCAAGGTCGCTCGGGATAACATCTGCGGCGGTGCGAAAGCGATTATCCCGCGCGCGGCAGATGCTGAAAGGACGGCTGACAGGCGAGGGTTTGCAGTCCGACCAAACGGTACTATTATAATATTAAGAAAGGATAGGTTGATATGGATAATAAGATAAATAACCGCGTTCCGCCCTGCGTTCATCAATCGGTAGTTGATGCGCTTGACAGGCTGGAAAGCCAGCCATATAATAAGGTTCGCACATATCACAGTGCAAAGAAGATTTTATTGATAGCCGCCTGCTGTGTGATAGCGGTGGTATTCATGACCGGCGCGGCGCTGTTCCTTAGCGACAGGGAGCGCATAGAGCAAAGGGAGACCGAGCTTGTAGACCCCTACGCCGAGCAGGTAATGGAAAGCGTTACAAACAACGGAATCACTATGACGCTGAACAAGTTCGCAATGGATTACAATATGGATTACATCTACTTCACGCTGAAGAACGAAAACGGCGTGTTTGAAAAGCAGCCTGAGTTTGATGAGATAACCTACGACTGGATATATTACTCCGGCGGAATCGAAACAAAGTACGGCAGCCTTTTAGGTTTCACAACCCTTTCGGTATCCGATTACGACCCCGAGAATCCGTCCGATACCATCCATGCGGTTCTGCGGCACCCTCTCCCGTTCGGAAAGATGACCCTTAACTTCAAAGGTCTGAAATCGACCGACGGCACCATCGAATATGCCGACGGATTCAGCTTCGACATCAATATCGGCACCAGCGAAAAGCTTGTCGAGGATCTTGTAGAAAACAGCGGCTTCCCCGAGGACGCCATGAGAAACGAGCTAAAGCAGTACGATATGAAATCCGAGAATCTGGACTATCAGACTATCGAGCTGGACAAGACGCTCGAAATCGAGGGCTGTGAGATTAAGGCTACAAAGATGTATGTATCGCCCTACCAGATATCGTTGAGCTTCCGCAATGATTTGAGCAAGACGGTTAAAATCGGTGAACTGGAATATTACCCCGTCACGCTTATGACCATCTCTACCGATTATCTCAGAACGGCATATGAGCATAGCGAACGCTTAAAGACCGATATTTACTGGATCCCCCCGGAAACTTATGTCTATGGAGACTGGAAGACCAAGGCAGAGCTGGACTACGAAGCCGAAACACGGGCAGAGCATAAAAAGATATGGGATGAGCAGGGACAAGAAGCTGCGGCGGAGTATCGGTCGAGCCGCAATATCTTCAAAACGGATATCTACAAGGAAATCGAAAGCATCAGGCAGAACCCGGAATATTTCGATATGCTTGACGCGGCAAGCTATAAGATAGGCGTAGAGTTCGCCCCCGGCACGGAGGCAAGCTTAATCGGCACAAGCTTCGGTCAGGCGGGAAAGGGCGGTACTGACGGCACAGAGGAGTATGCTGCTGCGTTTGCGGACGCATATATCGACCGTCCGGTAAGCTTAGACGAAATCCAAAGAATCTACCTCTACAAATACTCCGACCCGACCGTTCAGGTTGACGTCTGGGTGAACAAATAGGCACTTACCTTTCCTCGCAAATCCCCTCCCTGCTATCTGGGAGGGGATTTTTCGGGATGGTTTTGCCGCCAAACAAAGGCGGATTCCCAAACTTCTGCAACGCTTTAAACAGTCAGTGTAACTAATGTACAACAGGATTCGACAAAATGGACGGGAAATGCGGCAAAAGCGATAAATCGAAAAAATATCGCAAAATCCCCTTGACAAAGGGGAAAAAAAGTGCTAAATTAAGAAAGCTGTCCGGCGAGGCAGCACCCAGAAAAGAGGAAAAACGAGTACGAAAAAAGTCAAAAAAAGATGAAAAAAGTACTTGACAAACTCTTAAAACTGTGGTAAGATAATCAGGCTGTCTCGAAAGAGGAGCCCCACACAAAAGCGAGTCAAAAAATTTTTAAAAAAACTTTAAAAAAGTACTTGACAAACGCAATAAAGTGTGGTAAGATAATCGAGCACTCTTCGAGAGGGCAGGGTTTCACAGAGTGAAAATGGTTTCACAAAGTGAAAATGGTTTCACAAAGTGAAACCGAACAAAATGGCAGCTTGAAAATTGAACAATGAGATACAAGAAAGACCCTTGAAAATTG
>ENA-UOJG01000585-UOJG01000585.1-human-gut-metagenome-genome-assembly--contig:-C47-NODE-585-length-49734-cov-8.619074_pt1 | contig 49734 bp, 50 predicted proteins | sample MGYA00242340_ERZ723887 | MGnify/ENA metagenome assembly ERZ723887 | reverse complement strand
TGAGCCGTTTGTTACCTGTATAAGTTTGAGCGTATCAAGGGGGATGAAACTAAGGCAAGCAGTAAGCACTGACGTGCTAACTGCACCCGAGGGGAACGCCAAAACTGTAACAAAAGTGCGGATTTCCCCCGTCCGCAGTTAATGCGTAAGCATTTACTGCTCCTCACGTTTCTCCAAACAGAGGTTGGGCGTTTCCGTCCATATATTGCAAGCAAAAATATATGATATGCAGAAAGTAACCTACTAAACATATGTATACCAACGACGGAGGAAAGGCGGCTGACGGCAAAACAATAGAACGATGATTACAAAGTACGAGCCGTCAGCTTTTCCCTTCACCCTCTCACCCCTATTCCGCACTTTTAACCTTGATATTGTCGGAAGTTTGTGAGCTTTGGTTTACTGCCGTTCCTTGGTGATGATTCTGTTCGCACTACAAGGTTAGATGCTCATTGTTGCTTTGCGTTCCAGCTTAACAATCCATTTGTGACCGTGTTCACCGTTGTTGGTTCCCGCAGATGAACTGGAAGCGAGTACGCAGTCGCAGGTTTGAATTATGTGCAACTGCCATATCTATTTGGATGTTTTTTAGACATTATCAGCATATAGGTGCTGGTTTCTGTATTATAAAAATGTTTAAGTAGTTTACTATTACATCATTACATCATTTTTATACTCGGCAAAAATGATGTATTATGTAAGCTTGTTAAGTCGGAAGCCTGTTTCTGTACCGATTCTAAGGACAATAAATAAGTATAATACCTGTTTGGACGTTTTTTATACGAATGTTAGTATAAGTACAGGTTTACAGCAAAATATATCCCAATGCAATTAGCAGCTTGATATCTGCCTTATTCTTATACAGCGTGAACAGCATTAAGAGTATCAGCAGGCTATCGGTATCAAGCTTTCCTGCTTCGCCGAGGATACTTTTAAAAATCTCGGACACCGAGAATCCGGGGCTCATGAGATTCCCACCGGGAAAGGGCTGTCCTGCGGGTGGAGCGTTATGCGGTCGCTCCTGATGTCTGCTTCCGCCTTGACCGCCATGTGGGGAGTTTCCCACTCCCTGCCTATTATTATCCGCAGTGTGATTGCCGTTATTCCGGTTCTGAGGTTCTGCGTTGGTTGGCGCTACCATCGACCGCGAACGTTTCTGCATCTCACGCAGGCGCTCCAGCGCTTCCTCCTGCATTTTCGAGAACTCCTCCGGGCTTGTGCCGTTATTGGTTGGCAAGGCTTATTCAGTCCTTTCGTTGGGTATTCTTGTCAGATTATTCCGCTGGCTTTTATCAGGGGGAGCAGGTTCAGAAGCCGCAGGATTTTTATTGCGCTATCCGCACGCGCCTGTTTTTTTGCGCTCAGAAGCGGTCTTAGGGCAAGGATGAAGCGGATATTCTGGTCGTCCGAGCCGCTCGATTTCAGGCTTGCGGCAAGTCCTGCAAGCTTGGCAATATCCAATCCGCCGAAGATATCGCCCGCATCGGGCGGCGCTGACTGCGATTGATTGCCGCTGCCTAAAAGCTGAGCAATGGCGTTTCCCACACCTTGGGATGTCCCTGCGCCGGAAAACTGATTCATCCCGCCCGGGGACTGCTGGGCGGATTCGTTTGCGCCGAAGGAGCCCCCTCCCGAGCCGAAGCCTGTGCCCGCTCCCGCGTCCGAGCCTGAACCGTCGGGATTCCCGCCCAGCCCGAGCATGGCGGCAAGCTCGGATATCTGCTTCATGCTTTCCTCATCCGAAAGTATATTCTGGATTTTTCCGGCAAGATCGTCCATATTGCGCGCGTCCTTTCTGCTGATAGTTCTTCGTTGTATGCGCCTGTCAGCGCGATACCGCCCGGCGTGTTATCCGAACAGCTTCTTCATAAGCTCCTTAGCCTGCGGGCTTGAAAGCACTGCCTGTGCGGTCATGGGATTTGAAAGCGCGGCGGTTAGCTTTGCGGCTTCGTTTTTGGGGAGCGTACCCATAAGGCGGTCGAAGGTTCCCTTTGAAAGCTCATCGCGCAGCTGCTGCTCGCTTACTCCGAGCTTTGCCGAAGCGTTTTTTACAAGATAGTTGATTTGGTTCTGATTCAGGTTCATAGCTCTGCCTCCATGTCAATGGTTTGCCGTGATTTGCACGTGATATTATAGTATATCGGCGGCAATTTGCGGCGAAGTCTTGAAAAAAGTGAAATAATATGTTATGATATTCTCAATATTTACTTTTGCGGATAAAGGAGCGGGTGACTTATGCGAATTATAGCTTTTTCGGATACTCACGGTATGAGCGGGGCGGTTTTAAAGCTGTTCTCGGAAACCTATGACAAGACTGATTTATACATTTTCTGCGGGGACGGCATACGCGACATTGAGTATGCAAAAAAGGAATATCCGGATATAAAAATAGTCATGGCGCGCGGAAACTGCGATTACACCAGCATCGGCGCGGATGTTGAGCTCTGCGAGGCTGAGGGCTATAAGATAGGCGTTACCCACGGTCATCTTTATGGCGTGAACTGGGATACCTTCGGTCTTGAAAAGCTTGCCTTTGAAAATAAGCTGTCGCTTGTTATCTACGGTCACACCCACTGCCGCGTATGTGAGTATAAGGACGGCGTATATTACGTCAACCCAGGAAGCCTTGCTTTGCCGAGGGACGGTATGGGACCATCCTACGCCGCAATAGATATCATCCCGGCGGGGATAATGGTAACCCACGCCGACTTTGAAAGGTAGGCTTTCACGGTTTTTTATCCGCTGATTCATTATATGCTCGCAAAAGGGTAAAGTTTACTGGATGATGGTTGCTTTTGCGCAGGTTGGTGCGCGGAGCATCTTATAAAAAATAAAGCGGTGCATAAAGAGAGCATGGGCTAAGAACCCATCTTCCTAAAAGTACCGCCTGCAAAATACTAATTTTCGTCTAAAACGATGGCAAAAATCGAGCACAAAATCGCTGACAGATGGATTTATCACTCGATTTTTGGACGTTTTCAGACGGAAATAAGCATAATACTAATTTCCCGTAAAAGTGTAGAAGGGCTGCTTGGGCAGCCCAAGTAAAATCGCCACAAAACCGCTATACGATGGGTTTTGCGACGATTTTACAGACACTTTTTAACGGGAAATAAGCATAAAAAATATTGAAAGGACGTTATTATTATGCTGGAACAGTTGAAAAAAGAAGTTTACGAGGCTAATATGCTTCTGCCGAAGTACGGTTTGATCACCTTCACCTGGGGCAACGTTTCGGGAATCGACCGCGAGAAGGGGCTTATAGTCATCAAGCCCTCGGGCGTGGAGTACGACGTTATGAAGCCGGAGGATATGGTGGTCGTTGACCTTAACGGCAAGGTCGTCGAGGGCGACCTCAACCCGTCGTCAGACACTCCTACGCACATCGAATTTTACAAGGCCTTCCCGAACATAGGCGGCGTTACACACACTCATTCCACCTGTGCGACATCCTTTGCTCAGGCAGGAAAGGGCGTTCCAGCGCTTGGAACCACCCACGGCGACTATTTCTACGGCGAGATTCCCTGCACCCGCAAGATGACTCCCGAGGAAATCAAGACTGATTATGAAAAGAACACCGGACTTGTTATAATCGAGACCTTCAAGGACAAGGACCCCGACGCGATTCCCGCGGTTCTGGTTCATTCACACGGTCCGTTCACCTGGGGTAAGGACCCTGTTGATTCGGTTCATCACTCGGTGATTTTGGAGGAGTGCGCAAAGATGGCGCTCAACGCTTTTGCGCTCAACCCCGGACTTCAGTCTATGCAGCAGGAGCTTTTGGATAAGCATTATCTGCGCAAGCATGGTGCGAACGCTTATTACGGACAGAAGAAGAGATAAAAAGAGCTTTAATTATACTGAGAGATGCGTGGTTTTCTGCGCATCTCTCTTTTTTGTATATGTCTGCTGAATGACAGATTATGTCATTGTAATACTTATATTCGTCTAAAAAGCGTCCAAACAGATATGATACTTGAACATAAATCAAACCTGCGATTGCGCACTCGCTTCCAGATCATCTGCGGCAACCAACAACGGCGAACACGGTCACAAACAGCTCTAAGTCCCGCATACTCAAAGTAAAAGCAGAGCAACTATCCATGTAGTGCGAACAAAGCCATCACCAAGGAACGGCAGTAAACCAAAGCCAGCGAACGCGCAAGTTTGCAGGCAGTCAAAAGTGCGGAAAAGGGAAAAAGGGGTGAAGGAAAAGAGGGTCCAAGGGGGAGAAACGTGAGGGGAAAAGGGGGAAATCCGCACTTTTGCTACGGTTTTAGGGTTCCCCCTTTTCCCCTTAGTTTCATCCCCCTTGACTGCGCTCAAACTGATACAGGTATCAATCGGCTCACCCGAAGGCTCGAAGTGTCCTAACAATCAGTTCAACGCACAAAGTAAAAGAAGTTGCAATGGTTTTGTACCAGCTTTTTACTATCATTTTAGACGAATATCAGTATGACACGCGAATCACCAAAACAAGTCCAAAAAATCTCCCTCATCTCTCTTGACATTTTCAAAAAAATGAGTATTATAATAATTAGAACATACGTTCCAAACGCTCCGTGCGACCTTCCCAAAAAGGTCACCCTGCTATGTGCGGAGCACCGGAACTTCATTCGCAAAGAGCGGAAAGCTTGTCAGACTTTCCACGGCTCTTTTTTTGTTGGATTCAGAAAGGAAGTGCATTATCTGTTGGACAATGAAGCGTATATCTGCCGCGGGTGCGGTCATAGTTTCCGTGAGCCTTCTTCCTCAAACGGCGAATTTACCTGCCCCGAGTGCGGAAGTGCCAGTCTCACCGTTGCAAAAATCTGCTCTGTGTGCGGGGAAATCCTTCCCACATCTGAGTTTGAGGACGGCGGAGAAGGCGAGCTTTGCGGCGATTGCCGCAGGGCGGCACAGTACTTTTTCAGGCTGTTTTTGGGAAAATGGTTCACCCGGGCAGAGGTGAATTATCTCAACAAGGTCTACGAAGGGCGCGACCTGGGTGAGGGAATCGAAAGGTTCGGTATTGCATGACGGTTCTTGGCACTCAGGACAGAAGCAGGATATACTCGGAATATCAGCTGGTCAAGAACTACCGCGCAGTCGCAAGGAATAACGGCATTTCCGAGACTACCGTGCGGCGGATAGTCCGCGAGGAGAATTTAAGACGTTCGCCCTCGCCGCTCTCGGAGACCGGTTATTCCGGAATCGACGACTTTTTGAAGGCCAAGCAGCCGGTCGTCATCGGGCTGATAAACAAATATCTGGCGGCACTTTCGGATGATGAAAGGATATCCTCGGCGACAATGCCTCAGATAGCCTCGGCGATGTCCACCCTTGTGGAAAAGCTGACCGTTGATACCGGCGGCGAGAATCCCGAAAATATCGACCCTCTTTCGCAGAGCTTTATGGAGCTTGCCGCTCAGCTTGATGCTATGAAGAGGCAGGGAAGAAGGGAGGAATGATGGCGTGTTCAGCGAAAAACAGCTGAAAATCCTCGCATTCCCCTATACCTCCTACTCCGCGCTTATCTGCGACGGCGCGATACGCTCGGGCAAGACGCGCATAATGACCGTTGCTTTTGTCGACTGGGCAATGCGCAGCTTTTCGGGCACACGCTTCGGGATATGCGCAAAGACCATCGATTCCGCCGTCAAGAACATCATCCAGCCGTATATGGAGATGTACTGGCATGGCAGGGATTATAAGCTGAAATGGCGGCGCACTGACAAGGTTTTGGAGGTCAGGCGGGGCGAAAGAGTGAACTATTTTGAGGTGTTCGGCGGACTGAATGAAGCCAGCTTCTCACTGATTCAGGGGCGGACGCTCGGCGGAGTGCTTTTGGACGAGGTCGCGCTGATGCCTAAGAGCTTTGTTCAGCAGGCCATAGCCCGATGCTCTGAGGAGGGCGCAAGGCTGTGGTTTTCCTGCAACCCCGATACTCCCCAGCACTGGTTCTACAAGGAGTGGATTTTGCGCGCCGAGGAGAGGAACGCCCTCCACATTTGTTTCAGTCTGGAGGACAACCCATCACTCTCGGAGCAAACCTTGGCGCGGTACAAATCATCCTACACCGGCGCGTTTTACGAGCGGTATATCTTAGGACAATGGACCGCCGCCGAGGGGCTTGTTTACGAGCTTCCCAAGGATGCCGTCACCGAGGATATCCCGCAGGGCGGGGAGTATTACATCTCCTGTGATTACGGCACTTTGAACCCCTTTTCGGCGGGGCTGTGGTGCTTAAAGGACGGCGTGGCGACGCGAATCGCGGAATACTACCATGACGGCAGGGAATCAGGCGTTCAGCTCACCGACGAGGAATATTACACAAAGCTTGTCAAGCTCGCCGGGGAGCGTGAGATACGCGCGGTGATAGTAGACCCATCCGCGGCTTCGTTCATCACGCTTATAAAGCGCAAAGGCAGATTCAGGGTGAAAAAGGCGAGGAATGACGTTCTCAACGGCATCCGCCTGACTGCGTGTCTAATAAAAAACGGCAGGGTGAAGATTCACTGCACCTGCAAGGATGCCCTGCGGGAGTTTTCGCTTTACCGCTGGGATCCTTCCGCCGAAACCGACAGGGTGATAAAGGAAAACGACCACGCCATGGACGATATCCGCTATTTCTGCTACACGATAATCAAGCGTTCGGATGATTCCGGGCGGGATGTTTAGCAGTAGGCGGATTCAGATTTGAAAGGATTTGATTTTACGAAAACATATCAGGATTTAATTGAAGTTATGGAATTGGACGGCAGCCCCGACGGCTTTTTGCTTCCGGCAGTGGATGATTACCGCTCGGGCACGCAGTACCGCACCTGCCTTGAGGCGCAGGAGTACTGGAAAAACCGCAATCCCACCATCGAAAAGTACCGCAGACTTCTGTACACCGTGACCGGAAGCGCCGTCCCGGACAACTACTCGGCGGACTATAAGCTTGCATCAAACGTCTACTTCCGGTTCGTTACCCAGACGGTGCAGTATCTTCTTGGCAAAGGGGTCAGATTTAATAATCCCGAAACGGTCAAAAGGCTGGGCGAGGACTTTGATTTCAAGCTTCAGACTGCCCTTACTTACGCCATAAACGGCGGCGCGGCATACGGTCTGATGAACTATGACCGTTTGGAGGTCTTCGGGGCGGACGAATTCGTTCCGATTTATGACGAGGAAACTGGCGCTTTGCGCGCAGGAATCCGCTTCTGGCAGCTATCGGAGGAAAAGCCCCTCCGTCTTACCCTTTACACTGAGGATGGCTATACCGAATACATCTGCCGCAACGGCGAGCTGACGGTGATGTCCCCCAAAAGACCGTATAAGCTCAACGTGGGGGTTATCGACGGTCTTGAACCCATCATTACGGACGGCGGAAACTACCCATGCTTCCCGATAGTGCCGCTCTATTCACCCCGCGGACAGTCCTCAATAGTAGGCTTCCGCAGACAGATAGACTGCCACGACCTTATAGAATCGGGCTACGCTAACGATATCGACGATGCCTCGCTCATCTACTGGACGATTTCCAACGCCGGCGGCATGGACGATATCGACCTTGCAAAGTTCATCCGCCATATGCGCACCGTCCGCGCGGCGGTCGTTGACGATGACGGAGCAAAGGCGGAGGCGCATACCGTTGATATGCCATACCAGAGCCGCGAAGCGATACTTGATAGGCTGGAATCGGATATGTACAGGGATTTCATGGTGCTCAACACCAATATAATCTCTTCCGGCAACAGCACTGCGACTGCTATAAAGGCGGCATACGAGCCGATGAACCTGTATTCAAATATGCTCGAAGCGAACGTCCGCCGGTTTATCCGCGAGCTTATGAAGGTAATAGGAATCTCGGACGAGTTCAAGTTTTTGCGCTCCAGCATAGTAAACGATCTGGAAAAGGCAAGAACCATTCAGACGAGGATCACAACAGTGCTTATGCTCCGCGAGCTTTTCGGGGACGAAAGGGTCAAGGAGATGGCGGAGAATATCTTGGCTCAAGAGAGTTAAAGGGTGCAAGGTCACAGAAAGGAAGATAACAAATATGTCACTAACCAGAAAAATGCTCAAAGAAATGGGCATTGAGGACGCCAATATAGAGAAAATCATCGCCGCACACGCCGAAACCGTCGGAGCGCTCAAAAAGGCTCCCGCAGTTCCAGAGGTGGATTGGAAGTCCAAGTATGAGGAGCTTTATTCCGATTACGAGGGCTATAAGCAGGGCGTGGAGCAGGAAAGGCTCAGACTGAAAAAGGAAGGCATCTTAAGAGAGCTCTTAAAAGAATGCGGAGTTGTCTCTGAGTGCATTGAGCCGATTCTTAGGGTATCCAGCCCCGAGACAATCGACCTCGGCGAGGACGGCAGCCCTGTTGATATCGACGGGCTGAAGTGTGAGATAAGCGAGCACTGGAAGGCGTTCATACCGAAAACTGCGACGGTCGGAGCAAAGGTCGCCGCGCCGCCCAAGGGAACGGGCGTCAAAACCTACACAAGGGAGGATGTCAGAAGGATGTCCCCCGAAGAGATCAACCGTAATTATTCAAAGATTATGGGCGATTTGAGAAATTCTAACTAAAGAAAGGAAAATGTAATTATGGCAGTAACTAATTTTATCCCCGAGCTTTGGAGCGCAAGACTTTTGGACGCTTTGGAAAAGACCCATGTAGCCGCTAACCTTGTAAACCGCGACTATGAGGGCGAAATAAGAGGTCAGGGCGACACCGTCCATATCAATTCCATCGGTTCCATTACCGTTAAGGACTACGCCAAGAACACCGATATCTCCGCACCTGAAACCCTTTCAACCACCGACCAGACCCTGGAAATCTCTCAGGCGAAGTATTTCAACTTCCAGATAGATGACGTTGACGCGGCTCAGGCGGCGGGCGACCTTATGGATAAGGCAATGCGCAAGTCGGCATACGCTTTAAAGGACGCCGCAGATTCCTATATCTTAGGTATCCTTGCCAACGGCGCAGACGCCGCTAACGTGATCGGTTCGAGCGCGGCTGTTGCTCTGAACGCTGGCAATATCTATGAGAATATTGTGAAGCTGAGACTGCTTTTGGATAAGAACAACGTCCCCAACGAGGGCAGAACCCTTGTCATCCCGCCCGAGGCTTATGCTTTGCTCTTGCAGGATCAGCGCTTCACCTCCGGCGGCGGAGCTATGGGCGAGGAGGCGCTAAGAAGCGGCTATATCGGAAGCGTTGCAGGCTTTGAGATCTACGAGTCGAATAACTGCGTTAATGATGGCTCTGCTTATACCATTACCGCGCAGGTGAAGTCAGCTTGTACCTATGCAGAGCAGATCGTCGAGACCGGCGCATACCGCCCCGAGAAGAGATTTGCCGATGCCGTAAAGGGTCTGCACGTTTACGGCGCAAAGGTCACTGACGGTAAGCAGATTGCGGCTTTGAAGTGCACTTTCTGATTCGTATCAAACCTTCAATAGCACAAAACTAAAAGCTTTCCGCCCGCCCTTTCTCGAAAGGGCGGCAGGGTCTCGGGGCGGCGCCCCAAGTCGCTCCCCGCAGGGAGCGAAATACCCAGCGTGAGCGAAACGCAGGAAGGGGAGAAAAAACAGTCCAGTGGACTGTTTTTCCGTGGGGAAACCACCGTAAGGGGTTTCCCTATGGATGTGCAGAGCGCATCCATGACTGTACAAACCTTTCTCCTGCACAAACTTAGATATATAGCTAAACCATAGCTATGAATATCTAAATTATCCCACAAACCCAGCCGCCATGACTTATCCCACCAAAAAAGCCATGGCGGCAGCCCCAAAAAGGAGTGATATTATTGATAGGCGAAATCTGCGCTCACATACGCAACTACTTCCCCGGAGAGTGCTTTGACGGGGACTTCACCATAAAGGACGGCTGCTTCACCGACTGCGATTTCTTAAGCGGGTGCTACTATATCGAGGGCAGCCGCTTTAACGACGGCGTTCATATCCATCCCTCGCAGGAGCTTTTTGACGAGAGCTTCTCCGGCAGGATAATGCTTATGAACCCGCCCAGAGGCTTTTTGGAGCTTGTCCACGATATCGACGAGTGGAGGAGAGACAACCCCGAAGGCTCCCAACAGTTCATCAGCGAGAAGCTGGGCGAATACTCCTATACCCGCCCAAACCGCGATGGGAAGCCGATGAACTGGCAGACCACCTTTAAAACAAGGCTGGACGCCTACAGAAAGGCGGTGTAGGGGGGTGAATCTGATAGAAAAATCCATGTCCCAAGCAAGGCTTATAAGGCACTCTGCCGCGGTTGTAGGCGGCAGACGCTCCGAAACATCCTCTGAGATGAAAACCGTCAGGGCGGCGGCAGTCGTCAAAAGAGCTGCAAAAGCTCTTCACGGGGAGACCTATTCCCCGGTGACGGAATATGCCGTATTCACGCCGATAGGAACAGGGCTTGAATACTATGATACATTGCAGTTTGAGGATGGTTTAGCCCTTAGGATAACCTCAGCTCACCCCATCAGCACCCCCGATGGCTCGGCGATGCCTTTTGAAAGATATTCCGCCGAAGAAAGGATTGATTAACTATGACATCAAGCGAGGCTATACACAGCTTCATATCCGGGATTTTCGGAATTGCCGTCCCCTCGGGCTCGGTGTATTCCGGCAAATCAAAGCCGCCGCATCCCTATTCCGTTTATTCCTTCCCATTGAGCCCGGTGTTCGGCGCTAAGGCGGAGGGGTTTATCGACTATTACTATTTCGACTGGCTCGGGAATCAGGCCGAGGACGCACTGGCAGAGTTTTCGCGCCAGGTCGGTCTTGAAGGCAAGACTATCGATTTTGACGGCGGCAGGCTTTATATTACACGCGCAGAGCCGTTTTTCAAGCTCTCCGCCGATAAAAGCGATCAGTCCCTGAAGTGCGTCCGCCTGAAGCTGAATCTTAGCTTCATAGACCCTTCTGTCAGCCTGACGCTTACCGACGGAAATGCAAGCTATACCATCGATTCCCGCTCGGAGATATCGATTTCGGCAAAGCTTGTTGGTGCGCGCGCGGAATCGGTCAGCGGAAAATCCTGCATGGACGTATTGGGAACAAAGACGGCTGTGGCGATAAAAACCTGCTGGCTTGAGAAGCAGGTCGGCGCGGGGATAACAAGGCTTATAGCTTCAAGCCCGGTGCTTTCGCTGAGCATAACCGACCCGTTCGGAAGCTCCGACGGAACCACACGCACTGCCGACTATATATTTGATATGCCCCGCATCATCGCGCTTGCATACGAGCCGGGATCCGGAAAGGAATATGTCAAGCTTGAAATAAACGCCAATGAGCAGGGCGTGCAGACTGAAAGCTGACAGGGTCTGAAAGGAATGATTTTATGATATATACAAGTGAAAGCTATTCGCCCTACAGCCTTGTAAGAAAAGTCGGGGTGAAGATAATGATCATGCCCGCTGGCTCTCAGAGCTCCGACCCCGATTCATCGGCGGAGTATGTATTGGGCACTCAGGACGTCATCTCGATGACGATAAACGAGAGCATGGATATCAATGCGGAAAGCTTTAAGCCGCGCAGCATGGTTCTGAACATCATAAACTCCACCCGCATGAGCATCCTGAACGACCTTACCGGGCGGGAGATAAGGGCGGCGGCGATTGTTGACGGAGAAGAGGTGGACGTCGGCAGATTCTATATCGACAGGATAGTTTTTGTGGACTGCGGGCTTACCGTCAGAATCATTGCAAGCGATATTGTGACCCGCCTTTCGCGGTTCATGACCGGAATAAACATGGCGCAGTACTCTATGCTGTTTCAGGTGCTCGATACAGGCTCGGGCGCGACCGATGGTCTTGAATTTATAACCGACACAACGGCGGCGACCGCGCTGGTATATCCCGATATGATGAACGAAATCGAACCTGCAAAGGACTGCCTTCAAAGACTGGCGCAGGCGGCGCGCTCGGCATCTATATGGGTGAACAGGCGCATGAAGGTAAGAATCGGCTGCCCCATAGAGTACGAAACGGTTGTGGGGGAGATTCCCGCGGACAGCATCATCAGGAAAAAGAGCGAGGTTCTGAACCGCCGCACCGACATAGCGTGGGTATACGGCAAGAACAAATACGGCAATATGGCGCACTATGCCGGAGGGTATGTCAATGATTACCTTATGACAAGCGTTCACAACGATTTTATGTACCCTTCGGAGCTGGAAACCATAGCGAAAAACAGGCTCAGAGCGGCGAATTTCCGTCACCGGGTTACTTTGCTGACCCGCTGTAATCCCGCTATTGAAATAGGGGATCTGCTCAGACTGGGAACTCCGGACGGAAGCAATCCGGAAGAGTTCCTGGTGGTAGGTCAGAAGATAGTTTTTGATAAGGATGGACTGACGAGCGAATTGGAGCTTGCCGGATATAAAGAATAATCATAAAAACCGCTCCTGCTTTTTTAGCAAGAGCGGTTTTTGTTGTATAACAAAGTATCAATATCGCCAAACAAAAGTACGACGATTACAAAGTATTGACTGTCGCCTTTAGTCTTCGTCAACCTTGAACTTAGCAATAACGTCAGCTGCAAGCATCGGCGGGAGCTGTTCGTAGCGGAGGCGTTCCATGGTGAACTCGCCCATTCCTCTTGTCATCTGGCGGACTACCATTGCAAAGTCATGCATTTCGCTTTCGGGAACCTCTGCCACGATGGTGGTAAGACCCTTCTTTGCGGGGTTCATGCCCAGAACTCTGCCGCGGCGCTTGTTGAGCTCGCCCATCATGTCGCCGGTGTTGGCATCCGGAACGGTTACTTCAAGATTGCTTATAGGCTCCAACAGGATAGGACCAGCCTGCTTCATGCCTTCCTTGAAGGCGATAGATGCTGCCAGCTTAAAGGACATTTCGCTTGAGTCGACCGGGTGATAAGAACCGTCAACCAGTGTAGCCTTAACGCCTACTACGGGGAATCCTGCAAGGACGCCCTTCTTCATGCAATCCTGCAAGCCCTTTTCGACTGCGGGGAAGAAGTTTCTGGGAACCGCGCCGCCGAATACATTCTCGGCAAATACCAGCTCGTCGCTGTCGCAGGGCTCAAACTCTATCCAAACGTCGCCGTACTGACCGTGACCGCCGGACTGCTTCTTGTGTCTGCCCTGAACCTTGACCTTCTTGCGGATGGTTTCCTTGTAGGATACCTTGGGTTCGCTGGTTACAACGTCAACGCCGAAGCCGGATTTCAGCTTGGAAAGGGTGGATTCAATGTGCTGTTCGCCCAAGCCGGAAAGGATCTGCTCGAAGGTGGTATCATCCTGCTTGTAGGAAAGGGTGAGGTCCTCCTCCAGAAGCCTCTGCATAGCGGAGGATATCTTGGATTCGTCGCCCTGGGTCTTTGCCTTTACGCACAGTGAATAGCAGGGTCTTGGGAACACGAGCTTATTAAAGGATGCAACCCTTGAAGAATCGCAGATTGTATCGTTGGTGTTTACGTTCATCTTGGTGGCGACAACTATATCGCCGGCGGATGCGTAAGGAACCTCAACCTGCTTCTTGCCTATAAGATTGAGGAGCTTTCCGACCTTTTCAGTCGAGCCGGTGGAGGCGTTTACTACTTCCTTATTGCTCTCCAGCTTGCCGCTGATTACCTTAATAAAGGACATCTTGCCGACAAACGGGTCTGCAACCGTCTTGAAAACGAAGGCGGAGAGGGGAGCGTTATCCTCACAAGCTATAGTGCCTTCCTTGCCGTCAGCGTCAACAGCCTTTACGTTGCCCATCTCATGAGCGGCGGGAAGAAGCTTGGATATATGGTTCAAGAGCAGGTCAACGCCCTGAAGATTCAGCGCAGAAACGCAGGTAACGGGGGTTATCATGCCGTTGTTGATGCCGTTGTGGATGCCCTGTACCAGCTCGTCATGGGTGAGCTTTTCGCCGTCTAAGAACTTCATCATAAGCTCTTCATCGGTTTCGGCGACGGCCTCTGCCATGGCTTCGAGCAAACCGTCTATACGGTAGGTCGGGTCAGGCTCACCGGCGTCAACAAGCTCGCCTTTAGGACCGTACTTATAGTTCTTCATCTCCAGAAGGTCATAATAGGACACTATCTTAGAATCCTTGATAAGCGGAACTACCAGCGGGCAGACATTCGAGCCGAACTCGATTTTAAGATTTGTCAGGACGTTTGAGAAGTTTGCATTTTCATCATCGATTTTGGTGACGACGAACATATGCGGGGTCTTATGAGCGACCGCGCAGTCGTAAGCCTTCTTTGTTCCAACATGGATACCGGACTTCGCGGAAACGGTTATCATAACGCAGTCAGCGGCGTAAACGCCTTCGATAAGTCCGCCGGCATAGTCGAAAAGACCGGGAGTGTCTAAGATATTAACCTTAACTCCGTCCTTCTCATAGAAGGAAAGGGAGGTGTATATCGAACATTTCTTTGCTATTTCAATGGGGGTATAGTCGGAAACGGTATTTCCGTCTAAAGTTTTGCCCAAACGGTCGGTAACGCCCGCCTTATAGAGCAGTGCCTCGCAAAGAGAGGTTTTGCCAGAGCCGGAATGACCGGCAATGGTGATGTTTTTGATGTGTGAGCTGTCATAGTTTTTCAAGTTAATCTCTCCATTCGGGTTTGCAATTCGTTTGATTTATTGCTTTTTCACAACAAAACTTAACGTTACCATTACATTATATATCATTTTTGCCTAAATAGCAAGACAGAAATTGCGGCGGGATTCTTGTGCAGTTTGCACAAGAATTTGATGCCTTTTGGGGCGTGGATGGTTTTTGCGGACTGTGAACGCCGCAAGAGATACGCTCACTTCGTTCGCAGAGATGTCGCTTCGCTGTGATGCGTTCGCTTCGCTCACAGAGATGCACGTCTGACGACGCGTTAAGGTATCGCCTGACGGCGATGGATTTTGAGACGTGTCGCGGGCTTTCGCCCTGCTCCGCTCTGTATTTGCTTTTGGTACTGCTGTGGGGGCTTATCATGTGTTGGTTCCCGACCGGCGCACCCCTAAGCTCCGTGTCCTATCGCACTGCCTACGGGCGCCGCAGTACGCGCGGGCGGAGGCTTGGACGCTTCGCGTCCGGACGGCATTGCCGTCCACGCGCTTTGCGCGTAAGCCTCCGCTACCTCGGATTGCAGTGGGGCGCGCCTCCCCGGTGAGCGAACCTCACCCGCCGCCCAACAACCCGAGCGAAGCGAGGATTTCACCGCGAAGCGACTTCACCGCGAAGCGATTTCACCCGCGCGTAAGTGCGGATTTCACTCCTATCTACCTTATCGACATTAGCACTGCTTAATTTCGCCTTAGTACACGCTCATTGAAGTTAAGTGTTGGTTATGCTATAATATTAGCAGAACTTAAATCAGGAGGATTTACTATGAGTTACAATATCATCGGCGAGCAGATTTCCAAATTCCGCAAGACTAAGGGGCTTACACAGCGTGAGCTTGGAGATGCCATCGGCGTCTCCGCTTCTGCTGTTTCACAGTGGGAATCCGGCGGGACGCCTGACATTTCCCTGCTCCCAGCACTGTCCGATGTCCTCGGCGTCACCGTGGATTCGCTTTTCGGGCGGGAGGAAGCCCGGCGGGAGGATATGGCTGAGGCTGTCGGGAAGTACTTATCATCCCTTCCGGCGGAAAAACGGCTTTCCGAATTTATTTCGCTTGCCCGCAGGGCTATGATAATAGGGTGCGTTGACCAGATCAGCGATATCGTTGACTTCGACGAGCGGGGAGGCAAGGCGGATTACATCTCTCCTAACGGGCTTGCATCCGCAGTTTACTCGGGCGGGGTATCCTTTATCTGCGCCGCTATGAGCGAATCGGATGGGCTCGGCGGGCTTGTAGAGTGCGATGAGGGGGTGAGTGCGCTGTTTGCGGCTCTTTCGGAGGATGGTGCGCTCAGCCTGCTTTCGCAGATGTACAGCCAAGCGCCCAAATACCGCACTGCGGGGGTGCTTGCCAAGCTCTGCGGGATGCCTGAGGACACGGCGGAGGGTATCCTGAAAAAGCTTTCGGAGCTTAAGCTGACCGAGCAATTGCAGCTTGAGACCGAGGACGGCGCCGTCAACGCCTACAGCATAACCTCGGGCAGCGCGGCTATCCATCTTCTGACAGCCGCCAAACTGCTGACGAATAACAATTCGTTCATGACTATTATCTCGGACAGGCGGGCAAGCAAGCCGTCCAGCGGCGAAAAGGGGGAACAGCCATGCTAAGGTACTACAGAAAGCACTTTGTTTTGGTGGCGCTGGCGCTTACCTTTTCGATAATTTCACAGCTGCTGACCCCGATATCGGCAATCATGGAGCAGAAGATGATAGACCTCATCGTAAAAGGCGATATGCAGGGCTTTTTGGGATTTTTGTGGATAGCCGGCGCGGTAGTTATGGGGATGGCTTTGTGCGCCCTCATCAGCGGCATATCCGAAAGATTCTTCAACGCCGCCTTTGGCGAGAGCCTTAGAAACGACCTCTACGACGGCATTATGCAAAGAAGCACCGTCCGATTCGGTGAGAAGGATACCGCGCAGTATACATCCTACGTCACAAACAACGTAAATATGCTGGTGCAGAATCTTTCAAAATCGACCCTGTACCTTGTGAGCTACGGCGTGACCGCCTTTGTCGTTCTTGGGATAATGATTTACTACAGCCCGATTCTTGCGGCGGCATCGCTTATATGCGGAGTGCTTTCCATGTTCCCGCCGCTGAAATTCAACAAGCGATTCTCGCGCCAGACGGTCGAGCGGGTGGAAATCACCGCCACCATGAGTATGCACCTAAAAGAAGCCCTCAACGGCCATGAGGTGATATCCTCCCTCGGAGTTCTTCCTGCGGTTCGCAAGCGGTTCGCGTCTGCAAACTCCGAGGTCGCCAGGTCCGACCGCAAGGTGGGCATAACCATTGCCGGAATCGAAAATATCGGCAGCGTGCTGGACAAGGAGGCGTGGTTTATCAACTTCTTCATAGCCGGAAGCATGGCAGTTAGGGGAGATATCACGGTCGGAACACTGGTTATGTTTATCTCACTGTTCGGATATTTCAGCGGATGTATGACCATGTACGCCCAGCTCCTGCCCCTGCTTCTGGGCAACAAGGACACCATTAAGCTTACTTTGGGATTGGTGGACGGCAAAAACACCGAGTTCAACGGAGTGAAGGATGCAAGTCTCGAAAAAGAAATATCCGTAAAGGACTTGTCGTTCAGCTATAAGCAGGATATCCCGGTTTTGCAGGGGGTTGATTTCAGCCTGAAAAAGAGCGAAAAGGTTGCGCTAATCGGTCCGAGCGGGTGCGGAAAGTCCACGCTTATTAAGCTTCTGACCGGCAACTACTCCGGCTACACCGGCGAAATCCGCTATGATGGCACCGAACTGCGGGATATCTCCCCAGAAAATCTGCGAAAGCTTGCAACCGTGATCCATCAGAACACATTTATTTTTAACGATACCATCCGCTTCAATATCTGTCTGGGCGAGGATTTTTCAGATGAAGCCCTGCAAAAAGCCCTGAGCTTATCGGGAGTGGACCGCTTCCTGCCATCGATTTCGGGAGGATTGGACGGTGCCTGCGGTGAGAACGGCTCACATCTTTCCGGCGGACAGCGCCAAAGAATCGCCCTTGCAAGGGCACTGATAAGGGGAGTGAACCTGCTGATTCTGGACGAGGGCGTATCGGCAATTGATGTGTCCACCGCCAACGAAATCGAAAGCGAGCTGCTGGCGATGCCTGAGCTGACGCTGTTGACTGTCACGCATAGAATCAAGGATGGGCTGATTGATAGGTATGATAGGCTTATTGCCATGAACGACGGTGTGTTGGTAGATAATACCGCGGCGATTGCAAATCGCGAGTTGCCGGCTTGACGAGCTTTGATGGGTATGCTATAATATAATTAAAGAAAAGGAGCTGAAGATAGTGCCAACGATTTGTATGTTCAGAGGAATCAAAATTTGTATTTACTGGCGTGACCATATGCCGCCACATTTTCACGCTTATTATGCCGGTGCAGAAGTAATTGTATCTATAGAAGAATTGGAAGTATTGGAAGGCACGATGCCTTCAAAGCAATTAAAAATGCTTTTGGGCTGGGCGGCTTTTCATCAGGATGAGCTTCGGGAAAACTGGGAGCTTGCAAAACAGCAGCAGGAATTATTTGCAATAGAACCGCTGAGATAAGCGGATATCGGAGGTGCTGATATGCCGAACACAGTTGAGTATTATCTCGCGAAAGGTTTTGACCGAAAGATGGCGGAATATTTTGCCACCGGCAAAAAGACGATAACGGCAGTAAAGCCGAATGATGATTTTACCCTTACCATTACCTTTGACAACGGCGAAAAGCGTCTTTTAGATATGCGCCCCCACCTAAAAAAAGGCACAGTCTTTGAGCCGTTCATGGATATAGAAAACTTCCGCCGGGTATATCTGGACGACTGGCACGTAATCTGCTGGGATATCAACCCAAATGTCGACAGTGACATAGAGTGGATGAACAAGGTGGATATAGACCCGGATGGGTGCTATGTTGACAGCATAGCTTTATAAATGATATAAAAGAAAAGCTTTTATGCCTCAGGGTGATAAAAGCTTTTCTTTATTCTCAACTAAATATTGTAAGCTTTCGCTTCCGAAAGTCTTCGCTCAAATCTATCCTTCTCGGTATGCTCCGGCACCTCCGTTGGGTATTCACCGGTAAAGCAAGCCTTGCACAGCCCCACTCCGGGGCAGATTAGATCAAGGTCATCGGGGCTTAAGAACCCCAGACTGTCCGCACCGATTATCCGCGCGACCTCTTCGGGCGGGTGCTTGCAGGAAATCAGGTTCTCCTTTGAATCTATGTCGGTGCCGTAGTAGCAGGGGTTCAGAAACTGCGGCGAGGATATGCGGACGTGGATTTCACGCGCTCCGGCCTCCCGCAGAAGCTTCACAATCTGCGCGCTGGTAGTTCCGCGGACGATGGAATCATCTATCATGATAACACGCTTGCCGCAGACGGTGTCCTTTATCGGGCTTAGCTTGATTTTGACGAGGTTGTGGCGGTCGTCCTGACCGGGAGAGATGAAGGTGCGCCCGATGTATTTGTTCTTGATGAACCCTATGCCGTAGGGGACGCCGGAGCGGGCGGAATATCCCAAAGCGGCGTCAAGACCGCTGTCCGGCACGCCGATAACAACATCCGCCTGAACAGGGTGGCGTTTCGCCAGAAGCTCACCCGCCTTCTTGCGGGATGCGTGCACGCTTATCCCCTCGATGCAGGAATCGGGGCGGGCGAAGTAGATGTATTCAAATGCGCAGAAGCTCCGGCGGAAGTGGGAGCAGTCGGAGCGCATGGAGTGTACGCCGGTTTCGTCGAAGACAACTATCTCCCCCGGCTCGACATCACGGATAAACTCCGCGCCGACAGCCGCTAAGGCACAGCTCTCCGAAGCCGCTATATATGCGCCGTCGGGGGCCTTTCCGAAGCAGAGCGGGCGCATACCGTATTTATCGCGGGCGGCTATAAGCTTCGTTGCCGACATCAGAATAAGCGAATAAGCGCCGTCAAGCTTTCTTACCGCTTTAGAGATTGCCTCCTCGATGGAATCGCATAAAATCCGCTCTTGAATGACGGTGTAGGCGATGATTTCGGTGTCGGAGGTGGTGTGGAAGATAGCGCCGCCCATTTCAAGCTCGGAGCGAAGCTCAAAGGCATTGGAAAGGTTGCCGTTGTGGGCGATGGCGAGCCTGCCTTTAAGGTGGTTGACCTCTATCGGCTGGCAGTTTGCGCGGTTGGTGCCGCCGGTTGTGCCGTAGCGGACGTGTCCTATAGCCATATTTCCCTGTGGCAGGGAGGAAAGGACATCCTCGGTGAAGACGTCGCCCACCAGTCCTAAATCCTTGTGGGAGTAGAAAAGTCCGTCCTGACAGACGACAACGCCGCAGCTTTCCTGACCGCGGTGCTGCAGGGCGTAAAGACCGTAATATGCGGTGCGGCTGACGTCTGATTCGATGGGTGAATAAACACCGAAAACGCCGCATTCTTCGTGGAGATTTGACATATTATCGCTCCTTTTTTGATTTTGTATATGTTTTAAATCAAATTTGCCATACAATTTAGCCGAACTGAGTAGTTATACCCGACCGTTATTTGCTGTTGTGACCGCCTACAGTCATGGACGCTTGCGCGCCCATAGGGAGACCCCCGACGAGGGTCTCCCCACGTAAAAACAGTCCACTGGACTGTTTTTACTCCCCTTCCTGCGTTTCGCTTGCGCAGGAGATTTCGCGCTCTGCGGAGCGCGACGAGGGCTTCTCGCCCTCGACCTCGCCATCCTTTCGAGAAAGGATGGACCTAAAGCTTTTATTTCTTTCGCATTATCAAGGTTGGGCGTAACTTATGAGGCTGCAGTAACATACATCTGCCGATAAGGATTCTTAGAATCCGGCGAAATCACGGTAAATTTCGCCGCCATGACATCATCAAAATCAACATCGAACAGCTTGCAGTAATTCTTAATAAACGGCAGAGCCTTGCCCATATCCTCATCAGTCGCCAAGCGTGCATTTACCTGCTTTGGCAGCGCCTTAAGCTCTTCGGGGGTGCACCGCAGGAACACATTTCCCCCGTGCATACCGGTGCAGGGGAAGTTGCCGACAATCGGTCGCTCGCCGCTGTCAAGCCCGAGGACTACTATAAGCCCGCCTGCCTGATACTCGCCTAAAAAGCTTCCTGCCTTTCCGCCGATTACCATTACCGGCTTCTTCTCCTTGTACTCCTTCATGTGGATGCCAGCGCGATAGCCCGCACTGCCCTTGACGTATATCTCGCCGCCGCGCATGGCATAGCCAACAGCGTCGCCCACCGAGCCGCGGATCACTATCCTGCCGTCGTTCATGGTGTCGCCGACGGCATCCTGGGCGTTGCCGTGGACTATGATCTGCGCACCATTGAGGTATGCTCCCAGCGCGTTGCCGGGGATTCCTTCTATGTCAAAGACGTTTTTGGAGAACCCCGCCGCGATGAATCTCTGCCCTAAGCACCCGGTAACAACGCAGTCAGCGTTCGCTTCGCGGAGCTTTGCGTTAAGCTCCTTATAGTCAAGCGTATCAGTATTAATCAACATTTTTAAACGGCTCCTTTCAGCTTCGGCAGGCAGTAGTCAAGTCCTAAAGCGAACAGCTCCGGCTCTTTAGCAAGCGATTCAAAATCGACATCCCCCAGCGGAATTTTGTTTCTTATAAGAGATGTATAGATGCCCGCACGCTCGGTATCGTCAACGATTATAAAGCCTTTAAGCAGATCATCCTTGATGTAGAACTCCTTCAAGCAGGATTCTGTTTTGATTACCCTGCGCTCGCCCTCGTAGCTTCCGGCGCTCATAACGTGGCAGCCGAACAGCCCGATTGAGTTCATGGGGACGGCGTTGTCAAACGATTTATCCCCGCCAGCCATGTTCACTCCGGCGCAGAAGCCCTGAATGTTGGCATTCGGCATAAGTGCCATCACCTTAATGCCGCCGCAGGATATATCAATGCTCTCGGTGCAGTCGCCCGCAGCGTAAATATCCGGAATCGAGGTGCGCATATGGCTGTCTACGGTTATAGCTCTGCCGCACTCGCCGCCGGCATCCTTAAACATGGAGATATTCGGGCGGACGCCTACTGCTATCACCAGAACGTCAAATTCGACCTCCGCGCCGCTGCGCATTACTGCCTTAGAGCCGTCAAACTTTGCGGCGGTGTCGCCGAGCATAAGCTCGATTCCTGCGGCTTCAAGGCGGGATTTCACCATTTCGGCGGCATCATCATCTAAAATGCTGGGCATGACCTTTTGCGCCAAATCGCAGACGGTTATTTTTTTGACTCTTTCCGCCAGACCCTCCGCGCACTTAAGCCCGATAAGCCCCGCACCGACTATCAGCACACGGCTGTTTTCATCGGTCATGCGTTCGAGGGCATATGCGTCGTCCAGCGTCATGAAGAAGCTCTTGCTGGGGACGGTTTCCAGCCCATCCATAGGCGGCACAAACGGCGACGAGCCGGTGGCTATTAAAAGCTTGGTATATTCAAGCTCTGTGCCGCTTTCAAGCTTCACTTTTTTAGCCTTGGGGTCAAGGCTTGCGGCTGTGGAATAGATGACCTCCGCCGAGTTGTCCTTATAGAAGCTCTCGGAGCGGCAGGACATCCGGGCGGGGGAAGCTTTACCCTCTAAATAGTAGGAGATAAGCGGGCGGCAGTAGGCGGGGTGCTCCTCGCGGGAGATGACGGTTATTCTGCCGGAGGGGTCAAGGGTGCGTATCCCCTCGATCGCGCTTACAGCGGCAGTGCCGTTGCCTATAATAAGATATTTTTCCATGACATATCCATCCTTCCGCGTCAATCTCTGTCTTCAAACACTATAGCCCTATTCGGGCATCCCTTAACGCACGCCGGTTCCCCACAGGCGTTCTTCAGGCACAGCTCGCACTTGGTGATAACCCCTTCATCATCCGGAGCAACAGCCCCATAAGGGCAGACCAGCACGCAGGTTCTGCACCCAACGCACCTTTCGTGGTCGATCGAAACCATCCCGTCAGAATCCTTCGAGAGAGCTCCCGCGATACAGCTTTTAACGCAAATCGGGTCAACGCAGTGGCGGCAGGAGACCGCAAAGTTGATGCTTTCGTCCCCCTCGACCCGTATTCTCGGGCTTATCTTCCTGCCCTTAAGCTTGAACATATCGCTCAGCCCCGAGTTCGCAAAAGCGCAGTTGTATTCGCACAAACGGCAGCCCAAGCACCGCTTTTCATTTACATATACTCTTTTCATTCTCCCGCGTGTGAGATGCCGAGGATCTCAAGCTCCTTTTCCGTAAGATCAACGCCGCGCAGCATAAGTCGGTTCCCGCGAAGCGCCTCTATTGAGTTAATTCCCATTCCGCCCATCAGCTCCATAATTTCATGCCGCCAAGCTGTAAGCAGGTTGACAAGCCGCTCCGAGCCGATGTCGGGGTTGAGCCTTTTCACAAGCTCGGGGCGCTGAGTGGCTATGCCCCAGTTGCACTTGCCGGTCTGGCAGGTGCGGCAAAGATGGCATCCGAGCGCCATCAGGGCGGCGGTTGCTATGTAAACTGCGTCCGCACCTAAGGCGACAGCCTTAACTACGTCCGCCGCCGAGCGTATGCTTCCGCCCACCACCAGCGAGACGTTGTTTCGTATGCCCTCGTCCCTCAGCCGCTGATCCACAGCCGCCAAGGCGAGTTCAATAGGAATTCCCACGTTGTCGCGAATCCTTGTGGGAGCAGCGCCGGTACCTCCGCGGAAGCCGTCTATCGCGATGATGTCCGCGCCGCTGCGGGCTATTCCGCTTGCGATTGCCGCAATGTTGTGCACCGCCGCAACCTTGACTATTACAGGCTTTCTGTACTGTGTGGCCTCCTTTAAGGAGTAGACCAGCTGGCGCAAATCCTCAATCGAATATATATCGTGATGGGGAGCGGGGGAGATAGCGTCCGAGCCTTCGGGAATCATCCTCGTCCGGGATACGTCTCCGACAATCTTCGCCCCGGGGAGATGTCCGCCGATGCCCGGCTTTGCTCCCTGACCCATCTTAATTTCTATCGCCGCTCCGGCGTTCAGATAATCTTCATAGACACCGAATCTGCCCGAAGCCACCTGAACGATGGTGTTTGCGCCGTATTTGTAGAAATCCTCATGAAGTCCGCCCTCGCCGGTGTTGTAGCAGATGCCGAGTGCCTGCGCCGCGCGCGCCAAGCTTTCATGCGCGTTGTAGCTGATCGAGCCGTAGCTCATCGCGGAGAACATAACAGGCATGGAAAGGTGAATCTGTGGCGAAAGAGCGGTATCAATGCTTCCGTCGGGGTTGCGCCTGACCTCGCCGGGCTTCTTGCCTAAGAACACCCTTGTCTCCATCGGCTCACGCAGGGGATCTATCGGGGGATTTGTTACCTGCGAGGCGTTGATAAGGATCTTGTCCCAGTAAACAGGCAGCTTGTTGGGGTTGCCCATAGAGGACAGCAGCACTCCGCCGCTTCCCGCCTGCTTGTAGATGTTTTTGATGGTCTCGGGCTGCCAGTTGGCGTTTTCGCGGAAGCAGCAGTCGTTTTTGACGATTTTAAGCGCGTGAGTAGGGCAGAGGGATACGCACCTTAAGCAGTCCACGCACTTGGATTCATCACTTATCATAACCCCTAAATCGGGGTCGAATTTGTGAACCTCGTTGGCACACTGCCGCTCGCAGACGCGGCATTCTATGCACCTTTGCGGGTTCCTTATTACCTCGAATTCGGGGAAAACGTAATCTATTCCCATAAGTTTAACCCTCCTTTACCTTTACGATAAACGCCTCGCCGCCGGCAGGGGAGTAGATATTTTCGGCGTCCGGGCAGATAGCCCTTATAGCCGCTTCCTCGCTGGCGATGTAGACCATATCACCTTTTTCCGCCGTGACCATCGAGCGGAGCTTAAGCCTGTCGTTAAGCGCCATCAAGCCGCCCTCGAAGCCCAAAATTATCGAAAACGGACCTGTAATCAGAAGATTTGGATATACCGTTCTGAGGTAGCGGCAGACCTGCTTTTTATCCTCGGGCATACTGTCTATCGTTGACCAGAACGGCGCCGCAATGACAGAAGCTGTCTCTTCAAGGGTAAGCCCCTGCTTGCGCAGGAGGTAGTCCGCTATGTATGTGATGACCTCGGTGTCGGTTTGCAGGGTGCATTTGTAGCCGTACATCTCAATGCATCGGCGGTTGGCATCGTATGATGATATCTCGCCGTTGTGGACTATCGAGTAGTCTAAAAGTGCAAATGGATGAGCGCCGCCCCACCAGCCGGGGGTGTTTGTGGGATATCTTCCGTGAGCCGTCCACATATAGCCCGCGTATTCTTCCAAGCGATAGAACCTTCCCACATCCTCGGGGAATCCCACTGCCTTGAAAACGCCCATGTTCTTGCCGCTTGAAAAGACGTAAGCGCCCTTGATTCGGGTGTTTATCTGCATGACTGTGCGCGCGACGTACTCCTTTTCGTCTATCTGAAGCCGCGCCAGCACCGAGCTTAGCGGGGCTACAAAGTATCTCCAAATCAGCGGGACGTCGGTAATTTCGGGAATCTTCCTTATAGGTATGCTCTCCGCCTTGACAATCTCGAAGCCGTCCTTTAAGAAGTTTTCGCACTCGGCTCTGTCAGAATTGTCGTTGTAGAAGATGTGCAGAGCGTAGAACTCGCGGTAGTCGGGGTAGATTCCGTATGCTGCAAATCCACCGCCCAAGCCGTTGGAGCGGTCGTGCATGGGGATCATGCTTTTTATGATGTCTCCGCCGTCAAACCGCCTGCCGATTTTCGAGACGACTGCGGATATCGCACAGCCGGAGGGGATTCTGACCTCGCCCTCCAATGGGGCGCTTGCGAACCCCGGTGAGATGTTTGTAAACATTAGGCTCATCCTTTCAACAAAAAAGCAAAGACGCTTATCCGAAAAAACACATGGTATTTTTCCGGATGAACGTCTTTGCTCATCAATAAGTGCATTATAGCATAAGCGTATTTTTCTGTCAATGATTCCGCGAAAATCTTGCGTGTCAAATCTTTGGACGGCATGAGCAAAACTTTTGTGCAACATTCCCTCTTGCCAAATCGGCGGGATGGGAGTATAATCACAGCATAAGGCAAAGGCGTCTTGGGTAATCCCCGAGCCGCCTTATTTTTATTTTTGCTTAACATTTCGGGCAATGGAGTCTGATACCGTCCCATCCGGGGCAGTATCCCTCTATCGCCCGATTTTTTATTGAAAGGATGATTTTAATGAGTAAAGTATCAGAAATCTTCGGCAGCATGGTTTTCGACGACAGAGTTATGAAGGCGAACCTTCCCACAAATATCTACCGCTCGCTTAAAAAGACGATTGACGAGGGCGCGCGGCTCGATATCAAGGTTGCGGACGTTGTGGCAACTGCGATGAAGGACTGGGCTATCGCCAACGGAGCTACACACTTTACCCATTGGTTTCAGCCGCTTACCGGCATCACCGCCGAAAAGCACGACGCTTTTATCTCCCCAGCTCCGGACGGCAGGGTGATTATGGAATTCTCCGGCAAGGAGCTCATAAAGGGCGAGCCGGATGCTTCAAGCTTCCCATCGGGCGGTTTAAGAGCTACATTTGAAGCGCGTGGCTACACCGCCTGGGACCCGACATCCTACGCATTTATCAAGGATAAAACCCTTTGCATACCTACTGCTTTTTGCTCCTATGGCGGCGAAGCTCTCGATAAGAAAACCCCGCTTCTTCGCTCAATGGAGGCCTTAAGCAAGCAGGCAATGAGAATCCTTAAGCTGTTCGGCAGCGACGAAAACGTTAAGTGTATTCGCACCTCTGTCGGCCCCGAGCAGGAGTATTTCCTTGTGGATAAGGATATGTTCGAGGCCCGCAAGGATTTGAAATTCACCGGCAGAACCCTATTCGGCGCGAAGCCGCCCAAGGGTCAGGAGCTGGACGATCACTATTTCGGCGTTATCAAGCCCAAGGTTGCCGCCTACATGGCAGATCTCAACGAGGAGCTTTGGAAGCTTGGAATCCTTGCCAAAACCGAGCACAACGAGGTTGCCCCCGCCCAGCACGAGCTTGCACCTATCTATTCCACCACCAACATAGCCACCGACCACAATCAGCTCACCATGGAGATAATGCAGAAGGTCGCGGCGCGGCACGGGCTTGTATGTCTGCTTCATGAAAAGCCCTTTGCAGGTGTAAACGGCTCGGGCAAGCACAACAACTGGTCTATAGCAACCGATACCGGCGTAAACCTTTTAACCCCCGGCGAAACTCCTTACGAGAACGCGCAGTTTTTACTCTTCCTGTGCGCAGTTATCAAAGCGGTTGACGACTATCAGGATTTGCTGAGGCTGTCCGTAGCCACAGCCGGAAACGACCACAGGCTGGGCGCAAACGAAGCTCCCCCGGCGGTTGTATCGATGTTCTTAGGCGACGAGCTAACGGCAGTCTTAGATGCCATCGAGAAGGATGAGCCCTACGCCGGAGCGGAAAAGACAACTATGAAGCTTGGCGTTCACGTCCTTCCAAGATTTATGCGCGACACCACCGACCGCAACCGCACATCTCCCTTTGCCTTCACCGGCAACAAGTTCGAGTTCAGGATGCTTGGCTCCTCCAACTCCATTGCGTGCGCAAACATCATGCTCAACTCGGCGGTTGCGGAATCCCTTAAAATCTACGCTGACCGCTTGGAGGGAGCAGAGGACTTCGAAACCGCGCTTCACGATATGATTAAGAAGACCATCAAGGATCACAAGCGCATAATCTTCAACGGCAACGGATACGATGACAGCTGGATAAAGGAAGCTACTGAGGTCAGGGGACTTCTCAACCTTAAGACCACTCCCGACTGTATGCCGGAGCTTTTATCCGAGAAGAATGTTGCCATGCTGACATCCCACAAGGTATTCTCCGAGGCTGAGCTTCACTCGCGGTGCGATATCATGCTTGAAAACTACTGCAAGACGGTCAACATCGAAGCGGGAACCATGCTGGATATGGCCAAGAAGCAGATCATCCCGGCGGTTGAGGCGTATACATCTGATCTTGCTAAGGCGTATGAGAGAAAGCACGCGGCAGTGCCCACGCTTAAGCTGACCCACGAAACCAAGCTGATTGAGAAGCTGTCCGGGCTGATCGACGATATGGATTCGGCGGTTGAGGCTTTGGAAGCGGCTGTCGGGGAGTACAGGGGAATTTCGGAGATCATTCCGGCTTCCTGCTTTATAAGGGATAAGATTCTGCCAGCTATGGACGCGCTCCGCGCTCCTTGTGATGAGGCGGAGACGCTCACAGCCGAAAAGTATTGGCCGTTCCCGACTTATGATAAATTGCTGTTTGGGGTTAAGTAACCCTACCTGCGGGAGAGTGAAATCGAAGGCTTATGCCTTCGGTGAAATCTGCCTGCGGCAGGTGAAATCCTCCCTCTGGTCGGGTGAAGTCGAAGGCTTGCGCCTTCGGTGAAATCCGCCTTACGGCGGATTGCGGTATCGGCTTCGCCGATATATCTAAAATTCGTCAGCGAAGCTGACTCCGCAACCCGAGCGTAAGCGAGGACTTCACCGCAGACATTAAGCAAAAGTTGGGCGTTTACGTCCTTGAATTACAGGCACAAGTACAAATTAGTGTGTATAGTTTGTCAACAACATCCGTATAGTTCAAGGATGGAGTAAACGCGGCAGACGGCAAAGCAAAATGAGAAGATATAGCGCAGTACGAGCCGTCTGCTTCACCCGCCGTAAGGCGGATTTAACCCGAGCGTAAGCGAGGATTTCACTCCAAACAAGGTGTGGGTTTATAACAAACTTTGTTACTATAGAAAGGTTCTGATTCAAATGACAGTAGAATTCTGGTTCCTGATAGGTGCCGCATTGGTATTCTGGATGCAGGCGGGCTTCGCGATGGTAGAAACCGGCTTTACAAGAGCTAAGAACGCCGGCAACATCATCATGAAAAACCTGATGGACTTCTGCATCGGCACAATAGTATTCTCAATCCTCGGCTACTCCCTGATGATGGGCGAGGACGCGCTCTTCGGCTTGATAGGTTTGCCCAACATGGACTTATTTACTCACTTCAAGGAGTTCATAGCCTCCCCCGGGGACGGCAGCTTTACCGGGGCTTCGACATTCGTCTTTAACCTCGTCTTCTGCGCCACCACTGCAACAATAGTTTCCGGCGCGATGGCGGAGCGCACCAAGTTTTCTGCTTACTGCATCTATTCCGCGGTTATTTCGCTGTTCATCTACCCCATCGAAGCCCACTGGATCTGGGGCGGCGGATGGCTCTCGCAGCTCGGCTTCCACGACTACGCCGGTTCCTGCGCTATTCATATGGTCGGTGGCATTGCAGCGTTAGTTGGCGCGATATTCTTAGGCCCTCGAATCGGCAAGTATGTCCGCGACGAAAAGGGCAAGGTAATCAAGGTCAACGCCATACCGGGACACTCGATTACCCTCGGCGCTCTGGGTGTGTTCATCCTCTGGCTGGGCTGGTACGGCTTCAACGGTGCGGCGGCTACAAGCGTTTCCGAGCTTGCATCAATCTTCCTGACCACCACCATAGCCCCCTCAGTCGCGACCGTTGTCACCATGATTTTCACATGGGTGAGAAACGGCAAGCCTGATGTTTCTATGTGCTTAAACGCCTCGCTTGCGGGTCTTGTAGGCGTTACCGCCGGATGCGATGCCTTTGACGCTATCGGCGCAACTGTAGTCGGCATAGTTTCTGGCATATTGGTCGTAGTTGTTGTCGAGATTCTCGACCTCAAGCTTCACATCGATGACCCCGTCGGTGCGGTCGGCGTACATATGGCAAACGGTATCTGGGGCACTATTGCTGTAGGACTTTTGGCAAACCCCGACGCTCCCGCCGGTCTTTCGGGATTATTCTACACCGGTTCGTTTAAGCAGCTTGGCTTACAGCTTTTAGGCTTTGCTTCAGTAGCCGCATATGCTGTTGTCATGATGATAATCACCTTTGCGGCAATCAAGAAGCTTCACGGCATAAGAGCAACTGCCGAGGATGAGCTTGCAGGACTTGACATCACCGAGCACGGTCTGCCAAGCGCATATCCTGATTTCGCTCCGGCAGTCAACAAGTACTCATCATATGCTCCGATTGACGGCATAACCGTATTTTCGGGAGACATCCCCGAAGCCGAGGCTATACCTGTTAAGAAGGTTCCCGCCTTTGCGGACGGCGAATCGCCCAAGTTTACAAAGATTGAGATTATCTGCAAGGAAGCAAGATTCGATTCGCTCAAGGCGGCACTTACATCTCTGGGAATCACCGGCATGACTGTTTCGCACGTTTTAGGCTGCGGTCAGCAGGGCGGACGCCCCGAGTACTACAGGGGAGTAGCGGTCGAAACCAATCTCCTGCCCAAGATTCAGGTTGATATAGTAGTCTCCAAGATTCCGGTAAGAACGGTTATCGAGACCGCTAAGAAGGTGCTCTACACCGGACACATCGGCGACGGAAAGATATTTGTATATGATGTTGAGAACGTCGTAAAGGTGCGCACAGGGGAAGAAGGATATGACGCGCTTCAGGATGTGGAATAGATGATATTCTTTGTTGTAAGCCGTTCATTCGTGCTTCGGTGCAGAATTTGTTAAGCGCGTCAGTGAAATCCTCGCTACGCTCGGGTGAAATCCGCCTTGCGGCGGGTGAAATCGAAGGCTTACGCCTTCGGTGAAATCCTCCCTTTGGTCGGGTAAATGTATCAAGCGTTTCACCGCAGTGAAACGCTTGATACCGCAACCCGAGCGATAGCGAGGACTTCACCGCGAAGCGATTTCACCCGAGCGTAAGCGAGGATTTTACCTGCCCGGCAGGGCAGATTTCACTTAACTTTAGGAGCTGATACAATATGTGTTCCATAATGGGCTGGCTAAGGCCGGACGTTGACATAGAAGAATTCATGCAGGGCTTTTCCGCCACTGTCTCTCGCGGTCCTGACGACAGCCGTATCTGCGACACCGGCTGCGGAGTCCTCGGCTTTCACCGGCTTGCGATAATGGGTCTTACAACCGAGGGAATGCAGCCATTTGTCCGGGACGGCGGGTATTTAGTCTGCAACGGTGAGATTTACGGGTTTGATAAGCTTCGGCAAGAGCTTATCGCCAAGGGCTACAGCTTCAAAAGCGGCTCCGACTGCGAGATACTTCTGCCGCTTTACCGCGAATACGGCGCGGAGATGTTCAAGCTTCTGGACGCCGAGTTCGCGCTGATACTGTTTGACTCGCGCACGCATGAGTTCATTGCCGCGCGCGACCCTATAGGCATCCGTCCGCTGTATTACGGCTTCGATTCTGACGGCTACATGATTCTTGCCAGTGAGCCCAAAAACCTTGTGGGCTTGACCGATAAAATCCTGCCGTTTCCGCCCGGTCACTATTATAAGGGCGGAAAATTTGTTAAGTACGCAGACATGACCGAGGCTGACGAAAGTTTGGGCGGCGAGCAATCTCTCGAAAAAATATGTGAGGGAATACGCACCCGGCTTATAGCGGGGGTTGAAAAGCGGCTGGTTTCTGACGCTAAGGTGGGATTTTTGCTATCCGGCGGGCTTGATTCCTCGCTGGTCTGCGCAATCGCCCAGAAGGCTTCCGACAAGCCGATTCGCACCTTCGCCATCGGCATGGAGGGGGACGCCATCGACCTGAAATACGCCAAGCAGGTGGCGGACTACATCGGAAGCGATCACACCGAGGTTTATATGACCCGCGAGCAGGTGATATCATCCCTCGAAGATGTTATAAAGCTGCTGGGAACATATGACATTACCACCATCCGCGCAAGCGTGGGAATGTATCTTTTATGCAAGTGGATCCACGAGAACACCGACATCCGCGTCCTATTGACCGGCGAGATTTCGGATGAGCTTTTCGGCTACAAATACACCGACTTCGCCCCATCCGCCGAGGAGTTCCAGCGGGAATCCAAAAAGAGGATACGCGAGCTGCATATGTACGACGTTCTGCGCGCGGACAGGTGCATATCGGTAAATTCGCTCGAGGCAAGAGTTCCGTTCGGGGACCTTGATTTTGTTAAGTATGTGATGTCGATAGACCCCGAGCGCAAGCTCAACACCTATGGCAAGGGCAAATATCTTTTGCGCCATGCCTTTGAGGATGGGGGATATCTTCCGCACGACCTGTTGTACCGCGAAAAGGCGGCGTTTTCGGACGCTGTGGGTCACTCTATGGTGGACTATTTAAAGGAGTACGCCGAGGAAAGGTATTCAGACGAGAATTTTGAGTGGCTGTCGGCGAAGTACTCCCACGCAAAGCCGTTCACCAAGGAATCGCTTTTATACCGCGAGATTTTTGAGAAGTACTACCCCAACCAATCGCAGATGATTGTTGACTTTTGGATGCCGAACAAGGCATGGAAGGGATGCGACGTGAATGATCCGTCGGCGAGGGTGCTGTCGAACTATGGTGACAGCGGGAAGTAATGCTGTATAGTGAAATCCGCCTTACGGCGGGTGAAATCTGCCCTTTCGGGCAGATGAAATCCTCCCTGACGGTCGGGTGAAATCCGCCCATGATGGGCGGGTTAATGTATCGGCTTTGCCGATATATTTAAAAACATCGGCGAAGCTGATACCGCAACCCGCCGTCAGGCGGCTTTCACCGAAGGCGAAAGCCTTCGATTTCACCGCGAAGCGATTTCACCCGCCCGTTAAGGGCGGATTTCACTAAAAAAACTCCCCGGCACAAGCCCAGAATCAGATGGGCTTGTGCTGGGGATTTCATTTACATCATTAATTCAAAACCGGATTACTTTGTCTCTTTATCCGAAAGCAGTGCGCGGATTTCCTTAAGTACATCCAGCTCGGTTTCGGGAGCGGGTTCTTCGGGCTTGGGTTCTTCGGGGACTTCTTCCTTCTTGCGCTCGAGCTTGGCCTTTGCGCCGCCGATTGCCTTGATCATCAGGAAAATGCAGAGAGCGATGATAAGGAAGTCTATAACGGTGGATATAAAGCTGCCCACCATTATTGCGTTTTCTGCGGTGACGACTTCGCCGGCAGCATCCAGAACGGCTTCTTTAAGCACGATTTTCCAGCTTGCGTATCCGCCGCCGCCGGTAATAGCGCTTATGCAGGGCATGATGATATCGTTTACCAGCGAGGTGACTATCTTTCCGAAAGCGCCGCCGATGATGACGCCGACCGCCATATCCACAACGTTGCCCTTGGAAATCATAGCCTTGAACTCGTTTGCAAAGCTCTTTGCCTTGTTGATTCCGGAGTTTTCTTTCATGATTTTTCTTTCCTTTCCTTTTGTTCCCGCAATACGTCGGAAACTTATAATTGACAAAAATAATATAGCAGAATCCCGGAAAAATTGCAAGATGTTTTTCTGATTTTTTGGGATTTACCCGCAGTCTGCGCCTTATAAATTCAGGAGATACAAATAAGAATCCCTGTCGGGGTACTCATATTTAAAAGGAAGCTCGGACTTTTTGATTCTTTCAAAACCGGATTTTTCATAGAATCTGTGGGATGCCTGAGCCACGGCGGGGGTATCTAAAACAATCCGCTCGAAGCCCATATCCCGCGCATACTCAAGAAGCTCGCAATAGAGCGCTCTGCCGATCCCTTTGCCGCGAAAATCCGAGCGGACAAAGAATTTTTTCAGAACAGCGTTATTATTGCCGTAATTCATTATGGCTATGGTTCCGATAAGCTCCCTGCCCTCGATGGCAATAAAGAACTGCCCGCCGTTCTTTTGGTAGTATTCGGGAATGTTTTTTAGGTCGGGCTGTTCGTCCAGCGACAGCGCTATACCGGCCTCATCATTTTGGATATGCAGGATAAGATTTATGATTTGCTGTTTGTATTCTTCGCGGTAGGTGATGATTTCCATGGGAAACCTCCGTTTTTGGTGATTATATGTGTGGGTAGGATGGGTACGCGCCGCCAAGACCTTGGTTGGCAGGACGGTCGGGACGCCAATGGCGTCCGCAGATATCCGGACATCAGCCCTTAGGCTGGTGTTCGGATATCTGCTATGCGCAGCGCGCATCGACCGTCCCCGAACAAACTGCGTTGCCTGCAGAAAGTGCGGGAACGGACAAATCCCGATAGCGGCGCAAGGGGAGTGCAGATTATCAGCAAACTACTTGAGGGGAGTTCAGGTTACCAGCAAACTGTTTCAGGGGAGTTCAGAATACCAGCAAACTGCGCGATGGGAGCGCACACATCCCGACTGTGCTACTTTGAAAGCTCCTTAGACCTGTTGATGCAGGCGTCAACTGCTTTTACGATGATATCCTCCAGCCCGCATTCCTCGAACACCTTCACTGCCTCGATGGTGGTGCCGCCGGGGGAGCAGACCTTGATTTTGAGCTGTTCGGGGGAATCCTCACTCTCCATGGCAAGCTTGGCAGAGCCCAAAACCGTCTGGATGGCGAAAATTTTGGCGTCCTGCTCGCTCATGCCGTTGCACACAGCTGCTTTGATAAGCCCGCTTATGAACATATAGACGTAAGCAGGACCCGAGCCGCTTATGCCGGTAACGGTATCCATCAGCTCTTCCGGAACCTCTCTTGCCGCGCCGAAGGAGTTGAACACGCTTAATATGAACTTAAACTCGTCATCTGAGACATTTGCATTTCTGCAAAGTCCGCTCATGCCCATACCCGCCATTGCTGGGGTGTTGGGCATTACTCTTATTATTTTGGTGTCGCTTCCGAAGGCACTTTCGTAGGTATCAATCCGTTTGCCTGCTAAAATCGAGGTTATTACCGCGCCTTTTTTAAGGCTGGGAGCGATTTCTTTTGAGATATCCCCGAACCCCTGCGGCTTTACCGCCAAGATAACGTATTCTGCGCCCGATACCGCTTGAGCCGCGCTCTCGAAGACATTTACGCCCAATCCGGCGGCGCGTGCGCGGCAGGGTTCGGATTTATCCGCGACCGCGATTTCCTCCGGGCGGCAGATGCCGCTTTTTATTATGCCGCTGAGGATGGCATAACCCATGTTTCCTGTGCCTATTATTGATAGTTTTGACATGATTTTTTACTGCCTTTCTGACTTTTTTATAGGACAAGCCTATTTATCATCATAATGCCCACGGCAATGCACAATAAACAGCCGTCCGTTTTCGGCGTGATATACAAGCCTGTTCTTTTCATCGATTCTTCTGCTGAATTCACCCTGTAAATCTCCTGTAAGCGGTTCAGGCTTGCCTATGCCTTCAAGGCAGCCGTTCCGCTCGATATCCTTTATCAGAAGATTAATTCTTTTAAGCGTCTTTTTATCCTGAGACTGCCAGTAGAGATAGTCTTCCCAAGCGTCATCAGACCATATCTTCTCACTCATCATCTGCCTCTATAAGCTCGTGAGCTTTGCCCTTGCCCTCACGCAGCTCCTTCGCCGATTTTTTTACATATGCCATGTTCGATTCGGAAAAGAACGGGTCGGTAGGCTGGGCTATTTCAAACGGTATGCGGTTTTCCCTTAAAACGGCTTTTACGAACATATTTATTGCCGTTGAAGAGCTCATTCCGACGTTTGAGCAAAAAGCGTCGAACCTTGCCTTGTCGTTTGAGTCTATTCTTGCAGTAAGCGTTGACTGTGCCATGTGTGACATCTCCTTTAATGTTTTACGGTATTATTATGTGTGCTTACATAAGCTATTATATCACTATTGTATGCATTTTGCAAGCGGATGTAATACAAATTGCACACTTATATTGATTTTCTTTCGCGACTGTTCAGCGCGATATATCCCAAAGAAAAATTGCCTTGTTATAGAAAAAGTATTGACAATCCCGCCTGAAATTTAGTACAATATAAATATATTATTTTCGCATAAAAGTGAAACTGTAAAATCGCCACAAAATCGCTTGGTGATGGATTTTGCGACGATTTTACAGACACTTTTATATGCGAAACTAATATAGGCAAATATTGCTTCAGCATTACATAAAAATCAGGAAAGGACTGCATAATAATGGAAATCTACAAGGATAAAACAAGATCCTGCGAGGAGAGGGCGAAGGACTTAGTCTCCCGCATGACAGTTTTGGAAAAATGCGAGCAGCTTAAATACGACGCTCCCGCTATCGAGCGCCTGGGCGTGCCCGCCTACAACTGGTGGAACGAGGGTCTTCACGGTGTTGCGCGCGCCGGCGTTGCGACCATGTTCCCGCAGGCTATCGGCATGGCGGCATCGTTTGACGATGGTCTGCTCTTCGACATCGCAAACGTCATCTCGACCGAGGCAAGAGCCAAGTATAATGAGTATTCCCGCCTGGGAGACCGCGACATCTACAAGGGTCTGACCCTGTGGTCACCCAACATCAACATTTTCCGCGACCCCCGCTGGGGAAGAGGACACGAAACCTACGGCGAAGACCCCTACCTTACCACCCGTTTGGGCGTAGCCTTTGTAAAGGGCTTGCAGGGTGATGGTGAGGTTATGCGCGCTGCTGCCTGTGCCAAGCACTTTGCGGTTCACTCGGGACCCGAGGCTATCCGCCACGAGTTTGACGCCGTTGCCGACAAGAAGGACTTGGAAGAAACCTACCTGCCCGCGTTCGAGGCTCTTGTTAAGGAGGCCAAGGTCGAGGGCGTTATGGGCGCATACAACCGCACCAACGGTGAGCCCTGCTGCGGAAGCACCTACCTCAGCTCCCGCTTGAAGGAGTGGGGCTTTGACGGCTACTTCGTTTCCGACTGCTGGGCGATTGCCGACTTCCATATGCACCATCACGTGACCGCGACCGCCACCGAATCTGTCGCACTTGCGCTTAAGAACGGCTGTGATGTCAACTGCGGCAACACCTACCTGCACCTTTACAAGGCGTATGAGGAGGGTCTTGTCACCGAAGAGGAGATAACCACCGCCTGTGAGCATCTGTTCAGAACCAGAATGAGACTGGGTATGTTTGACGAAACCGAATATGACAAGCTGGGCTACAAGGACGTTGAGACCAAGGAGCACTTGGCGTTATCCAGAAAAGCCGCCGAGACTGCCTGTGTACTTCTGAAGAACGACGGCATACTCCCGCTTGATAAGTCCAAGATAGATACCATCGCCGTTATCGGACCGAACGCACAGAACATCGGCGCGCTCCGCGGTAATTATTACGGCACAGCTTCGAGATACGAAACCATCCTGATGGGTATTCAGGACGAGTTCGACGGCAGAGTTCTTTATTCCGAAGGCGCAAACATCGTCCGCGAGAAGTCGGAGGGTCTTGCACTTCCTATGGACAGGATTGCCGAGGCTAAGGCGGTTGCCGCCAATGCGGATGTTGTTGTGCTCTGTGTAGGCTTAGACGAAGGCTTAGAGGGCGAAGAGGGCGACCAGGGCAACGAGTATGGCTCCGGCGACAAGCGCAGCCTGCTTCTTCCTAAGTCCCAGCAGAAGCTGGTTGAGGCTGTTCTGAATGTAGGCAAGCCCACCGTTATCATAATTGCCTCCGGCTCGTCCCTCAACATCAACACCGACAAGGAAAACGCGCTCTTACAGGCGTTCTACCCCGGTTCTGAGGGCGGCAAGGCGATTGCGGATATTCTGTTCGGCAAGGTTTCACCCTCCGGTAAGCTGCCTGTTACCTTCTACAAGGACATCGACCAGCTGCCTGAGTTCACCGATTACTTCATGCGCGACCGCACCTATCGCTATGACGATTATTCCAAGAACCACATCCTTTACCCCTTCGGCTATGGGTTGACCTATTCTGATATCAAGGTCACAGCCGTGAATGTCAAGAAGGATGGCGAGGCCTTGAAGGCTGATGTTACCTTAAAGAACAGCGGCAAGGCTGGTTCTGATGTTATTGAGGTTTACTTCAAGTCTTCTTCAAAGGACGCTGTAAGGAATCACGCCCTCTGCGCTTTCAAGAAGGCTGCTCTTGGTGAGGGCGAGGAGAAGACTGTGACAGTGGATATTCCGCTTAAGAACCTGACCGTTGTCAACGACGACGGCGTCAGATATCTTGATAAGGATGCCGAAACTGTCCTTTACTTCGGAACCTCTCAGCCGGATGAGCTGAGTGTAAGCCTGACCGGAAAGAAGCCGGTTGAGGTTAAGTTCCCCGGCGGAAGCTTCTGATAAGTGCGCTCTCGTATAGCGCGTTGATATTGATTTAAGCTAATATTAATCCCACCCCTTGGAAAATCACCAATGGGTGGGATTTTTCATTTTATAATCACTGCTTTTCTTGCCATTTCTGACACATAAGCCTCATTTTTCGCGTCTGCTCTCGCCAAAAACCTGAGCCATGAGGCTCTTTCGCTGAGCTGAGCGCACCGGTGGGCGTGTTCGCTTACCTTGGAAAGGTCGGCTAAAGACGTCGATATCGGGATGGACACTCGGCGTTTGCACTCCGCCAAAATCTCCAGCCCTCTTGCATTCGCCGCCAGCACCCTTGCATAGGGCGGGGTCTGAACATCTTCGGCAGTGATTCCCAAGGCTATCGCCAGAACCGCCCTGCGCACCCGCGCGTGGGTGACGTTCCGTGTCTTTGCCGCGTCAAAAAGCGCACCGAGGTTTCGCACAGTCATGGCGTTTTTGATGATTCTCTGCCCGATTCCGCCGCCGGTGTAGGGGGCTTGCAGTATCTCCTCAGGCGAAGCCAAAGCCAACCGCCAGAGGATTGCATTTTCGATTCTTTCCATGCCCGATACGTCCGCGCGGTCATAATCGTATCCCAAAAAATCGCCGACGTCCCCGCCGGAGAGCATTTTTTCACGCAGGTAGGAGGCGGAAGCATAGCTGCCGGAGGGGGTTAAGCCGTCGTGGGCGGCGGTTCTTTTTATGGCTATGGGGATAATTCCGCTGTCTTTTATTGCTCGGATGTATTCAAGGGCAAGCACGTTGTTGGGGGTGGAAAGTATCTCACCGAATCCGTCCCCAAGCTGATTAAGAGCCTTGGTGAGTGCTTGGGGATAGGTCAGCCCGGCGGACATAAGGCGTTTGAGCTCATCCTTATCTATTTTTTCAAGATATTCCGCGCACCGGCAGAGCGCCCGGGTATCATCCGATTCCGCGCCGAAGGATATAGCATCAACCGCCCCGAGACCCTTTAGGATGGACACCCCAGCCGAGGCAAAATCCCGCGCCGAGCCGATGGAGTAGGGCGGCATCAGCCCGATAACAAGGTCGGCGCCGCCCGAGATGGCGGCTTTTGCACGGCTGTGGGCGTCCAGAATGGCGATATCCCCACGCTGGACGGCGTTTTCGCTCATCACGGCGCAGATGTGGGTATAGCCGAGCGCTCGCGTGCGGGCTATCTGATAGGCGTGCCCCGAGTGGAAGGGGTTGTATTCGGCGATTATTCCTGCGGTTTTCATGGTCTTGCGTCCTTTCGTTTAGCGGGGATTTACTTGTAGATGGATACTCATGAATTGTATGCATAAGTAAATTTTTTTGCAAATTCATTAATGACATCTTTTATGCTAATATCAATCCGACTATAACAGAAATTTTTTATATTTTGAGGAATATTTTTATAATAAGCCTCGGCTATTCCGCCGGAGATACAAGCCATAGTATCTGCATCACCGCCAAGTGAAACTGCATTGCGAACAGCACTCTCGTAATCATCTGAATCCAAAAACGCAACGATTGCAGGAGGGACACTATAACCTGTTCTGCTGTCAAATTTATAATCGGGACGAATATCATCAATTCTATAGTCAAGATTGAAATGAAATTTTTGGCTGACATACTCTTTTATAGCAGTTTTGCTTTCATCGTGGTTTGCCATATATACGGCTGCTGCAACTGCCTGAGCCCCGCAAATAGCTTCGCAGTTGTTGTGAGTGTAAAGACAGCTCGCTTTTGCCTGAAGCAGCACCTGTTCCAAAGAGTCATAAGCATATCCGATAGGAACGGCACGCATGGCACCGCCGTTTCCGTAGCTATGCTGTTTACTCATATTTTCACGATCCGCTGCCCACTTGCGAAACATATTGCCGTAGCCTGCATACGGAAAGTAGGAATAATACTGCTTATACTGAACTGCATACTCAAATGCCCGTTTTTTGATTTCATGTCTTGTGATTGGCTGTGGATTTTGCAAAATAGCCTTGCAGACTGCTGCCGTCATTACGCTGTCGTCTGTAAAGGTACTGTCACGCTGAAATTCAAAACTGTAATCCTTTGTGCAGTGAACTTCATAATACGAGCCAATAATATCTCCGTAGATTGCTCCAAACACCATTTCTCACCTCTAAATCCCGCTTTATCGCGAAAATCTCTTTACAATAAAACAAAACCATACCCCGGATAAGGCGATTATGCATATCATAATAATTACGGGAATGACTACACCGTACTTTTAGAAAACTTTATAAATTCATACGGCAATCCCATATCTTCAGAATATTTTCGGATTTCTGTCCTTTCGTCATCACTCATTTCGTCATAAAAAGGGCGATCCGATACTTTCCAATATGTTTTAACCTCGTCTATTTTCAATACATCACCCCATGGGGCGATATATAATTCCCCGACTTTATATTTTCTGATTTCTTTATATACCCTTGTGGTATAACAATACCCCAGTGTATTTAAATAATTTTGAATTGACTCATATTCATGCTCGGGGAATGATATTTTTTTAAACATAGTAAATGCTCCCGACAATGTAAAACATTGAATTTCATTATGATGTTCATTACGAATCCCGATATATCACGAAAACCTTTTGACAACTAAACAAAACCATATTCCTGCCATAGCAATCATGCCCACCAGAATAACCAATGGGATAACCACGCCGTTAAGAGCGACAGCGGCGGCTCCGCTCGCGCAATACCTATTCCTGCGGCGAGTATCGGTCTGCCTAAAGCCTTGGCAAAGCCCTCTTTGTCGCTTGTGCGCTCAAACGTTCTGCCATGCATGGCGGAGTAATGTCCCTTTAAAAGAGATACACTTGTCAGAATCAATACTATCGCGGCAAACCACATCATAATCGCGAATCCTATCATCATTAATCTCCTTTTACAGATTCCTGATATAATTAAACAAATAAAGCTGCGCGATACCCTCCGTCCCGCGGACGCACTCGGGCAGTCCCTGCGGGTAGAAGTTTTCCAAGGCGCGCTTTATCCACACGTCGATGGGGAAGGCATCCACAAAGTGAAGCCCATAGAGCAAAACGCAGTCGGCGACCTTCGGACCTACGCCCTTTATCTTCATAAGCTCCGCCTTGGCTTCGGGGTAGGGCATTGCCTTGACCGCTTTGAGCGAGATTTCCCCGCTTGCAACCCTTTCGGCGGCATCTAAGATATACTTTGCGCGGAAGCCGGAGCGAAGATATGCAAGGCTCTCCTCGCTCTCACAGGCAAGCTCCTCGGCGGTGGGAAAGTGGGAGTAATGCTCGAAAAGCCGCGCGATTATCTTCTTAATATTTGTGATGGTGTTGTTGGAGGAGAATATGTAGGAAACCAGCGTCTCCCACGGGTTCTGGCGAAGAAGCCTCATCCCGCGCGAATATTCGCAGGCGGAGGCAAGGGTGGGGTCGGCGGAATACCTGGCTTTTAGCTCGGAATAGTCGGTGCCGAGGTCGAAATAATCGTACCAGATGTTCAGAAAATCGTCCTCAGTGGTGTTTTTAAGGGTGAAAACGCCGTCACTTCCGCTGATTTCAAGCGGGGTGTCGAGGTAGTAGCCGCTGTAGGTGTTGTCGGCGGTCTTGTACCAGCGGAACGCCTGGCCGCAGTCGAGGGTCTCGCCGAGGATCAGATCCTTTTCGTGGAGGATGATGTCATTGCCGCTGACTTCGTATTTTTCTTTGGGGGATGTTTTTTCTGATGTAAGCATGGCTTTTTTCTCCTTATTTATGTGAGATTGTTTGTAATATTCGGATGTTTAATTTTTACGTTAGATGGCAGAATATATCACATAGTAGAATATATCGTAAAGAAAGATATTGACATATGATTTACAATATGCTATAATGGCTTTACAATAAGAGCAAAGATTTGTACCTATTCAGATTAAGTCGGTATTCGGTCTTGAAGGAGAGTATTTTATGGCACAGACTATGGTTAATTTCCGCATGGATGAGGATTTGAAAAAGAATATGGAGCAGGTTTGCAGGGAAATGGGCATGAGCATGACGACTGCGTTTACCATCTTTGCAACAAAGGTCAGCCGCGAAAAAAGGATACCGTTTGAGATTTCGGCAGACCCTTTTTATTCCGAGAGCAATATGCGCTATCTCGAGAAGAAAATGGCGGATTATAAAGCCGGAAAGTTAGAATTCGTAGAACATGAGCTGTCGGAGGATTAACTGTGCAGACAAAAACGATACAATGGGATTTAGATGCGTGGGAAGATTATCTTTACTGGCAAACACAGGACAAAAAGATTCTTAAACGAATAAACCAACTTGTGAAAGATATAAGCAGAAACCAATTTGACGGTATAGGAAAGCCGGAACCTTTAAAAGGAAATCTTGCGGGCTTTTGGAGTAGACGTATCGATGGTGAGCATAGGCTCGTATATGCCGTCGAGGATAAAACGATTCTGATTATTTCGTGCAGAGGACATTATGATTATTGAGCGCATTATCCTGCAAAATCAATTATACTGTTATTAGCGACATTTTGCAACTATATTTGTTGTTTTGAGGTGTTTTTTTATGAGAGAAAGTATTCTAACCGTCCCGATAAGTGAAATTTTCGAGCCGAAATGCGGCTGCCCCATCTGCACCATGCGCGATATTTTGGAAAAACGCACCGTTGAATACATAATGGGCGCCGCCATGATGGAACCGGACGTTCGCATAGAGACCAACCGCCTCGGCTTCTGTCACGAGCATTTTTCGCAGATGCTCAAGCAGAAAAACCGCCTTTCACTTGCGCTCATGCTTCAGACCCATATCGAAACCATTAATAAGGACGTTTTCTCGAAAAAGGGTCTGTTTGAGTCGGGCAAAAAGAAGCAGCAGCTTATGTCCTATAAAAACAGCAGCTGCTTTGTATGCTCAAAGGTGGAATGGGCTATGGAAAGGCTTATGGTCACCGTCTTTGATATGTATGAGAACTCCAAGGAGTTCCGCGCGCTCTTCGCCGAGCAGGAGTATATCTGTATGCCGCACTGCGAAATGCTGATAAATGCGGCGGCGGGCGGGCTCAATAAAAAATATCTCGGCGACTTTACCGACGCCTGTCGCACCCTCGCCGGAAACTACGCCAAAACGCTGTATGACGATGTTTCCCACTTCTGCTCTATGTTCGACTACCGCAACTCCGGCGCTGACGCCGACTGGGGAAACTCCCGCGATTCGGTGGAGAGGGCTATAAAATTCCTGACATCTCGCTAAGGCTGTCCGACCTTGCTTACAAACAATCAGAGCCATGTGTATTACTTGTCTATACACATGGCTCAATTTATAACAATAGCTGTGGTAATAACAGTCTGACGTCAGCCTTGATTACTTTTCAAGCAAACAGGCAAACTGCCACTCATCAAAACAGAATTCGCCGCCCAGCACCAAATACAAATCGTGTGTGCCGGAAACCATCTTGCTAAGCTCGCAGGAAACGGTGTCATAGCTGTCACCGGTGTTGAACTGAAGCACGCCGACCGGCTTGCCGTCCTTGGAGTCAAGTCTTACCTCGATAACACCCTTGCCCTTGACTGTTGCCGCGAAGGCGTTCGCGCCGCCCGCGAAGTCGGCATCGCTTATCATTATCCAGCTGCCGTCATGGTCACCGGATACTACCGTTCTTTCGCCGTCCATGGTGTACCATATACCTGCGGTGGTGGCGGCGGTGGTAGCAGAGCAAATCCCGAAAGGATTTAAGCTGTGAAGCTGGTCAACGCCCTTGTCGCTCATGGAAGCGGGCTTGATGGTGACGTTTGCTTCATCGACATCACAGTAGTCAATGCCTATGCTGCGGAAGCCCTGAGCCGAGCTGCCCATGTTTTCAAGCAGGGAGACGTTCTGGTAGAGCAGGTAGTACTTATCCCCGAACTTCTGCAAATGCGAGTGGTTGTTGCTGGTGGGGTAGCCGAACTGGTTGGGGTTGGCAAGGTACTCTCCGCCGTATTCCCAGCTTTCGGGGTTGAGCGGGTCTGACGAAACCATATAGCACATTGAGCAGATGGTGGGCGCGGGGATCTCGGAGTTGGAAGGCCAGATATTTCTTGCTTCCCAGTTGGAGCAGTAGGTCAGGACGTATTTGCCATTGATGAAGTTAAGTTCGTTAGCCTCGAAGTGGTAGAGTGCGGGGACAACGATTATCTCGCTGTCGAGCGATACCATATCCTGACCGAGCCTTACAAGGCGGCAGTTGCCGGTAAGCCTTGCGCTTTCGGTGGGGCTCATGGGGTTGCCGCCGCCGATTGAAAGCCAGCCCACGCCGTTATCGTCAATCACTGCGCCGGGGTCGAAGCACCAGCAGACAGGGTCGGCGGCAAGCTCATTGGTGTTGGGAGCAATGAGTGCCTTGCCGATGGGATCCTCCCACGGACCTAAGGGCGAATCGGATTTAAGAACGCCCACGCCCGCGCCGCTGTTGGCAAAGTAGAGGAAGAACTCGGTCTTGCCCTCGGCAGTCTTACGTGATACTATTGAGGGTGCCCAGGAGCAGGATGCCCACGTTGCAATTTTGGTGACAGGGATTATACCGTGATAGGTCCAGTTGACCATATCGTCGGTCGAGTAGCAGGCGAGGGTGTTTATAGCGCCGTAGCTATTTTCACCGGAGCCGCCCTTGGCGTCAAATTCCTGCTGGTCGTTGGTGCCGTAAACATAAAGCCTGCCTTCATATTCGACCGAGGTAGGGTCGCAGAAGAACACGTTGGAGGCGATGGGGTTGTGGTCGCCCACGGGCTTGTCGGTTTCAGCCAGCTTGCCTGATATGCTCAAGCCTAAATCGGCTGAGGAAGTCATTTTTTCGGCGATTGTGAAATCGGACTGAACCGCGTTGGCACCGCATCCGCAGAGTGTGCCTAAAGCTGTCGCTGCACAAATTAGCATAGATAGTAACCTCTTCTTCATAATAATAATGTCTGCCTTTCGTAGAAAGCCCTGCGTTCCGATGAGGAATACACGCACGATCCTGCGTGTCAGCAGGGAAATTTATACTTATTTTCGTATAGAAGATGTCCAGACCATATATGGTCTGCAATTGTTTCAGACGAAAATTAGTATTACTCATTCACGCAAGGCATTTTGGTATAATTATTATACAGCAACACATGAGACAGCGCAACTCCTAAAACTAAGATGTTATTGATTTATCCGAATTTATTCTAACACTAATTAATCTGCTTAATGAATCTTGATAAAATATAAAACATTAAGACTATTAATCTTAGATTAACTTTTCTTAATAATTGTTGACTATGCCCGGAAATCTGTTAAAATATTTTTATGAAGTTTCCCCAATCTATCCGAAAGCGAATGATTTTGATGAAAAAATACAGACTCAAGCTAAAAAACATCTTCTCACTTATCTTTTTTCTTATAATACTTGTTCTTGCGGGATGGTATCTTGCCTACCGCTTCAACTACATCCCTCATGGGATGTATACCAACAAGGACTTTGACATTGAAACCTACATAAGCCCAAACGACCGCGACGGCGATGGGGTGGACGATCAGACTGATATCCTTCAGAACGTCCGCGCATATGTCGCCACAAAGCCAAAATACATGAGCAAATACTATCCGACAGGCTACCCGGACGATGAATACGGCGTCTGCACCGACGTTGTTGCCCAAGGTCTTTTAGGAGCGGGCTACGATCTGCGTGAGCTGGTGGATGAAGACCGCAACGCCCACCCTGAGGACTATGAAAATGAACCGATAGATAAAAACATAGACTTCCGCCGTGTGCGCAACCTTATCATATATTTCAGAAGGCACGCAACCGAGCTTACAACCGATATCTATGATATAGCTGAGTGGCAGGGCGGGGACATAGTTGTTTTCAAGGGGCATATAGGCGTGGTTTCGGACAAGCGAAACAAGGACGGCATAGCATTTGTGATACATAACGGCTCATCCTTCCAGTCAAGCTACGAACAGGACATATTGGAGAACAGGAAGTCGGAGATCGTTGGGCATTTCAGGGTTGGTTAATTGCTGTGGTGTCTGAGTTTATCTGGCTGAGTATATTTCCTGTTCTCCAGTGAAGAAGTAATAGTGAATAGTGAAAAAGTGAGGTGTCGGCTGCGCCGACGGATTTTAGAGCCGCGAAGCGGCTTCTCATGCGGCTTTGCCGCATATCGAATCCGTCGGCGCAGCCGACACCTTACCTATTCACTATTCACTATTCACTATTCACTAAAATCTGCACATCACCCGCACATCTATCTTACTTTCTGACATACGACACGTGCGTATACTTCGTTCCTCCGTCTTCGCAGTCTGCGATTACTTTACGTTCGTACAGCTCCGAATCAATCACCGGGAAGCATACGTCCGCGCCGGGGTAGTCCATATCTATTTCTGTTAAGACAAGCTCGTCAGCGATGGGCAGGGCGGCGGCGTAGATGCTTGCTCCTCCTATTATGTACGCGTCGCCGTTGGCGGCGGATATCGCCTCTTTTAAGGAGGAGACTACCATTACCCCTTCGATTTTAAGCTCGGCATTCCGCGAGATAACAATATTTTCCCGCTTGGGGAGTGGTCTGCCGATGGATTCGTAGGTCTTTCTGCCCATGATTACGGTTGAGCCCTGGGTGGTCGCGCGGAAAAAGCGCATATCCCCGGGCAGGTTCCACATCATGGAGTTGTCCTTGCCCAATTCGCGGTTTTTGCCTATTGCGGCGATTAGTTTTATTGGCATATATTTTGCTCCTTTTTGGGGTTTAGTTTGTAGTTATATCGGCGCAAGCCGATATCTTATCCGTTGCGTAAGCAACGATTTCACCGACCGCAAGGTCGATTTCACCCGCGCGCAGCGAGGATTTCACCGCCCCGTAAGGGGCGATTTCACTGCGTCGCCATCCGGTGTTCTCTACTGCGCAATAGGAAAAGCGATTTTCCCCATATGCTCATACCCAATAAGCTTCACGTCCTTCAGCTCGGCTGAATTGTCAAACTCAAAGAAGTCCTTTACCTCTGGATTCAGCCAGAGCTTGGGGGCGGGGAGGTCGCCGTTTGTATCAAATCTTCTGAGCTGCTCCTGCACTCCCTCGAGCTGATTTACGTAGATGTGCGCGTCCTTTATCGACCAGCTAAGCGTGCCCGGCTTAAGCCCGGTTACCTGAGCAAGCATATACAAAAGCACAGAATACTGGGTGACGTTGAAGGGAAGCCCCAGCGGGGTATCGCAGCTGCGTTGATGGACGAGCGCGTTCAGCCTGCCCTCGGTGACATCCCACTCGCTCGACCACACGCAGGAGGGAAGAACGGCGGTCTCCAGATAATCATTCTGCCAGAGCGACATAACCATCCGCCTGTCTGCCGGGTTCTCGGTCAAGCTTTTTATCAGATTCTGTGTAAGGCTGAATTTGCGGATTATCCAGCCGTATGCGGTGCCTATGGTATGTGCCCACTCCTTGCCGAACTCGCGGCGGATATGTGTTTTTACAAGACCGCCCTTGCCGTCCGGCACCATCTGCTCAGCATTCCAGAAGCCGTCTTCATCTATCTCCCACTCATCCCAGATGTGGACGTTGCGTTCCTGAAGCCATCTTACGTCGTTGGACTGTGCCTGATAAAACCAGAGCATCTCCAAAACAGCCTGGCGGATGAAGACCTGCTTTGTGGTGAGTATGGGGAACTCCTCAGCCAAATCCAGTGTGAAGCTCCATGATGGTATTTTTATCGAGTCAACGCCGGTGCGGTTCTGTGTTCTTGTTCCGTTGGTGACAATCTCCCGCAGGAGCTTGCAGTATTCCTTGTCCCATTTAGACATATATTTACAGCCCTTTCTTAAAATCGGTTCACTGATTCTTTGAATCTATCTGTTTTATATAGTATAACAGCTTTTCGGGTCATATGCAATAGCAATCTTGCTCTTTCGGGATTTTTTCGGGATGGCTTCCGCCGGCATGGTAAGCTTTATCAGCATTTGCGGGGGAGGAATTACCGGAGCTGTGAGCTGTCGGTGAAGTGGAGAACCGGAATCCTGAAAAAACATTGTAAAATGACTTGACATTCGCTCGCGGATGTTATAAAATATATGAGCAAATTCGCTAAAAACTATGAAAGCAGAGGGAATTTTTATGGAAACAAATGAAAAAATTAAAAGAGTTAACCCGCTTTTCGCACTGGGATATATAGGAATTCCGATAGCGGCATTTCTGATTTTGTCGACTATTGCGGTTTCGCTTATCAAAACCCCGGTGTCGGAAATATTGTAACCATCCTTGCGGCGGCATTGGTTGTTCTTTGGTTCTCGGTTCTGGGCGGAAAGTTCTATAAGTCCAAGGTAAAGCAGTTCGAGGCGGAGCTTGACGACATGGGCTTCAAGCGCAATCAGACCTTCAACGGCAAGGGCGAAACGGTTATAGTTGACATCGCCGGCGGAAAGGTTGCGGTAATCTTCTTCTGGAATCCCCTCAAGAAGTACATAGTTTCTGCATCCAAGGTTGAAAAGGCATGGGTTGACGACGGCAGATCAGGCTCGGGAATCATGGAGGGTTCGCAGAGGGTAAGATTCTGCTTCATCCTTGACGGCGTTAGAATCAACGTAAACACCTTCATCTCCAACACCCGCTATAAGATGACTGACAACTACATCTTGGACGGTATCTCCAAGGCAGATTTGATGGTTGAGGTCCTCAACGACGCTAAAGCTAACGCAAACTGATTCAGGGGCGAGCTGACATGAACGTATTCAAGAAGATTCTGGGAGCTTTCCACAGCGACTGGTGCAAAAAGTGCGGCACCGCTATGGAAGTCACCGACACCCGCCTTTACTTCCTGCCAATGTCGGTAGGACACTACACCGACCATGAGAATGCGGACTATTATCTGCAAAACGCCGTCCCGATAAGCGATCTTTCTCAGATCCCTACCGGAATGTACGCCTGCAGAGTTCAGGCAATGCGCTGCCCGCAGTGCGGCGCGAACGTAGTCCTTATAAGCCCCTTCCTGCCGGTCAGGGGAGAGGAGCGCAAGGAAATAGCGCATATCTTTGAAAATGGCGAGGTCGATTCGCTGATTTATGGGCAGTTTTGATTAGACCGGATAAGTAACGGAATAGATAAGATTACCCCTGCGGGAGAGAGATTTCTCCTGCGGGGGTGAGTTTTATATACATCAGCGAGCGGCGAAAGAGGCAGGGGAAAGTGGGCAAGCGTATTGCACTTAGTTATAAGTGGATGCACTCGCCTACGGTTATAGAAGCGCACATATTATGATTTCCAACTGTACTTATAGTGATGCACTCGTCCACACTTATAGAAACTCACACATTATGATTCACGTCTAAACTTATAGTGATGCACTCGCCTACGCTCGTAGTGATGTCGCTTCGCTGTGATGTCGCGCTGCGCGCTGTGATGCGATGCGTTCCATCTCGCGCCGGAGGCGTGCATCACTAACGAAGTGAATCACGCGCCGCAGGCGTGCATAGCGTTTCCGGGAGGAAACGCATCACTCAAAAAAGCCGCGCCCAAAGGCACGGCTTTTTTGCTGGTGGAGGCGACGAGAATCGAACTCGTGTCCGAAAACCCATCCTGCAAACCTTCTACGAGTGTAGCTTATCCTTTACATTCCCTCAGCCGGCGCGGACAAGCACGCTCCAAGCCTTGGTATCCGGTAATTCATCCGTCAGTCACCGGAGTCGCCGACGAACGTTCACTGCTAAGCGACGCCCAGACCGATGCCGCAGTACTCATCGGCAGGACGGGCTGCTATTAGGCAGCAGCCAATTCTAAACTATTATTGTCGTTTAAAATTTAATTTTGCGTCGTTTAAAGAGAATGGCGCTTCCTCTACTCGCTTATTCGCCCTCAAGATCCCCGTCGAAACCTTTACGCCCCCTTATCTTACTTGCGGATCATCCCGCATTATTATTATACATCGCCAACGCTGCTTTGTCAATATCAACTGTTTTACTTTTATGGGATATTATTGACACTAATATTTTTTAAAAAACGTCTAAACATATATGACACTCGCACATAAATCAAACCTACGATTGCGCACTTTTTTCCCATCATCTACGGCAGCCAACAAAGGCGAACACGGTATCAAATGAGTTTAGAAGCAGGAGCACAAAGCAATAATGAATATCTATCCATGTAGTGCGAACAAAGCCATCATCAAGGCACGGCAGTAAACCCAAGCGCACCAACTTCCGACCAT